>ENA-UOOI01003404-UOOI01003404.1-fermentation-metagenome-genome-assembly--contig:-NODE-3404-length-12066-cov-2.744484_pt1 | contig 12066 bp, 6 predicted proteins | sample MGYA00245779_ERZ724027 | MGnify/ENA primary metagenome ERZ724027 (study PRJEB28704, sample SAMN03018318) | fermentation metagenome | biome: anthropogenic terrestrial biome; feature: soil; material... | reverse complement strand
GGGATAATAATAAAGAAAAAGTTATGACAGTTACAGCTGAAGAATTCATACGTAGATTTTTAATGCATGTGCTGCCACCTAAATTTGTTAAGATAAGACATTATGGAATCTTAAGTAATCGCAACCGTAGAACAAAACTTAAAAAATGTAAAAGAAATAAATTTTGTAATCAGGGATACAAAATTTGTGCCTGAAAAAAATGAAATATCCCATGAGTTTGAAATGGCTCCAACGGATATTTTATACAACTCTTATGATATCGTTGAAAAAAACAAATTAAAACATTTTTCAAAAGCAAAAGCCATGCACGATTTTATCAAAGCAAATGTTAATGTAAAAAAAGCAAATCCTAATGTTAAAATAGGTGGTAATATAATCATTATAGACGATGATTTTATGATACAAGGTGCCTCTGCTTTGGAGGTAACACTAAAGAAAAGCAGGAATGCTTTTAGAAATATTAATTTTGATACGATGCTCAATGGAACAATGGATAAAGAGCAAATACTTTCAGCACTGAATACTTTCAATCAAATATGGTTTAACGAGCAGGTATCCTCTGATTATAAAGAGGATTTATTACAAAGTTTATCCTTTATTTATAAAGAGCACTCCCCTGAGTTTTTATATTATTTTACCCTGAATGAGCTGTTTGGATATCAAATAGACAGTGGTGTAGAAAGATTTGAAAGAGATAGCGAGAAATTTAAAAAAACTCAAATATGGCAATCTCTTTATGATTTTCAGAAGGACTGTGTTGTATCAGCAATTCAAAAGCTGCAAAAATATGGTGGCTGTATAATTGCTGATTCTGTTGGATTAGGTAAAACCTTTGAAGCCCTTGCAGTCATAAAATACTTTGAAATAAAGATGGATAATGTACTTGTTCTTACCCCTGCAAAGCTATATGATAACTGGAACTCTTTTAGAGGTACATATAAGGATAGTTTGTTAAATGAAACATTCAATTATAAGATTATGTTTCATACAGATTTATCAAGATATAAAGGCATGTCTCAATCTGGACAAGACCTGAAAAGATTTGATTGGGGTAACTATGACCTTGTTGTAATAGATGAATCCCATAATTTTAGGAATAGGAATGATCGTTATGATGATAATGACCAGCTAATAATGACAAGGTATGCACGTTTGATGCAGGACGTAATAAAAAGAGGTAAAAATAATACCAAGGTGCTACTCCTTTCTGCTACACCTGTTAACAATAGTTTGGTAGATCTAAAAAATCAGATTAGCATAATAACAGGTGATAGAGATTTTGCTTTTGAAGATGAAGGTATCTCCAGCGTAGAGAACCTACTTAGGAAGTCTTCAACTATTATTAATCAATGGCAAACTGTACCAAACCATAATAAAAATGACTTGCTTGACAGTCTTCCATCAGAATTTTATAAACTGCTTGAGCTTATGACAATTTCAAGAAGCAGAAAGCATATCACCAGCTATTACGGAAATAGCAGTGTCGGTAAATTCCCTAACAAGAATAAACCGATAACCAGACGCCCTGAAATTGACTGCCAAGAAAAGCTATTGAAGTTTGCTGATACAAATGAATTGCTGGAGTCCCTTGAATTGTCGGTATATACACCAACAAGATATATTAAAAGTGAATACCAGAAATTATATGTTGAGAAATACAGTTTAAAAGGAAAACACGGCGGAAAAATGGATTTTCAAACCCAGTCCAAGGGTATGATTGTCATGCACCGCTTTAACCTCTTTAAACGCATGGAAAGTTCCGTATATTCATTTGCAGAAACCATTCGGAGATTGATGGAGCGAATAGACAGAACCATGGAGGTACTTAATAAAGGCGGTCAGGTTGACGAAGAAACAGGTACAGCAGATGAAGAATATGAATATTTAGAAGGAAAATATGAAATTGAAGTTGCCCACTTACGTATCAAAGATTATCTGTACGATTTGGAGGGCGACAGAATTATTCTTGAAAAAATTTATAATGAAGCAAAATGCATATTAGAAGAAAACAGAGATTTAAAAATCCGTGCTCTGCAAGATGAAATTATTAAAAAGGTAACACAAACACCTTATAATAGCGGTAACAAAAAAATCCTTGTATTCACTGCTTTTTCAGATACAGCAGACTATATTTATCAGAAGATTGCAGAAGAGCTTAAAAAGGTTCACTTAGACACTGCTTGCGTTACGGGCAGAGGAGTAAAGACAACAAACAAAAATGTGGATAGCGAATTTAACTCTGTTCTATGTGCATTTTCTCCAAAATCAAAAATGAAAAAAGATATTCCAGATGATGAACAGATAGATATTCTTATAGGTACAGATTGTATTTCAGAAGGACAAAATTTACAGGACTGTGATACAGTAATCAACTTTGATATTCAGTGGAATCCTGTTTCGCTCATACAAAGATTTGGCCGTATTGACCGTATTGGAAGCACCAATGAATGTATTCAGATGATTAACTTCTACCCGAATCTTGAGCTTAACGAGTATTTAGGCTTGGAGCAGCGAGTTAAAGGTAAAATGACAACACTAAATATTGTGTCTACAGGTGATGAGGATTTCCTGTCTCCTGAAATGAATGATTTTAATTTTAGAAAAAGGCAATTAGAACGGTTAAAAGATGAAGTTATTGATATTGAGGATGCTAATGAAAACATCTCCTTAACCGACCTTAATATGAACGAATACTTGTATGAATTATCAGAGTATGTAAAAAATAATCCATCAATAAAGAAAGTACCAAGTGGGATATATTCTGTTACTGATGGAGAAAAGCAAGGCGTTATATTCTGCTTTAAACATAGTAACCAAGATGAAAAGCCAAAGTCTGACAGCTCCTTGTATCCCTATTATTTGATTTATTTAGATAATAAGGGTGAAGTTCTCTATGGAAGTGGAAAAGCACGCGAGGTTATCAAACTTTTTAGAAAACTTTGCTATGGCAAAGATAAGCCGGTTCAATCATTATTTGATCAATTCCTTGTTAAAACAAATAATACAAATGACATGAAGTTTTATTCCGACCTTTTGAACAAGGCAGTTAATTCTATTAAAGGTGCTGAAGAAGAAAAAGCCTTCCAAACTACGTTTGATTTCGGTGGATTTAATAATGACTTTGCAGATGAAACAGCGGATGATTTTGAACTTATTTCATTTTTGGTGGTGGAATGATGTTTAACTTACCGGAGAAATATAAAGTTGGCAAAAAACTGCCAATTAAGGATTTCATACCTAAGGTATTGAAGCCTGATGTAAGAAAGAAAATCAGGGATAATGTAAAAAGCGTTATATTAAGCTATCAGATAATGGGAGAAGGTATACCATCTTTGGTGAATGATGAATACAATTGCCAAGTTATTCAGTATTATGACATAGAACTTGTTGATATGAAAAAGGCGTCCTTTATTGCAAATATGTATCAGGAGATAATAAAGTCTCCTTGTGTTCTACGACTAAACGATAACAGCAACGAGGTATACTCCTTTGCACTAAAACGATTGAATCAGAATGACAGAACACAGATTGTGGTTACAGACAAGGTTCTTACAACTGTCTACCCCACTGTCCTACCCAGCTCTGATAAAAACAATTTGCTAAGGGAACTTGCCTATGACAATATCAAAAACAAAGACAACAAAGCTACCTTTTATTTTGAAATGTATCTGCGAGCTTACATCTTAACGAATGATAAAGTATATGCAAAGGCAAAGAGCTTTTTAGAGAAACCTATATGGTACAGCATTAACAGACAAAAAGAGGTATACACCCTCCTCTGTGCTGTTGCACGCAATAAAGAAAAGGTGCAAAAATCTATATCTAACAGTGAAAAAATGAAGCTGAATCAAGAAATCAGACAAGCTATAATCGAATTGGATAAGGTATAAAACCGAAGTTTCAGTTGTTCGGAAATTCCGAACAACTGCTTTATAGCATGAACGTCCAAAACAAGTACAAAAATGAGTAATTTATAGATTAATTAGATAAATGGAGGAATAACAAATGGACTATGTAAAAGTGCCACAGGAGATTAACAACATTGTTGGGGATAATGTAAAGCTGTTAGCACAGCTATTCCCCTCTGCCGTTAAAGACGGACAGGTTGATTTTGAGGCATTAAAGGAAGAACTTGGACAGTTTGAAGAAGTGGGCAAAGAAAAATATGAACTTACTTGGGCAGGCAAGCAGGATGCAAAGAAAAAAGCTCAGGAGGATGTATATAACAGAACGCTCAAATATATTGAAGAAGATAGCAAAAACCCAAATACTACCGAAAATCTTTATATTGAGGGGGATAACCTTGAAGTTTTGAAAATGCTTCGACAAAACTATTATGGTGCTATTAAAATGATATATATAGATCCACCCTATAACACGGGAAATGATTTTGTATATAATGATAATTTTACCATGAACAGTAAGGAAAGTGATATAGCAGAAGGTACTCGTGATGATGAAGGGAATCCTTTGCAGAAAAACCAACAATCATCTAACCGTTTTCATGCTAATTGGTTGAATATGATGTATCCGAGGATTAAAGTTGCAAAAGACTTACTCACCGACGATGGAGTTATTTTTATTAGTATTGATGATAATGAGCAAGCAAATGCAATAAAAATTTTAAATGAAGTATTTGGAGACAATAATAAAGTTGCAGAACTAATGGTTATTCGTGCAGAAGGTGGTGGACTTGCAAAACAAGTGATAAAAGGGCATGATTATTTATTTGTATATGCAAAAAGTATAGGTTCTTTTACTCCATTAGGACGGCCTAAGGATATTCGAGGAAAAATTATTGAGAAAGATGGTGTGAAATACTGGATACAAGAGGATTGGCTACGTAAAGAATTTGGAAAATACGGAAATTGTCACTATGAGGAAATCCTCGAATATAAAGGGGAAAAAACCTTGATGGAGATAGATGAAAAAATCAAAAATGGGGAATATGTCCTTTTACCTAAAGGTAATGGTATGCATATTGTTGGAAAGCTTCGTAATGTAAATGAAGATGCGTCAAAATTTTACAGTGTACTTAAACATTTGTCTGCAAATGGAGTAAAGGACTTAGAAGTATTAGGTTTAGAACAATATTTTGACTACCCAAAACCTATTTCTTTACTAAAAGAATTAATTCTTGGGGCAACGTTCTTTACAGTTCAAGACGATGATTTGATACTCGACTTCTTTTCTGGCTCTGCCACTACCGCCCACGCAGTTATGCAACTAAATGGTGAGGACGGAGGGAACAGAAAATTTATTATGGTTCAGCTACCCGAAGAAACCGACGAAAGCTCAGAAGCTTACAAAGCAGGTTACAAAGATATATGTGAACTTGGCAAAGAACGTATCCGACGCGCAGGTGAAAAGATCAAACAAGAAATTGAAACTGCCAATGCACAGCTTAAAATTGGCGAAGAACCAAAACAAGTGCCTGATATTGGCTTTAAAGTCTTTAGAACTGCTGATACCAATATCAAATGGAACTTGTATGACGAATTAGGACAGCTTGATGCCAGTACAATGTCACACACTCCTGACCTTGCTGACTTTACTATAGGCTTTAATGATATTGATGTTGTATATGAAGTGATGCTCCGCCAGAAGGATGTACCACTATCCTCTACTTTAGAAACTTTAACCCATATTGGAAGCAGGACTTACTTATATGGCAGTGCATACTTGATTTGCCTTGAAACAGAAATTACAGAGAAATTAATTGATAAAATAGCTGCTCTTGACCCACTGCCTATTAAATTTATCTTTAGGGATTCTGCTTTTAAAGACGATATCAATTTAAAGGATGAAACCTTTAGAAGGCTTAAAAACCTCATTGAAAGGAATTCTGGACTTGAGAAAAAATCATACACTGTAGAATTTATATAAGGAGGAAGTAGCCGTGGCAAAAAGAATTGCATTTCAGTTTGATGATGAATTAGATTATCAATTAAAAGCAATCCACTCTACTGTGGACTTATTCAAAGGACTTTCTCGTCAAATAGACGGTATATATCGTCCAAGACGTATCAAAAAGCTTGATGAGGGTGACCCTGTAAGAAACCAAAGCATTGTAACAGGCAGTAGATTACTTCAAAATCTAAGAAAGGTTCAGTTAGATAACAAGTTATTTGCAGATAATGAGCTTGCAAATAATAACTTTACCATCGAGATGGAAACAGGTACAGGTAAAACTTATGTGTATTTGCGTACCATTTTAGAACTATATAAAGAATATGACTTCAAAAAGTTTATGATTGTTGTGCCAAGTATTGCAATCCGTAAAGGCGTAGAAAAGTCCATCGACCAGTTAAAAGACCATTTCAAAAGGCTCTATGATGTGGATTTATCAAAGCACAGTTTTATTTATGACAGCAATAACCCGAAAAAGGTGAGCTCAAGCCTTGTGGAAACCAATGACTTAAGCATTTGTGTTCTCAACATTCAGGCTTTTAATAAAGATACAAACAAAATCCGCAGCGAAGATGAATACGGACAGATTTTATGGGAGGATATCAAGTACATAAAGCCCATTGTCATCATTGATGAACCACAAAAAATTGAGGGACAAAAAGGTAAAAAATCTAAATCATTGCAAGCTATTGATGAGATTGAACCTTTGTTTGTACTTCGTTATTCTGCTACCCATAAGAAACTGTATAATCAAATTTATAAGTTAGATTCCTATGCTGCATATAAAAATGACTTGGTTAAGAAGATTACAGTTAAAACAGTAAATGGGGTTATTGAAAGAGATTATCCCTACATTCGATATATAGCTTTCACAAAGGACCTAAAAGCAAGGATTGAGATGTTCTCCCAAAAACAAGGAGATTCCATTCGCTTTAAAACCTTTGATGTATCAGCAAATACATCTTTAGAGGATTTATCCGGTGGTTTGGTACAGTATCGCAATATGCGTATCGTTGAAGAACCACATAAGCTTAAACCTTTGAAGGTTGCCACTACAGATGGCACTATAATTTTGGAGCTTGGAGAAAGCAATAATGGGCTTGAGGATAGTGAGGCTACCCGTATTCAGATTCGTCTTGCTATTAGAAATCATCTTGAAAAACAGTTTGCAATTTTAAAAAGCGGCAAAAAGATAAAAACTTTAACCTTGTTCTTTGTAGATGCAGTTAGTAAAGTTCGTGATAAGACTCGACCTGATGGACGTGGTGAATACCTGCGTATCTTTGATGAAGAGTATCAAAGTGCAATTAAAGGCTACGAAAAACAATTTTCAAAGTACAAAGAGTATTTCCCTGAGTATCAGAATGGTTTAAAGGTGCGTGAAGGTTACTTCGCCATTGATAAAAAGAATAATGAAGTTGAAATTGAAGACTGGGATGATAATAAAAGCGAGCTGGACGTTAAGGCTAAATCCCAGGAAGATATCGACCGTGGTATCAGCTTAATTCTTGAAAGAAAAGATGAGCTTATTTCCTTTGAAGAACCACTCAGCTTTATATTTTCCCATTCAGCACTTCGTGAAGGCTGGGATAATCCCAATGTATTTACACTTTGTACACTAAAAAACGGTAGCTCTGATATTGCAAAAAAGCAGGAAATAGGTCGTGGCTTAAGGCTTCCGGTAGATATTACAGGTAACCGCTGTCTGGATACAGATATCAATGAATTGACTGTCATTGCAAACGACAGCTACGAGAATTTCTCAAGGGTACTTCAGGAAGACTTCAACCAAAGTATGAATTTCAACAAGAATGAAGTAACCTCTGATATTCTGACCGTTGCCCTTGAAAAGGCAGGTGTTCCAAAGGAAAAAATAACTGCGGAGCTGGTCGATACCTTTAAGCAGGAGCTGATGGGTAAAGGCGTATTTGACAGTAATAATATTCTACATAAAAATGTAGAGCAAACAACTAAACTTCTTGAAGACATTGTTTTTGAAGATGAAATACTGAAAGAACATTCTGTAAAGCTGAAAGAAAATTTTGCAGAGCTGATGGTAGAAAAAGGATCTCGCCGCATTGAAATAAATAACGGAGATAATGAACCCTATGTAAATACTATCCGTGCATTTGTTTCTGAAGAGGAGTTTCAGCAAATCTATCTGGGGCTGAGCAGCAATTTGACCAAACGCACTCTTTATAAATGCAACGTGAATAAGGACACGTTTGTTTCTGATTGTATAAAGGAAATAAATTCATACTTACAATACTTTAGAGTTACCAGAGCAGTGAATATTACAACTGGCAGGGGTGAATTTAATGATGCCCAGATGTTTGAAATGGAAAAGTCGGGAGATAAAACCTTTGATATTGATGTGGGTATGAAGGTTACCCCAAAGGGAGATTTTGAAATTGTAAACTATATCATGTACCATACCATGTTACCTCGTCTTACCATTTTTAATATATTAAAAGGCATTGAAAAAAGAGAGGCTCTAAATTTTCAGGACGTTCTCGACAGAGTAACCCAGAAGATTCTGGTGAAATTAAATGACTCCAAAGCATCAAGTATCTTTTCCTATGAAGTCATCGAAGGCTATGAGCTTGATGAGGGACAGATTTTTGCTACAGATACCATAGCTGAGGAAGACTTCCGTGATGAGTGGCGTGTCTTCAAGTCCAATCCAAACAGGAAAAATGCCTTAAATGAATATTATAAAATGGACAGCAAAGGAGAAAGGAAATTTGCTGAAAAACTGGAAGCTAATGATAATGTCATCTTATTTACTAAACTTAAAAAAGGCGGTTTTGTAATAGATACTCCCTACGGAAACTATTCTCCGGATTGGGCGATCGTTTGTAGAAAGGAGGGTCTTGAAGCAGGTGCAGTAGGCGTTTACTTTATCGTAGAAACAAAAGCTGACAAATTAGAAAAAGATTTAACATCTGTCGAAAATAACAAAATACGTTGCGGCAAATTACATTTCAAAGCTGTTTCCGAACTGGTTAAATTCGACTGGGTAAACAGCTATGAAGATTTAAAAACAAAGTTTGGTGTAAAAGAAAGTATGTAAAGAATCTGCCTGTTTGATTATAATAAGCAGTGTTCTATAAGCAATTGAAATACAGTTCATTAAAGAGCCTTCCTTTTTTACAGATAAAAATTTCTAAAAAAAGTTGTTGACAAAGGATATTTTTTGGTTTATGATAGCAATCAATAAGTTTAAAGCGTTGAAGCAGAGAAAAATATTTCAGACGTTTACAGAGAATTGGCGGGTGCTGAGAGCCAAGGACAGAGGAATATAATATACACTGCTGAGCAGGTTTGCTGAAAGATAACGAGTAGGCGGACACGAGAACCTTCGTTACAGGGTTAGGGGTTGTTAGACCCCGAAGAGTGATGATATTATAATGATATCATAATCAGGGTGGTACCGCGGAAGATTTCGTCCCTATAAGCACATATGTGCTTATAGGGACTTTTTGTATATAACTTTTGGCCAAAGTTAATATAAAATAATCAATTACATCAATTACATCAATTACTTTGGAGGATATTATGAAATTAAATTTAATTAAAAAAGTTACATCATTAGTGATGGTAACTGCAATGCTTTTAACGGGTTGTGCGCAGGGTACGGCACAGTCTTCAGAACAGGAAAACCGGGAAAATAAGGAGGGCGCAGCTTTTACAATAGGAATATCACAGCTGGCGGAGCATCCGGCATTGGATGCATCAAAGCAGGGTTTTATTGATGAAATGAAAAACCAGGGAGTGAATGTGGAATTTCTGGATCAAAGCGCACAAGGGGATATTGCCAATGCACAAATGATTGCCGAAAGGTTTGTTAAAGAGGACGTTGATTTAATATTTGCCATAGCTACACTGTCTGCACAGACAGCAAAGCAGGCTATTACAGGGACAGATATACCAATGGTGTTTACAGCAGTGACGGATCCGGTATTTTCACAGCTTGTAATAGATTTGAATACTACCGATAGCAATATTACAGGTGTTGTGGATGCGGCACCAATCAAGGAAAACCTGGAGATGTTCAAAGAGCTTAAAGAAAATATAGAGACAATAGGGATAATCTACAACATAGGAGAATCAAATTCTGAAGTTCAGGTTGAAGAGACGAAAAAAGTAGCAGAGGAGCTTGGCCTTAAAGTCGAAACTGTTGGGATTACTTCGGTTAATGATATTCCTCAGGCAATGAATACAATTTCTAAAAAGGCTGAAGGTCTGTATATAATTACAGACAACATGGTTGCATCCGCAATGTCACTTGTGGCTAAACTTGCATTGGACAATAAGATGATAACCATATCGGCGGATGGATCTCACGTGGATGAGGGAATTATGGTTTCAAAAGGAATAAGCTTTTACGAAATTGGGAAGCAGTCGGCTGTAATTGCAAAACAAATATTAGTTGATAAAAAAAGCGTTGCAGATATACCTGTGCAATCTTCTGATAAATTAGTAAAAAAGGTCAACGTTAAAACTGCGGAAGCACTGGGGTTTTTAAAGGATAATAAGACATTTGAAGGGGCAGAGCTGGTGGAGCAATAGGTGAACAATGGCTGAGCGTTGATGATAATGTGTTGAGGCACATTGCAATCGCTCAGCAGTTGTTACAAAGGGAGGTATTATGAACACATTATTTTTAACATCAATGGAACAGGGCTTAATATTTGCTGTTCTTGCCATAGGAGTCACAATAACATTTAAAATACTGGATTTTGCAGATATGTCGGTAGAAGGAACATTTCCCATGGGGGCATTTGTATTTGCTAAGCTTGTAACTTCAGGGCTGAGCCCTGCAACAAGTACAATACTGGCGTTTTTATTCGGAACGCTGGCAGGACTCATAACCTATACGTTAAATATAAAGCTTAAAATAAAGGCATTGTTATCAGGAATATTGACAATGACAATTTTGTATTCTGTAAACCTGAGGCTAAACGGCAAATCAAATGTGGGACTTTTTGATTATGGATCCATATTTGCCATATTTGAAGGAACAGGGGTGTTAATAGTTTTAATAATCATCGTTTTGACAGTTAAAATATTGATGGACATGTTCTTGAAAACAGAAATAGGATACCTGCTGATTGCAACAGGAGATAACGAAACGCTGGTTAAATCCCTTGGCGAAAACTCAAATAAATATAAGTTAATCGGGCTCATGCTCTCAAACGGTCTCGTTGCGTTAAGCGGAGCAATGATGGCGCAATATCAGGGGTTTGCGGAAATAACCATGGGAACGGGAATAATTGTGGTGGCAATAGCTTCAATAATAGTGGGGGATACCATATTAAAGAACAAAAAGCTTAAAAATACTACAAGAGCAATAATCGGAGCATTAGTGTATAAACTCATTGGTGCGGTGGCAATAGACCTGGGGCTGGAGCCTACAGATTTGAAGGCAATAAATGCAATAATAGTAATAGGATTTTTAAGCTATAATACATTTGGGGATGGAATAAGAAAATCAGTTAAATCAAAAATCTTTACATTAAAGGAAGCATCAGAGCTAAAAAAAGGAGGAAAAGTAAATGCTGGAAATTAAGAATATATCAAAAAGTTTTAATGAAGGGACAGAAAATGAAGCGGTAATATTCAGTGACTTCAGTCTTCATATAAACAAGGGTGAATGCACGGGGATACTGGGTGCAAACGGATGTGGCAAAAGCACATTGTTTAACATAATAAGCGGAGTACTGATCCCGGAAAAAGGGAATGTAATATTAAATGGGAAAAACATAAATAAATTGAAAGAAAACGAAAGAGCCAGGTTCATAGGCAGAGTGCATCAGAATCCTTCAATGGGAGTATCTCCTTCTTTGACCATACTGGAGAATATAAGTCTATCAAATAAGAAATGCCGGAAGTTTACTTTGCGAGGTCTGATAAAGAAAAGCAGCATTGAGCAATACCGGGAAATACTCAGGACTTTGGATTTGGGACTGGAGAACAAATTAGACACAGAGGTTAAATTTCTTTCGGGAGGGCAAAGGCAGTCTCTTTCATTGCTTATGGCAACATTGAACAGGCCTGAGCTTCTTCTTCTTGACGAACACACGGCGGCTCTTGACCCAAAGACATCAAGGCTGGTGATGGAGAAAACCCAGGAGCTTATAAAAACCCGGTCAA
>ENA-UOOI01003402-UOOI01003402.1-fermentation-metagenome-genome-assembly--contig:-NODE-3402-length-12071-cov-4.365846_pt1 | contig 12071 bp, 13 predicted proteins | sample MGYA00245779_ERZ724027 | MGnify/ENA primary metagenome ERZ724027 (study PRJEB28704, sample SAMN03018318) | fermentation metagenome | biome: anthropogenic terrestrial biome; feature: soil; material... | reverse complement strand
CAGTCGAAACAAGGTGATCTCCCGGCTGTCTTCCGATTGAATGTAGATCCGAATCTGTCCTTCGAGCACGATAAAAACACCAAGGCAGTCTTCGTCACGGCTGTAGATGAAAGAATCTTTTTCATATCTTATCATAGTGGAATTAGAGATGAGAAGACTTTGCTCTCGTGAGTTTAGCTTATTCCAGAAAGGATAACTTTCCTTCAGATAATGTGTGATGATGTTTTCAGATTGATTCATAGGAACCTCCGTAATCCGTCTTCTTAATGCATATGATGCTATACTTACAGTGTATCCAATTTCGTGTTTAATTGCAACTATTTGAAGAATGATATTTTATCCTTTTGACCCAGGTATCATAAGATATGACTTGCTGTCATAAACTGTAAAAACAGCATTTGTAGGGGACCTTTATTTGAAGGATTATATCGAAGAACGTGCTGTGGAGATTGCCACCTACATAATTGAGCACAATGCCACGGTCAGACAAACGGCAAAAGAATTTGGAGTTTCCAAAAGCACGGTCCACAAGGATGTCACAGACAGACTCATACAGATAAATCCGCTTCTCGCACAGAGTGCAAGGAAAGTTCTTGATGTGAATAAATCGGAAAGACATATCAGAGGAGGTCTGGCTACCCGGGAAAAATATCTTCATCAGAAGCCCAGGTAACCGGAAGTTTCAGCGAAAAAGGGACGTCGTATCTTGCACGGCAGTCCCTTTTATTCGGCAATTTATGGAGAAAAACAAGTGAATAGATAAAATAATATACAAACGGTCATCTTAAATAAGACAATTTCAGAACAAAGTTGACAAGAAATTATATAGATGATATAATGGAAAAAATTAGATGATTGATGTACTTGCGGCGTAGCAGGGACAACGACTTTTAAGCACGTTGAAGTGCCTTTGGTTTCCTTTTTATAAGAAAACCGGGGTACTTTTTTGTTTTATGAAAGGAGGATTGATTTGGATTACTTTTATCTGAAAACGCAGATTTTTACAGGCAGGGAAGGGCTTGATGATATCCTTGCCAGAGTAAAAAAAGCATTTGTTGTCACAGATCCCTTTATGGTAAAGAGTGGTATGTCCGAATATCTGACATTGCCATTTGAACAGAAAGGGATAGAGTATCAGGTTTTTTCAGAGGTAAGCCCAGATCCGGACATTTCACTGGTAGCAAAAGCACTGTCGATGATGCAGGAGTTTCAGCCTGAAGTTGTGTTCGCTCTTGGAGGAGGTTCCGCGATTGATGCAGCCAAGGCTGTGAATTATCTGTATGCGAGAGGGGGAGGGACGAATAAGTGCAGATTTATCGCAATTCCGACGACAAGTGGGACAGGCTCTGAGGTCAGCAAGTTTGCCGTGATCAGTGATCCGGAGAAGTCGGCCAAATACCCTTTGGTTATGGATGATCTGATTCCCGATGTAGCTATATTGGATGCAGAATTGGTAAAAAGTGTTCCACCATCAGTCACTGCAGACACAGGAATCGATGTTCTCACCCATGCAATTGAGGCCTTTGTATCTACGAAAGCCAATGATTTTACGGATGCGGCCGCCGAAAAGGCAATTCGCCTTGTAAGGGACAATCTGCTGAAAGTATATCAACAACCGGGCAATCTTGAGGCACGCCAGAAGATGCATCATGCATCCTGTCTTGCCGGGATCGCATTCAGTAATTCGGGGCTGGGACTGAACCATGGGATGGCTCACACGTTGGGGGCTCATTTTCATATTCCTCATGGACGGGCGAATGGAATTCTGCTTCCCTATGTGATGGGATTTAATGCCGGATGCTTTGATAAGATTACGCCTGTGGCGGCACGTTACGCGGAAATTGCGGGAAACAACGGTCTTGAAGGCCCGACACTCAGACAGAGTGCATTCAATGTCGTTAGAGACACAAAACAGTACATCCAGCGGCTGCACATTCCATCCAACATTGAAGCGGCGGGTGTTTCAAGAGAAGATTTTGACCGTGTACTCGATGAAATGGCTGAGGCGGCATTGAATGATGCCTGCACGAAGACAAATCCACGGGCATGTACCAAAGAGGATATTCGAGAACTGTTTGTAAGAGCATATCAAGGCAGACTCGTCAGCTATTAATTGATTCAGAGAAGATCAGAGGACTTTACATATGTATGAAGACAAGAAAGAGCGGATTATACAGGAATTTGTACCAGGCAAGCAAGTCACGCTTGCCCACGTGATCCCACATCCAGTGAAAGATTTATATGCGAAGATGGGGTTGATTGACGGGGAAGGTGCTATTGGGATTTTTACCATAACACCAAGCGAAGCAGCCATCATTGCGGCGGATGTCGCCGGAAAGGCAGCAGATATCAAGATCGGATTTGTGGACCGATTCAATGGTTCTCTGGTGATTACCGGTGATGTAGCCGGCGTCGAGTCTGCTCTGCACGACGTTATCCATGTGCTGTGCAATACTATGGGATTTGCACCAACTTCGATCACACGTTCTTAAGGGAGATTTCATGGATAACAAGAAGAAAAAGAGAGTGATCCTGATTGGACGTTCTATGGCCGGAAAGACGACGATGTGCCAGTATATGAATCACGAAGACTTGAAGTATCATAAGACACAGACGATCCAGCTGATCAATGATAAAGTAATTGATACACCGGGAGAATATCTGGAGAGAACTTATATGCGCGGAGCCCTGCAGGTGACGGCAGTGGATGCAGATGTGATTGCTTTTGTGCAGGGGGCAGACGAGGCAGGAACGATGTTCTCACCGGGATATGCCAGCATGTTTGGAAAACCGTGCATTGGGATTGTTACAAAGAGTGATCTGGCATCAGAAAAGCAGATTGAAGATGCAAAGAATTTTCTGAGACAGGCCGGCGCACAAAAGGTTTTCGTGACGAGCAGTTACGAGGGGACAGGTTTTGAAGAACTGATCCATTTTTTTGAGGACGAATAGAGACGAATAGATCAGAGGTTACAGATCATTAACTACATGGATGTTCAGGCGGAAGGACAAATACGATGAGAGTAGTCATTGCGGACGATGAACCAATTACGAGAATGGATTTAAAAGAAATGCTTGAAAAAGAAGGCTACGAGGTCGCCGCCGAAGCAGGTGACGGGTTCGACGCCATTGAAGCATGCAGACAAGAAAAACCGGATCTGGCTATCTTGGATGTGAAGATGCCGCTTTTGGATGGCCTGATGGCCTCACAGGTCATAAGTGAGGAAAGTGTGGCCGGTGCGGTAGTGCTGCTCACGGCATATGATGACAGGAAGTTTATAGAGGAGGCAAAAAAAGCAAAAGTAAGCGGCTATCTGATGAAACCTATCAGAGAAGGCTCGCTGATACCAGCTCTCGAAATTGCCCTGGAACGCAGCCATGAGATACAACGGTTAAAAGAAGACTATGAGATGGTGTCAAAGAGACTTGAGAGCAGGGTTGTTATCGAACAGGCGAAAGGTGTGATTATGAGCAGCAGAGGACTTTCTGAGCAGGAAGCGTATGACTACATCAGAGGTATCAGCAAGAGCAAAAATGTCGCGATGAAAAAGATTGCGGAAATTATATTGATGCGCAGGGGAAAATGACATGTCGAATGAGATTAAACAGCTATGCAAAGAATATACAGATTTGTCAAAGGAAGAAGTTCAAGTCATAGAGATGATGGCGCAGACCCTTCAGCCGCTGGCTAATCTGGAGGCCGCTGATATTTTTATAGATTGTCCCTGCAGGGAAGGCGATGCGATTGTGGTCGCCGAGGCAAAGCCGGAAGATGTTCCCTCTTCCTACAAGGGGAGTGTTGTCGCAATGATGGCGCTGGAGGAGAATGAACCGGCTGTCGCGCGAACACTGAAACTTGGAATAGCGACAAAATATATGAAAGCGAGAACGCAGGAGAACAACTATACCATTCAATCGGTAGAGCCCATAAAATATCATTCTCGGGTGATTGGGGTACTCATACGAGAGAGAAGAATTACCGATGATTCAAGTAAAGCAGACGAACAGTATAAAGCCGTAGAAATTCCATTAAATCACATGATTAATGAAAATGAATGGCTGACGGAAAGCATTGATGAAGGATTGATCTTAGTCGATGCCAATGACAATGTGATTTTTCGAAACGCTTATGCGAAAGAACTGTTTCAGGCTCTTGGCTATGTGGTGGATATTCTCGGACAGAAGTATAAAAACATTCGGCTGACCGGGAATTATAAATCAAAGGATTTTGGTGAAGTGATTTCGGAAGTAAAGATCGGCAGTCATTATCTGAGAATTCGCCAGATTAAACTGGATAAAGGAGATATTCGTCTGGCTGTGATTGTCCGCGACATTACTTGGAACAGAGAGCAGGAAAAGAATCTGATGCTCAAGTCAAAGGCGATAGAAGAAATCAATCACAGAGTAAAAAACAATCTGCAGACTGTCGCATCACTTCTCAGGATGCAGGCGAGACGGACAGATAATGAGGAGACAAAGCAGCATCTAGGTGCGAGTATTAACAGAATCCTCTCAATAGCAGCTACTCATCAGCTTCTTGCACATAGTGCCAAAGATGAGGTCAGTTTGAAAGAAGTTCTGAAAAAGGTAATGAACAATGTGCTTCAGTCTCTGGTGGAGACGGGACAGAAGATGCACATGGAGATCATCGGGGATGATATGATGGTAAACTCTGATATTGCAACGTCAGCCGCCATAGCTGTGAATGAACTGCTTTCAAACTCCATAAAGCATGCATTTTCCGGCAGCGAGGAAGGAAATATCCATATTTGTATCGAACAGGGACAGATGTTGTCAAAAATCACAGTAAGCGACGATGGAAAAGGATTTGATGTCAGACAGAAAGAACCGGGAAGTATGGGACTTGAGCTTGTAAAGTCAATGGTACGCGACAAGCTACATGGATACTTGAAGATAAGATCTGATGATACAGGGACGAAGGTTTCCTTCGAGTTTATGAATCAGACAGAAGATCTCATAAATTTTCCGGAATAGATTGAAAATTAGCGGCATAGTGGGAAGGTGGTCAGATGAGAGAAGAAATTTTAAGTGTTGGAATCGATATTGGAACCTCTACGACGCAGTTGATTTTCAGTAAACTAATTATTGAAAATCGGGCGAGTGAGTATGCTGTACCGCGTATCGACATTGCCGAGAAAAAGGTTGTATATCGCAGTAAGATTTATTTTACGCCTCTTTTGTCACAGACTCTGATTGACACAGAAAAAGTAAAACAGTTGATATCCGATGAGTACCGAAGAGCCGGTATCAGTCCGAAAGATCTAAAGACAGGAGCCGTGATCATCACAGGAGAGACAGCCAGAAAGCAAAATGCAAACAGTGTGCTGGAAGCATTAAGTGATATGGCCGGAGATTTTGTTGTAGCCACCGCAGGACCGGATTTGGAATCTGTCCTGTCTGCAAAGGGGGCGGGAGCGGATAAACTCTCTGAGGAACATAGAGATGTGACAGCCAATATCGACATCGGAGGCGGTACCAGCAATATTGCTTTTTTCCAGAAAGGGGAACTGAAGGGTACCTGCTGTCTGGACATCGGCGGGCGTCTGATCCGCGTTGAAGAGGGGAGGATTACCTATATTTATCCCGGAATACAAAAACTGGCAGAAAAGCATCAGATTCGAATCGAAGAGGGGGATCGGGCAGATGAAAAGGTTCTTTATCGAATCTGTGAATATATGGCTTCACAGCTGGCGATGGCACTTTATACAGTCGAGGAAGATTCAATACATAAGTCGATGTATACCAATGAGGGAGCTCCGCTTCCAAAAGATCCAAAGATCACGTCAGTGACTTTCTCAGGGGGAGTGGCAGACTGTGTGTACAACAAAGAAGAAGAAAATATTTTTAAATATGGAGATATCGGTGTCCTGTTGGGAAAGGCTGTGAAGAACAACAGCTCTCTGCAAGGACTTAAGATATATCCGGCAGCCGAAACAATCAGAGCCACCGTGGTCGGCGCCGGAACACATACTACTAATGTGAGCGGCAGTACCATCAGCTATACCGATGGAAAACTACCTATCAAAAACATCCCGGTTCTCAAGGTTTCCGCGGAGGAGGAACAAGAACCATCAAAATTTTTGGAGGCAATACGAAACAGACTGTTTTTGTATAAGACAGATGACGAGACAGAACAGGTGGCAATTGCATTCTCAGGAAGTTATCATACAAGTTTCCAACAGATTCAGGAACTTGCGAAGCTGATTGCAGAGGGTGCAGGTGAGATCATTCAGGGGCCTTATCCGCTCATACTGGTGATCGAAAATGACATTGCCAAGGTTTTGGGCAATGCAGTCAATGTTTTGTTGGAACGGAAAAAAGATGTAATATGCATCGATGGAATTCATGCCGGAAATGGCGATTATATTGATATCGGTGCACCTGTTGCGGATGGCAGGGTTGTTCCGGTGGTGACAAAAACACTGATCTTCAATACATGAGAAGCAGCCTGTAAATTCAAAAAAGGAGAGGTGAAAGAATTGATCCTAAAGACGAAGTTATTTGGTAAGATGTATGAATTTAAGTCTCTTCGTGAGGTGATGGCAAAGGCCAACGAAGAGAAATCAGGCGATAAGTTAGCGGGCATCGCAGCGGAGTCAGCCGAAGAAAGAGTGGCGGCAAAAGTCGTTCTCTCCCATATTACATTGCAGGATCTCAGGAATAATCCTGCAGTTCCGTATGAGGAAGATGAGGTAACACGAATCATACAGGACGGGATTAATGAAAAAATCTACAATGAGCATAAACATAAGACGGTGGCCGAATTCCGCGAATGGCTTATGGATACCAATACAACCAGCGAGATGATCCGAAGAGCATCCAGAGGACTTACCAGCGAGATGGTAGCAGCTGTGTGCAAACTGATGACAAATCTGGATCTGATCTATGCGGCAAAGAAGATGCGGGTTTCTGCTCACTGTAATACGACAATCGGACTTCCGGGAACTTTTTCATCGCGCCTGCAGCCGAACCATACCACAGATGATCCAAAGGGAATTATGGCTTCTGTGATGGAAGGATTAAGTCTGGGCTGTGGTGATGCCGTTATTGGTCTCAATCCGGTGGACGATTCTGTAGAAAGTGTTACGAGAATACTAAAAAGCTTTGATGAGTTTAAGAATAAATGGGAAGTTCCCACACAGATTTGTGTACTTGCACATATCTCGACGCAGATGGAAGCTATCCGGAAATTCCATACCCCCATTGATCTGATGTTCCAGTCCATCGCCGGATCTGAAAAAGGAAATAAGGCATTTGGAATTGATGGTGCAATGCTGAAGGAAGGTCATGACATGATGGTGCAGGAGGCAACCAGCACAGGGCCGAATCTGATGTATTTTGAAACCGGACAGGGATCTGAACTTTCCTCGGATGCTCACAATGGCTGGGATCAGGTGACAATGGAAGCCAGATGCTATGGACTTGCGAGACAATATGATCCGTTTCTGATCAATACCGTAGTGGGATTTATCGGACCGGAGTACTTGTATGATTCCAAGCAAGTGATAAGGGCGGGTCTTGAAGATCACTTTATGGGTAAATTAACCGGTGTGCCAATGGGGTGTGATGCCTGCTATACCAACCACATGAAAGCGGATCAGAACGATATTGAGAACCTGGCAACACTTCTCGTGGCAGCAGGATGTAATTATATCATGGGCGTGCCTCAAGGTGATGACTGTATGTTGATGTATCAGTGTACAAGCTATCATGAAGCGGCAGGTCTTCGTGAAGTATTCGGACTCCGGCCGATCCGTGAGTTCGACCAGTGGCTAGAGAAGATGGGATTTTCGAAAGACGGAAAACTGACACCACTCGCCGGTGACGCATCTGTATTTTTGAAATAAGCAGGAGGTGAACGATTTGGTAAATGAAAAAGAATTGAGAACCATCATTGAACAAGTTCTGATGGAAATGAATGTTGACAATACGAAAAGTGCTGCTGCAGACGAATCAAGAGACGAAGACAGGAGGCAGACAAACCAGAGCTGTAAAGCTGAAGAAACAAAAATTGAGGACGGTTTTATTCCGGATATCACAGAGATTGATATTCGTGACCAATATCTGGTGGAGAATCCAGTGAGCAAGGAGGCCTATGCGGATCTGAAACATTATGCCCCGTGCAGGCTTGGAATCGGAAAGGCCGGGGCACGAATGAAGACGCTTCCTGTCCTTGAATTCAGGGCTGCCCATTCAGCTGCACAGGATGCGGTTTTCTCCAATGTGGATCAGGATTTTATTGACAACATGGGGTTGTTTACCGTACAGACACAATGTACCTCAAAAGATATTTACCTCACCAGACCTGATCTGGGAAGAAAACTAAGTGAAGAAGGCGTAAAAACAGTCGAAGAAAAATGCAAGAAAAATCCAAAGGTACAGATCTATGTATCCGATGGACTTAGTTCGGCGGCAGTTGCAGCAAACGTGGGAGATGTCCTTCCAGCTGTGGAACAGGGACTTAAGAGCTATGGCATAGAAAGCGGAACCCCGTTTTTTGTAAAGTACGGACGTGTCGGGGCCATGGATCAGATTTCTGAGATTACCGGTGCCGATGTAACCTGCGTGCTGATCGGTGAACGTCCGGGACTTATCACGGCAGAATCGATGTCAGCCTATATTGCTTATAAAGCGACAGTTGGCATGCCCGAAGCGAGAAGGACTGTAGTTTCCAATATCCATAAATCCGGTACGATCCCCGCCGAAGCAGGTGCTCACATCGCAGATGTGATAAAGAAGATCCTGGATAAAAAAGCCAGCGGAACAGATCTTAAGCTATAAATATTCAAAGAAAGGAAGCGAAAAATAATGAAACGAGATCCAATAAAAGCGGATGTCCTTGCGACAAAGATCATCCCTAATGTCAGCCCAGATTTGGCGAAAGAGTTAAATCTGACGCCGGACCAGAAGTCAATTGCGCTGATTACGTCGAACAGCGATGATGTTACCTACACGGCACTCGATGAAGCAACAAAAAAGGCTGATGTCTCTGTGGTGTATGCCAAGAGTTTCTATGGTGGCGCCGACAATGCGAATACGAAACTGGCCGGTGAGATTATTGGAATTCTGGCCGGACCAAATCCGGCAGAGGTTCGAAGCGGTCTGGAAGCATGCGTGGATATGATCGAGAATGTTGCCCACTTTGTATCTGCCAATGAAGACGATTCCATCATCTATTATGCTCACTGCATTTCGCGCACAGGCTCGTATCTGTCAGACGGAGCAGGAATTGCGCAAGGCGAGGCGATTGCCTACTTGATCGCACCGCCGCTTGAAGCAATGTATGGTGTAGATGCTGCATTGAAAGCGGCAGATGTAAAGATGTGTGTTCTGTATGCACCTCCTTCCGAGACAAACTTCGGCGGGGCATTGCTCACCGGCAGCCAGTCAGCCTGCAAAGCGGCCTGCGATGCGTTTGCACAGGCTGTGGAGTTCGTGGCGGACAATCCAAAGGAGTGATGAAAGAACCTGCAGACGGAGGTAAAAGATATGAAAGCATTAGGCATGATAGAAGTATATGGCTACCTTGCTGCAGTCGAAGCGTTGGATAGTGCACTGAAAGCGGCGAATGTTTCTCTGGTGGATGTGGTTAAGGTAAGAGGTGGTCTGGTCACTGTGTTGGTGGATGGAGACGTTGGAGCCGTAAAGGCTGCGATGGATGCCTCACAGGCTGCAGCAGAGCGAGTGGGGCGTATCAACAGCCTTCATGTGATCCCACGTCCGGCCGAAGGTGTGATCAGGATGCTTACTCCTGACTGCGGACCGGAAATGTCTGCAGATGATGAAAGCACTCCAGATTTAGAAACTTCGAGTTCTTCCCTGTATGAAGAAGAACTCAACCATATGACTGTAGCGCAACTTCGCAGATTAGCAAGGGAAATGAAAATAGATACCATGACCCGGCAGGAAATCAGAGATGCCAAAAAACAGGAATTGATTCATGCAATCATACATAATAAGAGACAGGAGAAATAAAATATGCAGCTATACGATAAAGATCTATTGTCGGTGCAGGAAGTACGCGAGCTGGTGGATAAGGCGAAAGCTGCTCAGGAAGAGTTGAGTCACAAAAGTCAAAAAGAGGTGGATTTTCTCGTTAAATCCATGGCATCTGCCGGTGTACGTAATGCAAAACGTCTGGCGAAAATGGCCTGTGAGGAAACAGGATTCGGAATTGAAGAAGATAAAATTGTCAAAAACGTATTTGCGAGCGATGGTGTGTATCAGTATATTAAGGACATGAAGACGATAGGGGAGCTGGACTATGATAAGGAGAAGAAAGTAAAGAGTTATGCGGTTCCAGTGGGTGTGATCGCTGCTCTTATACCGTCGACAAATCCAACGTCAACAGTTCTCTATAAAGCACAAATTGCCGTGAAGGCAGGGAATGCAATTGTGTTTTCACCCCATCCCAATGCCAGAAACTGTATTTTAGAAACCGTAAAAGTGATTCGCCAGTCTATTGCAGAGGCAGGAGGGGATGAAAATCTGGTATCTTGTATCACAACACCTACGATTCAGGCAACCAGTAACCTTATGAGTCATGCGGATGTCGCGTTGATTCTTGCCACGGGCGGTTCAGCCATGGTACGGGCAGCCTATTCATCCGGGACACCGGCAATCGGTGTGGGACCGGGCAACGGGCCGGCTTACATTGAAAAGACGGCAGATCTTCCCTGTGCGGTTAAGCGAATCATGGATTCCAAGACGTTCGACAATGGAACGATCTGTGCATCCGAACAGTCCGTTATATGTGACGATGACAGGGAAGAGGCAGTACAAGAAGAGATGGAGCGGCAGGGAGCGTACTTCCTGAGCGATGAGCAATATAAACAGTTAGGCTCCTTTATCCTGAGGGCGAACGGCACGATGAATCCGGAAATAGTCGGAAAGAATGCAAAGGTAATCGCCAAACTTGCAGGGATTCAGGTGCCGGAAGGAACCAGAGTACTTGTGGCGAGAGAAGATGGTATCGGAAAAGGACATCCGTATTCCAACGAAAAACTATGCCCGATTCTTGCATTTTACACAGCCCCATCTTATAGAGAAATTTGCGAGCTGACGGAAGAGATTCTTCATTATGAGGGAGCGGGTCATACCTTCTCGATACACACAAAAGATGAGAGCATCATTGAATATTTTGCAAAGAGGGTACCGGCTTCCAGAATTGTCGTGAACGCGGCGAGTGCGCTTGGCGGAATTGGCGCGACAACTGGTTTGGTTCCGGCACTGACACTTGGATGTGGGGCAGTCGGCGGAAGTGCCACATCGGACAATGTCGGACCGGCGAATCTGTTCAACGTCAAAAATGTCGCATGGGGCTGTAAAGAACTAGAAGATATTAGGAAGGAGCAGCCCGACTGCTCGGAAGGAGTATGCAAACCCCTTTGCGGGGAAAACAGCTTCAGAGATATCGACATTGACGCCGTGGTCAGCGAAATCATAAAGAGACTTCAGGCAGTATGAGCAGACCAGAACCAGTGAATATGTGTTTTATAAATAATAGACGAGATGTCAAGGAGGATTTGATATGGCAGCAATGCAGGCATTAGGAATGATTGAAACAAAAGGTTTAGTAGCATCAATAGAAGCAGCCGATGCGATGGTAAAAGCGGCGAATGTAACTTTGATTGGGAAAGAGCATGTAGGCGGCGGACTTGTGACCGTGATGGTGCGCGGGGATGTGGGAGCTGTTAAGGCGGCTACAGATGCCGGTGCGGCAGCCGCAGAACGAGTAGGGGAACTGGTTTCTATCCACGTAATTCCGCGTCCGCACGAAGAGGTAGAGGCCATTCTTCCTAGATTAGGAGAGTAAATCAAAGAAAGCAATACCGTTGACAAGTAAAAGCAGATGATATTTATATGATCAGGAGGAATGAATATGGCAGCAACACAGGCACTGGGAATGATTGAAACAAAAGGGTTGGTTGCATCGATAGAGGCTGCCGATGCGATGGTAAAGGCGGCAAATGTGACCTTGATTGGGAAAGAGCATCTAGGCGGCGGACTCGTGACCGTGATGGTGCGTGGAGATGTGGGAGCTGTGAAAG
>ENA-UOOI01003401-UOOI01003401.1-fermentation-metagenome-genome-assembly--contig:-NODE-3401-length-12072-cov-3.229758_pt1 | contig 12072 bp, 7 predicted proteins | sample MGYA00245779_ERZ724027 | MGnify/ENA primary metagenome ERZ724027 (study PRJEB28704, sample SAMN03018318) | fermentation metagenome | biome: anthropogenic terrestrial biome; feature: soil; material... | reverse complement strand
TCAAATGCCTCCACCCGTTCTGCCCAGTTTTTAATTGCTCCCAGATAAGAGCCTAAGGTTAAATCTCCGCTGGGCTGAATGCCGGAGAGCATTACTTTCTTTTCGTCCATGAAAACACGACCTTTATTTTAATGGGAATTTTATTACAATTTTACAGATACAGCGTATTTTAGCACGTTCGCCGGAACAATGCAATATATTTGAGCAAAAGCGGCTACCTGTTCCAAAGGTAGCCGCTTTCTCATTTTCTCAACTTTATAGCACCAATGTGCCCGTTTCATCCTCCTGTAACAGGAGAATCTTTTCTTCTGCGCCGGTTTTGGCGTTAACATAAACAATGCAGTGAATCCCGTCTTCTGTCTGACAGGTACACTCCCAGCACAACACCTCGTCCTCACCCGGGGTAGGAATCAGCGCCAGCCGCACGTCCAACAGCTCCAGTGCCTTGGAAATAGACTCCTTCGCCTTGTCCGATGTGATCGTGGGCGTCAGCTTCTCCCGCTTCACATGATGCATCAGGTAATTTTCTCCCTCAAACCCTGCTATTTCCCCGTTATCCAAGGCTACTTCTACCTTGATTAAATCAGGGTACAACAGCACATCATCCTGCACTGCGGTGAAGTTAATGGTCAGCGTACCGTTTGACTCGCTGTAGTAGTTTTCCTCCAGATCCGTATACCCTCTGGCCTCCAGGAACGCTTGGGCTTTTTTTACCGCCTCTTTCTGGTTGATGGTGGCGCCTTCTACCGCTCTGGAGCAAATCATGCTCAGTACCTTACCACCGGTTTTGGTCACTCGAATGGTGCAGGTCCCTTTCTCACCCTGGAGCATGAATACCCACGCAGGCACATCACCTTCAATGGTGCCGTAATCGGTCAATGCGTCGGAATTGACCTCTAAAAACTTTGCCGCAATGGTGCGTGCCTTCGCTCGGGACACCTCTTCCAATCCCTCCAGTGCCTTGGCACTTTTAGACTGGAGACTGTCCGAGAAAGGACCGTCATAGATCAATGTGGGCAGCTCCGGGAAATCCGTCTCCATTGCTTTGAAGTTCCCTTCGGCTTTCTCATCTCCGGACGCAACTGTTTTGGTATCGGACATGCGTCCTTCTACCGTTTTCAGATCCTCCAGCTGCGCGTCCCCCTGATACACCTGCAGCTCCAGTCCCTCCAGCGCTGTGGAGAGGTTGCGGGACACCTTGGCAAGTGCCTTTACATTTTCCAGCTCATCACCGCTGTACCCACCGTTGGCCGCTGCCGAACGGGAAATCGCCTGGACATAATCCCCCACCTTAGAGACAAAGGCCGCAGTTTGTTCCAGCTCAATATCTGCGTAGGGCAGCTCACCGATGGCTTGCTGAGCGGCCTGAGCCTGGCCATAAACCTCCGTGCCAAGCGCGGTAATTTGTGCCGGTGAGTTGACACAGGTTTGTTTTTCCAGACTGGTGGAAATGTCATTCATGCTGGCGGTAAGCTCCGCGAAGGCATGGGTGTATTGGTTGGACGTATAACGGTGGTACTGGACGATCTCCATGTTTTGCTGGATTACCGTCCCGGCCAGCAGCAAAAATGCAGCCGTCAAATAGGTCACCGCACGGACCTTTGTCCGGCGACGTAGCAAACGAGTCATAAGATTCCTTCCTTCCTCAACAGATCAAACTTGATACCCTTATAAAAAAGTGACATGATTTCATGCCGTTAGCCTGCATCAAATCATGCCGTTTTATGTTGGAAATGATTGAATTTTTTGTTTGCTTCCTATTTTTCGGTTACGCTTCCGGTTCCGGAGCAGAAACCGGCTCTGCCACATATTCCTTTACCTGCCCCAGCACTTTGGGGGTACAGGTGGCACGCACCAGAATGGTCTCACCATACTCCACCTGCTCCACCTTGGCCTCCCGGTAAAGCATGTCCACCAGACCGCCCTTGTCATAGGGTAAAGACAGGGTGACTTTTTTCGTTCCCTGATCCAACTGCTTACCAATAGCGGCAACAAGCCGGTCCAAGCCCTCTCCAGTTTTTGCAGAAATGGAGACGATATTCTCCCCAAAGGGTAGGATGTCTCCGTGGAAGCAGTCGCACTTATTGAACACATCGATGCGTGGAGTCTGTTCCGCCCCCAGTTCCCGGATCAAGCGCTCTACCACCTGGATCTGACTCTGCCATTCCTCATTGCTGGCATCGATAACATGGAGCAGCAGATCCGCATACTTTAACTCCTCCAGCGTCGCTTTAAACGCCTCTACCAGGTGATGGGGCAGCTTGCGGATAAATCCAACCGTATCCGACACCAGCACAGTGCAAGTATCGGAAATCTCCAGCGTCCGAGTGGTTGTGTCCAGCGTATCAAAAAGCCGGTTGTTGGCCGGAATCTGGCTTCCGGTGAGGTGATTCAGCAGGGTGGACTTCCCCGCATTGGTGTAGCCGACAATGGCAACCACGGGAATTTCATTTTTAACCCGTTGATCCCGCTGAACCGCGCGAATCCGCTGCACATCCTTCAAATCTTCTTCCAGTTTCTGAATCTTTCGCCGGATGTGCCGCCGGTCTGTCTCCAGCTGCGTTTCGCCGGGGCCTCGGGTTCCGATGGGCGATTTGCCACCGGATGCGGTCTGGCGCACCAAGTGCCCCCACATACCAGTCAGTCGGGGCAGCAGATATTTATATTGGGCCAGCGCTACCTGAAGTCGGCCTTCACTGGTGCGCGCCCGCTGGGCAAAAATATCCAGGATGAGACCTGCCCGATCCATAACCTGAATCCCGGTCTCTTCGGTCAGCACACGGATTTGAGCCGGCGAGATTTCATTATCGAACACAATCAGATCTGCGTCTACTGCCAGCGCCAGCTCCCGCACTTCCTCTACCTTGCCCTCTCCGATAAAGGTGCGGGCATCCGGCTTCTCTTTGTTTTGCAGCACCGTGCCGACGCACTCGCCGCCTGCCGTCTCTAGCAGTGCCGCCAGTTCCTCCAACGTGGTCTCGGTGGCATTGTCCTCCGGCGGCAGGCTGTGGGCATTTAAGCCCACCAGCACCGCGTGATTTCGTTTTTCTTCCTTTAGTGTGGTTTCGGTCATTCGATTCCTCCGTTACCCTCTTTGGTATGCCTCCACGATCTGGCCAATGTACATCGTGTGATAATCCTTCTGGGGATAGAACTTCCCATCAATGGTCGGATCCAGCATACATTCTGGTTTCATATCTTGGGCATACTGCTTTTTACACACCAGCACCACTTCCGCCTCCGCAAAGTACGGCACGTTGCCCGCCCCGGTCTCCACCGTAAAGGCGCAGGCCTTGATTTTATCCACGTTACGTCCTGAGTTCTTGCCGCAGTAAGTCAGCTTTTCCCGATACGTCTCGTCGAAGAAGCACAGGGAAAAATACTCATTTTTCTCCACGAATTCCTTGGTATAGCGCTGGGGGCGGATATAGCAGGTGGCTACCGGCGCCCCCCACATGATCCCCACGCCGCCCCAACTGGCAGTCATGGTATTGCAGTGGTCGGGGGTACCTGCGGTGATCAGCAGCCACTGATCTCCAATCAACGTAAAGGGATTTTTTGTCAACTCTTTCGGATTAATTTTTTGCAGCATAATCATACCCTCTCCTTTCAGACGGCGTTTTATTCGATTCACACGCCAACATTATAATATACCCCGCTTGAAAAAGATAGTCCTGGAAAAAGAGAAAAAATCCCGCATCGTCTGATGCAGGATTTCAACATGACTGTTACTTTTGCAAACCGTACTTCTTGTTGAAGCGGCTGACACGTCCGCCGGTGTCGACGACCTTCTGCTTGCCGGTGAAGAACGGATGACACTTGGCACAAACTTCCACACGGATATCCTTCTGAGTAGAACCAGTGGGATAAACGGCGCCACACGCACAGCGGATGGTGGTCTGCTGGTAATCGGGATGAATACCTGCCTTCATGATTGTTCACCTCTTTCGAACAATTCCAGATTGAACACGCCCGACGCCCACTCATCGTTGAACGTCACGTGAACAGTTGGTATTTTACCACGCCAACCGGGAAATTGCAACCACCTTTTGCAGTTTGAGCCCTTTTATAAGGCAATTCCTCGCTTTGCAGTGAAAAACCAAAGGATTTTCCGCACCACCGGCTTTCCGGTCATCTCTTCCAGCGCCTCACTGTACAGCTCGATTTGGCCACGGTAGGACTCTGCCCGCTCTGTGAGCATTTTGGGAGACACCCGGTCTGTTTTGAAGTCGATCACCGTCAGTCCTGCTTCCGTCTCGAAACAGCAGTCTACCACGCCCTGGAGCAGCATGGTTTCCGACTCCGGCGCCTCCGGCTGATACCGATTGGCAGGCATCAGCACAGAGAATTTGAACTCCCTGCGCAAATTGACTGTGCTCCGAGCCGCCCGACCCAGATCCGAGACCCAGAAGGCGGCAATCTGCTCCGGATCTACTGCTGCCCCCTGCTGCTCCGTCAGCCAGCCCCCCTGTATCAGCCGTTGAACCTCCTGGGTAACAGATTCTGCATCCGACCCCTGATCCAAGTCCATGAGCTGCATGACGCTGTGCATGGCGCTGCCCTGCTGCGCTGGGGTCAAGCCCCGCTCCCGCTGCTCAAACCGTGGGCGTTCAAAAGCGTCCCCCCCCATTGGCAGCTCGGAGGTTTCTTCCGCCACCTCTGCATCCAGCAATCGGCCTTTCATCTGGGTAGCAGTCACCTTGGAGGGTAGATCTGCCAGTATGCGGTTGGGATACTGCCATTGCAGCCAGTTTAAATCCACCTGCGGTGTTATCTCTTCCAGCGCCGGTCGCTGTGCTGCCTCACCGGTCTGTTCTTCCGTCCCTTGGGGTGTGCAGCGCCGGATCTTCCAATGATCCGGCGGCACAATCAACTGCTCCGGTGCCCCCGTTGTCCACAATGCCTCCGCATCGCTCCGCGCCAGCACCGTTAACAGCATCCACTCCCCTACTGAGTCCCGCTGCAACAGCGCTCTGGGATCCGGGTGGGGGCCGGCATATTCCCGCAGACTGTTTAAGGTCCGCTCCGCATTGGCCAAGCACATCACCAAAATCAGCTTATCCTTGGCGCGGGTCATGGCTACGTACAGCAGGCGCAGCTCCTCCGCCTTCATCTCACGATCCAGCTGCAATTTCACCGCCTGCCGCGCCAGCGTAGGGAACTCCACCCGCAGCTCTGGATCTAAGCCTTTTGGCCCTACGCCCAACCCTTGATGAAACAGCATCGGAGCCTGCTCGTCCGCCTTGTTGCACTTTCGAGACAGTCCCGCCAGTACCACAACCGGGAATTCCAACCCCTTAGATTTATGAATGGACAGAATATGGACTCCGGCTCCCTGCCGCCCCGGCACGCCGGGCAGATTTTCTCCCCGCTCCAGAATCCGCCGCAGATCCCGCACGAAGTCAAAGAGACTGCTGCGGCCGCTGCGCTGACCGGCACAGGTGTAGTCGTAAAAAGCCAGCAGATTTTCCTGCCGCCGTTGGCCGCCGGGCATGGCACCGAAAATCCCCATCAGACCGGTTTGATCATAGATGTGCCATAAAAGCTGGGCGGCAGATAGATCGGGCGCCAACAGCCGCAGCCCGTCCAATTCCTCCAAAAAGGCTCCGCAGGCTGGATCCCCCTGGGCTGCCCCCCGACAGACACAAGCGTAGATATCCCCTTCCGGGCACCCCGCCCGGAGCTGTGCCAGCTGATCCCCGGCAAATCCGTAGACCGGGGATCGCAGCACCGCAATCAACGGTACGTCCTCCCGCGGATTGTCCACAATCTGCAAAAACGCCAGGGCGACCCGCACCTCAGTGGATGTGAAAAAGTCCTCGTCTCCGGCTAGCTGCCAGGGTACCTGTTCCTGATCCAGTGCCAACGTCAAATGCCGCAGCACTTTATTCGGAGAGCGGTGCAAAATTGCAATGTCTTCTGGCCGCACCGGCCGCAGCACCCCGTCCTCCGTCACCGAAAACGGCTCCTCCAAGAGCTGCCGCACCCGCTCAGCGATAAACTGAGCTTCCACCTGATCCTTCGGTACGCTGGCCTCATCCTCTTCGGTCTCCATGTTCGCCAAGTCCAGTATATTCAATTCCGTCTCATCGTCCAGGTGCTCCGGGAACGCCATCCCGGCGTAAAGCCGCTGATCCTCGGTATAAGCGATCTCCCCAAAGGCTGGCGTCATAATCTGCTCAAAGATAAAGTTTACCGCCTCCAGCACCGATGGCCGAGAGCGAAAGTTCCGGGACAGCACCAGGGTCCTGGGTTCCCCTTCTGCCGCTTGTGCCTCCTTGGGAAACCGGTTGAACTTTTCCAAAAAAATCCCGGGGTCTGCCAGTCGAAACCGATAGATAGACTGCTTTACATCTCCCACCTGAAACAGGGTTTTACCCCCGCCGGTCAGGGCGTTGAAGATGGCGTTCTGCACCGCGTTCGTATCCTGATATTCGTCTACCATCACCTCCGCGAACCGGCTCTGCCACTGTCCCGCCAGCGCCGTAGGTTTGCCATCTGGCCCCACCAGTGCCTGTACCGCAAAGTGCTCCAGATCGTTAAAATCCAGCATCCGCCGGGTCTGCTTGGCCTGCTGATAGGCATGCTCAAAGGTTATCACCAGCCGGAATAATTCCTGTACTGGTTCCCGTACCGCCGCCAAATCCCCCAGCAGTGAGGCGCTGTCCCCTAAAAACAGCTCCGCCATCTGTTTCATCTTCTTTTTACACTGATCCCGCAGTCCTTTAATCTGCTCCTTCAGCGCTGGATCTTCTACCTTTCGTGCCGCCTTGAGCTTTCCGAACCGAATTTCTGCCCGGGCAGCTGCCGCATCCCAACCCTGCCGGGTAGCACCAAGAAATTCGTCCATGCTGTCCAGAGTGTCACAGATGTTGTCGGCATAGGCCTGCTCCAAGATTTTATCCCCTGCCAGCAAATCCAACGCCCGCACCATTTGCCGCCGCCAGTATTCTACCTGCTCCCGGGCATCCTGTATCAACAGCGCGCCCCAGGTCGTCTGACCTGCGTCCGTGATCCCCGTCAGATTAAATGCCTCGGACTGCTCTCGCAGCCAGCGCTCCGGGTCCGGGTGGCTTTGAATCCGGCTGTGGATATCCAATACAATGGTTTTCAGCCGGTTATCGTCCCGTCCCGCGGACAGGGTATCCACCAGACTGGCAAAGTGCCCTTCCTCCAGGTGTTCATAGGCCTCCTCAATGACCCGATCTAGAGTTTGGCTCCGCAGCAGCCCTGCCTCGCTGTCCTCTGCCATCCGGAAGTCCGGGTCCAGGTTCAACTGGGCGCTGCTCTCCCGGAGCAGTCTGGTACAGAAGGCGTGGATGGTGGATATCTGCGTGCGGTAGATCAGCGTTGCTTGCCGCTTCAAATGCGCATCCTCCGGCCGCGCCTTCCGTTCCTTGCTGATGGCCGCCATAATTTTGCTCCGCAGCTCTGCCGCTGCCGCCTTGGTAAAGGTAATAATCAGAAATTGATCCAGGTCTAATCCTTCTCGGATCACCCGATCCAGCAGGCGCTGCACCAATACAAACGTCTTCCCTGATCCCGCGGCTGCCGACACCAGTAGTTCTCCTCCTCGGCTGGCCACTACCGCAGCCTGTTCTTTTGTTAACTGAACCGCCACGCGCTATTCTCCTCTCTCTTTCTCGTTTGTTCCTGCTTCCTCCCAGAATCGTTTCCCCTTCACGGAGTACAGATACCGGTGACAATCTCTTCCACTGCCTTCCTCGAAGTGACAGGCATCTGCGTAATCGCAGAAATCACAATAGCTGCGGTTTCCAGCGCGGAGGTAAGGGTCTGCGTCGATGTTGCCCGTGGCAATCTCCCCGGCAATATCTCGGAGCACCTTGTCCACATGCTGGTGGAGCTTTCCCCACTGCTCTGCTGTCGCCAGACTGTCTCCGGTAATGGCCCCCGTGCGGCTGCTCACCTTCACCGGCAGGAACCGGGGTTTTCCTCCAGCCTCTACCTGCTCCATGGCTCCCAACAGTTCCGGATCGTTCAGCAGCATTCCACTGCGCCGCAGTTTTTGATCCACTTCCTTTTGCCGCTGCGCCACGGTAATGCTCCGACTGCCGCTGAGAATGAGATCCCGGGCTGGCAGGTAGAGCACCCCTGCCGCTGCCGGCATCTGATGATAGATCCGTTCTCCGGTCCCCTCCAGGGTGAACAGGTAGAGGAGCATCTGCATCTCCAGGCCGTGCCACACATCGGTGAGGTTGAAGGATTTCTTTCCGGTTTTGTAGTCCACTACCCGCAGATACAGTCTTCCGTTTTTCTCCCAGCCGTCCACCCGATCCACGATGCCGGAGATGGACAAGGTGATGCCATCTACCGTCAGCTCTACCGGGGGCAGCGCCCCATGTTCTCCAAACCCCAGTTCAAAGGAGATGGGCTGAAACAGGGAATGATTTAACTCTTCCGCCACGTTGTTCACAATCAGATCCACTGACTGGCACAGCCGCCGGAATAGGTACCGGAACCGTGGCGTCTGATCCTCCAGCCCCCCCAGTTCCTCCTGGACATATCGCTGTACCGACTGATCGGTTAACTTTTTCCGCTGCTCTTTATCCATGCCCTTGATGCCGCCGGATTGTTGCGCCTGCTTCAGTACATGCTCCAATACATAGTGGACAAAGGTACCTACCTGGGGTGCATCAAACCCTGCCTGCTTCCGCGCCTTAGCCTTCAGGCCGTACTGCATGAAGTAGGAGAAGTGGCAGCTCTTAATGGTGTCCATTTTGGAGGCAGACAGGCGTACCTTTTCCCCGTACAGGGCATCTACAGCGCCCCTGGTCAAACCACCTCGCTGATAGTCCTTTGCCCCCAGCACCCGTCGCGCTCGGAGCCCCCATTCCCGTGTTTCCGCCAGGGCAGTCAGCAGGGCGTCTGCGCCGACTCGACCTGCCCAGTCCAAGGCTGGCAATGGTGCCGGCGGACATGCATTGGTTCCTCCTGGTTCCGCTATCGTTGTTTCCGGCAACAGCTCCCGCACTCGATCTATAAAGGCAGCTGAACGCACCTCGCTTCCGCCGCGATTCCGCGGCCAGCTCAGATACAGCCGTCTTCGGGGCAGCGCCACCCCATCGTAGATCATCGTCTGCTCTCGATTCAGCCGCCGATCTGGAGACGGTGCCACTTCAAATCCCTGCTCCCGCAGCAGTTCCCGATCTCCTTCGGTGAGCAGGCCGGGAGGTTGGGTGATCAGCGGAAAGTGATCTTCATCCGCCCCCAGCAAAAACAGAATGTTCGCCTCTTTATGCGCCAGATTTGGCAGTTCCCCTGCCGCCACCCGATCCATGGAGACGGGAATGGTTCCCACATCGTACTGGGAGAGCATCAGCACAAACAAATCCGTAAAGGACTGTAGCTCCATAACACCTTCGGTGAGGAGATCTCCGCACTGCTCCATAGCGCCGCACAGAATCCCCCACAACTGACGATATTCCTCCGCCTGACGCAGTTCTCCCCGCTCCTGAAGCTGCTGTGACCGCTCTTGGAGCCGCTCCGGCAACTGAATCTCCTCCAAAAAACCGTACACGCTCCGAACCAGCCGGCTGCCGGTGTTTGGGGGCGTTTTCCGCAGCTTCTCCAGCGGTGCAATGATCTGTCGCCGCAGCTGATCCAACTCTGCTACCAGTGTCCGATCCTCCGGCCGCCACTTCACGCTGTAGCCCTCCGGGTGCCAGTTCCAATCTCCTTTCCGACTCCACTGGCTTCCCCGCAGTTCCCACCGCAGTACGTAGTTCTCCAACCGATCCACGTCGGCCTGAGCCACGCCGGTCAACCCGGTTTTCAGATAGCGGAACAGGCTGTCGTATTCGTACCCGTCCCCCACTGTACGCAGTGCCGCAGTCAGCAGCGTTAAAATAGGCTTTTCCAAAATTTCCTCTCGCCGTCCATAAAAAAGTGGAATATCGTAGCGGGCAAACACCGGCTCCAAACTCTCACCGTATCCCTCCATGGTGCGGGCTGCCACCACAATGTCACGGTAAAAAACTCCTTCCTTCCGCACCAGGCGGCAGATTTCCTGCGCCGCCTGCTCCACCTCTTCGTAGGGGCTCCCCGTCCGCAGCAGATGCACCGCAGGTTCTACACCGGAAACTGGTTCTACACGCTCTTCCATCAGCCCCCGCTCCAGCACACACAATGCCTCAGGTGCGCCGTCCTTTCGTTCTGTCAGCACCTCAAAGGTCACCGGCACCCGATTGTCCCGGGCATCCGCCAGCAGGGCTTGGGCCGTCCAGCGAGCCGGTGCAAACACCTCCGCGCCATCCTTGTCTAATCCGTCACAGGTCAACGCTACGGTAACCGAGGACGCCCGGCGCATCAGTTGCGTCAGCACCTGACGCTGCTGAGGGGTAAAGTCGGTAAAGCTGTCCAGATAGAAGTCCATATCCCGTCCGTAATCACACAGCTTCAGCCGATCTGCCAGCTTGGTCAACCGATCCCGTGGATCTGCCGAAAGCAGCTTCGTTAAGCCGTCATAGCACGCCAGGATCAACCCCAGCTCCTTGAGCCGCTGTCCATCCTCGCTGTCCGTCTCTTCTCCGGCGGCAATCAACTGCTCCGGCAGCACGCAGTAACTTTTCAGTTCGTCTGACGTGGCAATCAAATGTTCCAAAAACGACGCCTTCCGAGAGGGCTTTGCGTAAATGCTCAACTGGCTGGACAGAGCGGTTATCGCCTGGTGCATCAGCAGCAGCCGTCCTCCGCCATCCAGCATCGGCTCCGCCAGTCCCCCGGTCTGGGTCAGCACCCGATTGTGGAGTCGGGTGAAGGACAACACTTCCGCCCATCCAGACACCCCGTTTCCCAGGCTCCGGCACAGACAGCGTTCCGCTTCATGGGAATACTGTTCCGGCACAATCAGTACCTGAAACCGCTCCTTCCCACGCTCCCCCATTCTTTGGAAGATCCCACTGGTTTTTCCGGTTTTCGCTCTGCCCATCAGCAGGTGCAGCATGGCAAACACTCCTCTCTTTCTTTGTTCTTGCTGCTATTGTATCACATGGATTGTCCGGATAATAGGACGCTCCCCCGCTTCCGCCTGTTTTTTACCCCCCAATATTCGACAAAACCCTCCCCCAGCTCTGTCACTTGGCTGGAAGAGGGTTTCTCTGTTCACTTTACGAGAACCGGTCTTTGTCCGATCTTTTTCCACTTGAATTCCGGCACAAGCTCTCTGGCAGAAACCAGTTCTGGTCGGTCGATCAATCCCGCCCAAGCGGCCAATTGCCCTACGATTTCCTCCGGGTGCTTCCCTGCGCTGCGCAGCGTACCCAGATCCATATCCCTCTGCCGTTTGGAGAGTCGATGTCCATCCGCACCGTACAACAGGGGTACATGGCAATACTGAGGCTGCGGGAATCCCCACTGGCGCTGAAGCCAGATTTGTCGTGGCGTCGAGGAGAGCAGATCGGAACCCCGTACCACCTGATTGACTCCCATCAGTGCATCGTCCACCACTACGGCTAACTGGTAGGCATATACGCCATCGCTGCGGCGGAGGATCATATCCCCGCACGACTGATCCAATGCTTCGGAATAGGCGTCCATGACCGTGTCTGTAACAGAAACAGTCGCTGCCGGCACCCGAATCCGCAGTGCGGGTGTTCGTGTTCTCGCCCGCTCCGCCTGTTCTGCTTCTGTCAAGTTCCGGCAGGTACCCGCATAAATCACAGTGCCATCCGTCCCATGGGGCGCTGATGCGGCATGGAGCTGGTTCCGGGTGCAGAAACAGGGGTAAATTAAGCCGTTCTGCCGCAGTCGCTCCAAATACTCGGCATAGATCGTGCTCCGGTTACTTTGGTAGTATTCCAAGCCTCCCATACTGCCGCCTCGATCCCAATCCAAGCCCAGCCACTGGTAATCTGCCTCAATCTGATCCGCATAGTCCCGTTTGCAGCGCTGGGGATCCAGATCCTCCAACCGCAGTACCATTTCACCCCCTGCTGACCGCACCGATAGCCAGGCCAGCAGGGCAGAAAAGGCGTTTCCCAAGTGCATTCGCCCGCTGGGGCTGGGCGCAAATCGGCCAACAATCCTCGTCTCCATTGCTCTACCTCCCAAAAA
>ENA-UOOI01003400-UOOI01003400.1-fermentation-metagenome-genome-assembly--contig:-NODE-3400-length-12075-cov-6.785774_pt1 | contig 12075 bp, 14 predicted proteins | sample MGYA00245779_ERZ724027 | MGnify/ENA primary metagenome ERZ724027 (study PRJEB28704, sample SAMN03018318) | fermentation metagenome | biome: anthropogenic terrestrial biome; feature: soil; material... | reverse complement strand
ACGTATTAATTATATTAGGAGATCCACAAAAAGTCAATCGGAAGGACAAGGGGGCGGTTCTTTTGTGAGCACAGAAGAACCGTCCCCTATTTCTATTTTAATTAGAAGATATCAAGCGCGGAATTACCATCCTGAAGTAACCCGCCCTAACCTCTAGCCTGTTGCAGGATCTTCACGACCTCATCAGTCCTGAGTACCTTGCCGTAAGAGACTACTTTCCCGTCGACAACAAGCGCCGGAGTTGTCATCACACCGTATGCAGCGATTTGCGCAAAGTCGGTTACATGGTCAATCGTTGTGTCCATGCCCAACTGCTCAAGGGCTGCTTTAGTCGCTGCTTCAAGTTGATTGCATTTGGCACAGCCACTTCCGAGCACTTTTACGGCTGCGCCTTCGGTTTTGGCTTTTGCCGCCTTTGCCATACTTTCTGCGTCGCAGTTACCCCCGCAGCAACAAGACGCGTTTTTTTCATCTTTGTCTTTCTTCCCAAATAACGCCATCATAAGCATCTCCCTTTTTTCGAGTTTTTCATTTTTAGACTCTGCTATTCATCAATTCTATTCATCAACTCTATCCTTCAACAGCAATTGCCACCGCAAGAACAACCCGACTTGTTTTTCTTGCCATTAAAGAAGCTTTTCAAGTTTGCGGGCAACTCATACCCGCTACCGCAAGGCAAGCTCGCAGCTTTTTGTTATAATTTCTACCTTCCTTCCTCCTAGACCAATAGCGGCTGTAATGCGTTAAATAAGTAGCCGACAATGATAATTCCTATAGTACAGATGGCAATGAATAGCGCCAGCAGCTTCGGCTTAACTGCCTTGCGGAGCATTATGATCGATGGCAATGACAGAGTAGTAACGCCCATCATGAAAGATAGCACCGTACCCAGTTGGGCACCTTTGAAAAGCAGTGCTTCCGCAATTGAAATTGTGCCGAAGGTATCGGCATACAATGGTATGCCAATCAGCGTTGCCAGGATTACGCCGAAGGGATTTTTTCTTCCCAGCAGAGATACCACCCAGTCCTTGGGTATCCAGTTATGAATAATCGCCCCTATGCCAACACCAACCAAGATGTAGGGAATGACTTTTTTAAAGGTTGATAGTGTTTGCTCCTTTGCATAAATCAGCCGATCTCTTTTAGTAAGATCCGGTGATTCGATATCTACATTTCCGGCAGCCCGAATAAAGCTCTCGACATACTTTTCCATGTTCATTTTCTCAATGAGCGTGCCGCCAATTATGGCAATTGCCAAACCGAACACTACGTAAAGAACGGCGGTTTTTGCGCCAAATATGCTCATCAGCAGAATGAGAGAACCCAGGTCTACCATTGGCGAAGAGATCAAGAATGAAAAAGTAACTCCAAGCGGCAAACCTGCGGAGGTAAAGCCAATAAATAACGGGATAGATGAGCAGGAACAAAACGGCGTTACCGTTCCAAGTAAGGCGGCCACTGAGTTAGCCCAGATGCCGTGAAAGCGTCCTAATATCTTCTTGCTGCGTTCCGGAGGGAAATAGCTTTGGATATAGCTGATCATGAAAATCAGGACGCATAGCAAGACTGCGATTTTCGTAACGTCATAGGCAAAAAACTGAATGCTTCCGACCCAGCGATTGGAAGTGTCCATCCCCAAAACAGTTAGCACGCTTCCGATTAAGTCATTCAGCCACCTCATGCCGAGGATTTGGTTCTGCAAAAAGTCCCAGATCGTTTTTAGTATTGGCATCAAAGAGCCTCGCTTTCTTCCACCACTTTGCTCGGTGTGATCAGTTCTCTTAGCAGAGCGATCGCATCAGCGCTGCCGTTTACACTGATCTTGTAGTTGGTCCATTTGCCTTCCTGCCGGCTCTCCACAACGCCTGACTCAACCAAAACCTTCATATGGTAGGAAAGCCCTGACTGTCTCACCCCTAACTGTTCCACCAAATCACAGGCACATTTTTCACCATCGCACAATAACTCCAGTATTTGCAGCCGTGTTTCGTCGCAAAAGGCCTTGAAGACTTTTGCGTGTTCTTTATAAATTGTTGCCAAACTTGCTATCACCTCATATCAAAAATAATTGATACTTAACACGTTCTCAGTATATGCGTCATATCAAATTTTGTCAATATGATAATAAGAAAAATGACAGAGGGGACACAAGGGGACGGTTCTTCTGTGCTATTCCAGACCTTAACGCCCGGCAGCACAGAAGAACCGTCCCCTTGTGTCATTCAGAAGAGCCGGCCACTGTCCCTAGATATTACCTGTGTCTTATTGGCAGTACATGTTTGATAAATTTATCAGGATCAAAATAGAAGTATGACACACGCCCGGCAGAATGATCCGGGACATAATCTGTGCCACTGTAATCAAAACTGTCAATGGCAGTCTGCAGTTTATCACCAACTGATTCGCATTCCTGCTCATAATCAAAGCTACCATGCTCAAATACAATATACTCCGCTTCCGGAACACGCGCCACTAGCATCTGCTTGGGAAGCTCACCGTCATAATCGGCTGGCAAGCGCACCCCATATGCTTCCGCTGATTTTCCGTTTTCAAAGATCCGCCCCATAATCTGGCCACTGAACTTGCCAATCACGTCGTCTTCCCCGTCCAGTTTACCCTTGATGCTATCCAACAGACCACAGATGGTGTCACAATCCATGTCGAGGATTACATCCTGTTTCTCCCAAAAATCAAAGTATCCGTCGCTCTCATAATTCTTGATGTGCAGGAACTGGTGCGCAGGGATTGACACAAAATAGACTTTAATGTCCTTTGACGATTTCGCCATTCCAATCTCCCCCAAGCCTAATAAGTAACGGTCAAAGGTAATGAGTTTTGTACGGAGTACCACCGGTTTTGGCTTGGCCCGGTATGTACTTGGTGGAATGCCATAGGCGGCCTTAAACGACCGGCAAAACGCTTCATGGGAGGAGAACCCGTAATCCACGGCGATTTCAAGAATACTCCTTACTGTATCGCGCACGTCAATCAGTGCGAAGGCAAGACGCCGCTTGCGCAGGTAATCCCGAAAACAAATCCCCGACAATTCTTTAAACTTGCGCGTCATGTAGAATTCGGAGTAACCATTTTCTTTTGCGATCGCACGCAGCGTAAGGCTGTCGTCGTCACGATTCGCTATACAGCGGTCGATGCCGTCCGCGATTTTTTGCACTTGCTGATGCCATTCGTACATGCTCATCACCTCCCGTCCTGATTACATTTTAGACAATTCGGGGGACGTCTGTTTGACTTTAGTTGCGCAAGACGCAGGTGCACCAAGACCGCGGGAAAACGCAGGGACGGTTCATCCGTCTCGCCCTATTCGAATCTCTTGTTTTGGGACGAGACGGATGAACCGTCCAACCGTCCCTGCGTCTTCCTTGTCTCAAATCCTAACGTGAGGTTGGTCTTTTTTCAACTCTCTTGTTCCAGCCTAAAACTATTTCTATGGTAATCAATCAACTTGTCTCGTTTCATGTGGGACAGTTCTCTTGAAAGTGCGCTACGCTCAACATTGAGGTAATCAGCCATTGCATTTCTGTTTATGGGAACAGAAAATGTGCGGCTTTTCTGTTCGTGAGATACTCGCTGAAGGTATGTCAGAATCTTATCCCGCACAGTGGGTTTTAGAAGACAATCAATGCGCTCATGCAATACAAGCCCCTTTTCGGCAACAATAGCAATGTAATTCCGTAGCAATCTTTCGTGCTTTGGACAGCCCTTTGGACACCGTTCAATGATACGGTCATACGGGATACGCAAAACGGATACTTCATCCTGCGCCTGAACCGATACCGGGCTTTTATGATCGGGGTTGGCCGCCAGCATGACCCCTATTTCGCTGCCCTTTTCAAGCAAGGTGATGATAATCAATCTATCCGCAGCATCCCACTTGATAGACTGACCACGCCCAGAAAGCATAATGCCAAAATCGTATACGTTTCGTCCTTCCTCAACAATAAAATCTCCTTTTACGTAATCAACGCGCTGGGCATGGATACAGTCGATAAGGCCGGGCATTTCAGCAGGCGGAATGCCCGAAAACAATTTTGTATGCACCAAATCCTCAATATATCCAATCATACCATGTCTTCACCTTCGCCTAATAGTTCCTTCACCTAATAATTTGTTGCACACGCAACAAATTATTACACCCAATCATAATATAATGGAGGCTATAAGACAAGCTTTTTGCTTCGTCACCCAGTCGAAAAATAACCGCTGGAGGACAGAATCAAAAAATGAACGCTGCTTTTACCTATTCCCTTTATATCGTAGCTGCCGTTCTGCTTGGCATATCTTTTGTGAACGATAAAAAGAAAACCGCGCTATCGCTTAAAAGAGCATGGAAGATGTTCATAAACATGCTGCCTCAGTATGTAGCAATCCTATTGCTTGTCGGGTTGCTGCTAGTGGCTGTCACCCCTGGAACAATCCAGCGCGTCATAGGCACAGAAAGCGGCTTTTGGGGTATGCTGATAGCATCTTTGCTTGGCGCGATCACGTTAGTACCCGTAATCGTGGCTTTTCCCATTACTGCCGAGCTCTTGAAAAATGGCGCAGGGGTTACGCAAATAGCGATTTTCATTTCCACCCTTACAATGGTGGGCTTTGTTACCCTGCCAATGGAAATAAGGTATCTTGGAAAAAAGGTTGCCATACTACGGAATGTGCTTGCGTACCTGTTCGCCTTTGTCACAGCCTTTATAATCGGGGCGGTGTTGACATGAAAATGCTGCTTAAGAGACAATGGTTTCTTTTGACGGTAATCGCTGTCAATTTAGTTATGCTGATATTCCAGCCGCAGGTAGAGTTAACCACCCTGCGCTTCGCGGGCAAGAACTTTCTCAATTTCTTATTCATGCTCACGCCGATTTTCGTTTGCGTCGGCCTTATGGACGTATGGATAGAACGAGATACCATGGTTAAGATAATGGGTGCAAAATCCGGCTTCAAAGGTGTGATTGTCGCGCTGCTGCTGGGCGTGGTGACAGCAGTTCCTCTGTACGCGTTGCTGCCGGTTGCCGGTGTGCTTCTTAAAAAAGGAAGTCGGATTTCAAGCGTATTGCTTTTCATATGTGCGAGCACAAGTATCCGTATTCCTCTGCTGCTATTTGAGATTTCCTCTTTAGACTGGCAGTTTACGTTTATGCGACTCATTCTGAATGTCTTTGTGGTTTTCGCGATCGCGTTTATTATTAAAAAACTGTTGTCGGAAACGGACGAAAAGGCGATTTACGAAAACTCGGATAAGCTATAACACAAATAACACAAATAGGGACGGTTCTTCTGTGTCATTCCGGTGCCGGAATGACACAGAAGAACCGTCCCCTCGTGTCACTGTAATAAGTGAGCTTGACATTTTATGCAAAGCGAACTATACTTATTTTGCAAGGTGTGCTTTGCATTTGGAGGTGACGAATATTTGAAATCAAAAATCGCGGACCTGCGCAAGCAGAAGAAAATTACGCAGGAAGAACTGGCGAACGCCGTAGGGGTTACTCGACAGACAATCACGTCCATTGAAGTGGAAAAGTATACGGCCTCGCTTGTTTTGGCGCACAAGATTGCAGAGTACTTTGACAGTACAATCGAGGAAATATTCGATTTTTCGGATGGGGAGGAGCAATAAACCATGGAAAACTACAGACGGAAAGTACGCAACCGCATTATTATTGCAGGAATCTATTGCGCGATAGTCTTAATCCTAACCGCTGCCTCAGCAATTGCTGGTCTGGATGATTCTGCGACCTCGTTCGGTCTCGGCTTTGGGGTAGGTATTGGAGCCGTCGCGATATTCTTCATGATCAAGTATCGCGGCGCATTAAAAAGCGAAGATAAGCTTAAAAAGCTATACATTGAAGAACATGACGAACGCCAAAAGCATGTAAATGCCCTGGTTGGTCGCACAGGCATCAACGTCTTGATCCTGTCTTTTGCTTTGGCAATGCTGATCTCTCATTATTTCAGCCAGACGATATTCTTCACGCTACTCGCAGCAACGCTGTTTACTGTTGCCGTCAAGGCAATACTTGGCTCATATTATAACAAGAAAGTCTGAAAGAAGGAAGACGCGGGGACGGAGGAACCGTCCCCTCATGTCCCCTTGTATCTTCCCGTTTCTATTATCTAATCCCATACAATACCGCCATTATTATCATACAGGATCCAGCAGCCAAGTTTTCCTGTGCTCAGAATACTTTCGCGCAAACCTCCACGACAAAATGCGCTATCCTCAATGACATATGTATATCCTGCCTGTTCGGAAAATCCATTGAATACACCCTCATCATTATCAAAATAAGATTCATCCAGCTCGACCGCACTATCCCGCACTTGTGCGATTGTTATACCAAGGAGATTACCGCTAATATCGAAGCACTGATCGGAAAGAGAAAGAACGGCGGATGTCGTCTTGCTCTTCACGTCAAGGCAATAGATACAATAGTAATCATGATTGTTACCGCCATATCCGAAATAATACAGCATGCCCTCGGTATAATTGAAAAAATCCCCCCCAGTTAAGAGCACCTGCTCCTGGCCGGAAAAACCGATATGACAAAATGTGTTTTTATCGACTGCCCAGTAGTAAATGCCTGTTTCGTCGGCACAAACATTGTGCGTGTATTTCTCGCAAATATTAGATAAGGTCCCTGTTTGCATATTATAAGCGCACAGTTTATTCGTAGATCTGCAGTAAAGAACGCCATCATAGTAAGCCGCAACTTGCATATCAGCAACCAGGAGCTCAGGCGCACTACCGTCTAGCTCCATATGGTATATCTGCACAGAGTTGTTTTTGTCCCGCATATCAAAATACATGCCGCTATCTGTGACATACAGATTGCAGCAGTATCCGTCGATAAGCTTGTGACGCTCTGTGCCATCTGCTCGAATGCGATAGAGGGAAAAATTATCCCGATAATTAGAGTAATAGACCCATCCTTCAAGCACATTTATGTAACATGGACAATCGTCACTAAGCCAAGTTTTCTTGGTGCCGTCAAGTCTTGCCTTGTAAAGCTTCCAGCTATCAGCCTCGCTTCTATAATATACCCACCCGTTTCTGTCACCGCCCATGAGGCCTCCTGCGGCAATATTACCACCGATGAAGCCCAGGTTTTCAGTTGTTTCGCCGGCGGATGCAGTTTCTTTAATGCGACAAGCCGTAAACGTAAGCATAATAATAGTGCCTATCAATAACGCAAAAAGGAACCTTTTCAAAATAAATCACCCGAGTCCTGATTATATACCTCTCTGCGCTATTGATAAAGGTCCAATTGAAAATCTATTCCCACGACTTGATATGAGCCATTCTTTATGTTAAACTAAGCATAATTTCTATCTCATAAACAATACTAAAGAATAAATATAAAGGCGCTGACGAGGAAGAGTAAGCGGATATTGCTTTTACAGAGAACCCACTTAAGCTGAGAATGGGTAAAGCGAAAAACGCTGAACATGGCCTCTGAGCCTCGCACCGAACCGTTATCACAAACGGCGTAGACTGCGACGGGTTCGCCCGTAACAGCGATAGGGTTTCGATGGACCATTGCCCATCCGAACCTGATAAGGCTTGTTTCGTGAGAAATGAGCGAATTAGGGTGGTAGTGCGAAGCTGCAAATGCTCTCGTCCCTAAATAACGGCATTGCCGGAGTTTGGGGGTGAGGGCATTTTTGTATCCATTTGTGCCTAATGACAAAGAAAAGAGAGGTATCTTGCGATGAAAAACATTTTGATTGGCGGAGCTTGGCCATATGCCAACGGCTCCCTCCATATTGGCCACATTGCAGCGCTCTTGCCGGGCGATATTATTGCCCGTTATCACAGAGCCATCGGAAATCGTGTGTTTTATGTTTCGGGCAGTGATTGCCATGGAACACCTGTTGCTATTCGTGCGAAACAGGAAGGCAAAACGCCAGGTGCAGTCAGCGATTTTTACCATGCTCAATTTGTCGATGTCTTCAACAAACTGGGGTTTTCTTATGATCTTTATACGAAGACCTCCGATAGACTACATATCAAATACGTTCAAGAATTTCACCGGAAATTGTATGAAGGCGGCTATATTCATGAGAGGACTGTAAAGCAGGCCTTTTGTCAATCATGCAATAAGGTTTTGACTGATCGCCTCATTGTCGGCAAATGCCCAGCTTGCGGGGCGGCCACGCGTGGCGATCAGTGTGATGCCTGCAACGAAGTACTGGATGTCGACACGGTCGTTGATGCGAAATGCTCGGAATGCGGATCTTCTCTGGCTTTTGGGGAAACGACACAGCTCTATCTGGAAATTTCAAAACTCACTTCTGAGCTTACGGAGTACTTGAATGATCATAAAAAATGGCGTAAGAATGCGATCGCCTTTACCAAGAGGTATATCGATGAGGGACTACGCGACCGTGCTATCACCCGCGACCTTGACTGGGGTATTGATGTGCCCAAAGCCGGTTATGAGAATAAAAAGATCTATATCTGGGCTGAGAATGTACTTGGATATCTCTCGGCCAGTGCTATTCTGTGCGCCGAACGCAACATTCCATTCGTTGAGCTTTTCGGTGCGGACGCAGGCCCAGGCGCAGGCGGAAACGCGGACGCGGACGCAAACGCACGCCACTACTATGTTCACGGAAAGGATAACATTCCATTCCACACCATCATTCTGCCGTCGTTACTGCTAGCCCATGGCGGAGGCTTCTGCGGAGGCTTCCATTTGCCGGATGACATTATCTCAAGTGAGTATTTGACGCTTGAGAGACGCAAGATTTCGACCAGCCAGAACTGGGCTGTATGGGCAAGGGATATTATAGACAGATATAACCCCGACGCCCTGAGATACTTCTTTATCGCTAACGGACCGGAGAAACGGGATACCGATTTTTCCTGGCGAGAGTTTGTTGAGCGCAATAATAATGAGTTACTTGGCGCATATGGCAATTTCGTCCATCGGACGCTGTCCTTTATCATTAAATATCAGGGTGGCGCTGTGCCTGAAGCAGAGGCTAACAGCGAATTGCAGAAACGCATTACCGCAGCCTTTGGCGTTATTGGCCGGAAGATCGAAGATGGCCATCTTAACGACGCACTCGACGACGCTTTTGAGTTGGTGCGGTTCGGGAATAAGTATTTCGATTCCGGCAAACCATGGAAAACAAGGAAAGAGAACGAGATTGAGTGCGGCGCGACTATATTTAATTGCGTTCAGCTGATCGCGAATCTCGTTGTTTTGCTGGAGCCGTTTCTACCCTTTTCCTCAGCAAAAATCCGGGGATGGTTCCACATCGACAATTCCTGGGAAGTTAAGTCCATTCCTGTGGGGTTTTGCATACCCGCACCAGAAATCCTATTTGAACGCCTTGACAAAAAAGTGGCTGAAGATGAGGTGGCCAAGTTGCTGAGCCAGAAAACAGTATAGCAGCAGAGCGGGCCAGCAACAAAACATTGAGACACAAGGGTGAGACACAAGGGGACGGTTCTTCTGTGCTGACACAGAAGAACCGTCCCCTTGTGTTATCTTAGCCCCCTTGTGTCATCCAGCCAAAGAATTTGAATTTATCTTTTCAATCAAACATATGCATAGATAATAAATAGCACTTGGGATTGGACGTAATTACCATGCTCAATAAAGCGTTTAAATGGCTGCTAATCTCGTCATGCGCACTACTACTGTGCAGCGTCTTTATTATATATGTTATTGAAAGCATCGACGCCATTCTATCTGAACAGGCTGAGGGTTCAGAACACGCCGAGCGCGAAAGCAAATCAGCCCAGGCCAAAACCGCGCCTGAATCGCAGCCTGACAGGCCGGTATCAACCGATCGCCACGATGTTGCCGTTGCCGGGATTCCCGAGAATTCACCATGGCGAGTCATTGAACTCAGCGAGAGCCATGACAACCAGCTGCAGTATTACAGCCCACACAATGTGAATTTTGACGACGGGCACGTTGCGATAACTACCCACGAAGAATTAATAGGCAATAAGCGCTATACCTCAGGAATGGTGGAAAGCAAACACGCCTACCTTTACGGCAAATTTTCCTTTGTCATCGGTGTCTCGGAGGGAAAAGGGCTCTTCCCCGCGATCTGGCTCATGCCTGCGGAGAATAAAGCCCTGCCCGAAATCGACATCTTCGAAATGATCGGCAGCGCACCCGACGAGTTCTATGGAGTGGTGCACTATATGGACGGCTCCGCCCAAGCGCGGGATTTCTTCAAAACAAAAGTAGCCAGAAAAGATACTTATCTGATCGAGTTTGAGTGGACGCGAGAAAGTTTGCGTTGGTTTATAGACGGAGAGTGTAAGTTTGAAACCTCCAAATGCGTTCCGGATGAGCCGATGTATTTGATCGTCAATCAAGCAGTAGGCGGTCAATGGCCGGGCGTACCGGACGAGAACACCTTATTTCCCGCCACTTTCATTTTAAAGTCATGGGCCGTAGAGCCTGAATGGAGCCAACCGCGATGATTATCGGCATTGTCGCAGTTTTTACGTTCTTGAGCACATTCTTTGCCATACTGCACTTCATCTGCTCCTTTTACTACCGCAAGGAGCCAGAGCGCGCCCCGCGAAAAACGTTGGGCTTTTCACTCATCATCCCTTGTTTTAACGAGGCGCTGATCCTTAAAAACACATTAAGCGGCGTTTTGCGGTTGGACTATGAAGACTATGAAGTCATATTCATCAACGATGGCTCCAAGGACAACACTATGTCGACTCTTTTCGAACTGTTGGAACTCGAGCCGCTGGAAATCGAGCCGTTTCCGCTGCAATGCATGCCAAACGAAACCGACCTTGGCGCAGGTTTCAGCGAGGTGTACTATTCGGCGAAATACGCGAATATATTCGTCGTGGACAAAGTAAACAGTGGCAAGGCCGCCAGCTTGAACGCCGGCGTGTCCCTGAGCAGCAAGGAAATAATCGTCACACTCGACGGAGATAGCGTGCTCGAAAAGAACGCCCTCCGCATCATGAACCGTACTTTCCAGGACGATAACATCATCGCTTCTGGCGGCGCGATACATGCGATGCAGTATTTTCTTATGGATAACTGTAAGTCTCCACTGATTGCGCTTCAAGCGCTCGATTACATTAAGGGTTTTTACGTCTACAAACCTTCATTGACCGTGAACAATGCGCTCAATATTATTTCCGGCGCGTTTGGTGTTTTCAGAAAAAACGCCTTGATCGCAGTGGGTGGATTCAGGCATGGCCTCGGGGAAGATATCGATATTACCATACGCCTGAGTGAATACGCACAGCTACACAAAAAAGTCATTTCCTATACAATGAACGCGATCTGCTATACCGAGTGCCCGCAGAACTGGAAGGATCTCGGTCGACAGCGCGTAAGGTGGCAAATGGCATTTTGGGACGCGTCGAAGCATAATAGGCAATTTCTTGTTAGCAATTTTTGGCATACGAGTGTCTGTTTCTTCATGCTTGCGGATGCGACCCTTAGCGGCACTTTTGCGGTGATGACCTTCCTTGCCAACTATTTGCTGCTTTCGATACGCGTATTTTGCGGCATTTTTCCCCCGCTCTTACTTGTTTCTTCAGGACTGGCCGTGCTGTTTAATATCGCGAATTCATTGGTCGCAATCTACAGAGCCATCAGGCGCGGTCCAGATTCCTTCCGAACTGTAAACAACAACGCCCGCGGAAACAAGAGGACCAAGACGAGCCCACTGTATTTTGGCGTTTGCATAGACCTCATTGTTTTCAGTTTTCTGCGCATCGCTTTTTTTATTAAAGGCACTGTCTCATATCTGATGAAAAAAACCAGTTGGGATAAACCGAGCAGAACTAACAATACGTATACGCTGTAATTCCCATTCAGATCAGAAGGAGCCCTTATTGAGGCGTCAGAGGGAGCAATTATGGAGGCGCAAAAGAAATGGAGGCAGGACAGAATCCGGGTTCCGGTGTATTCCGCCACGAAGTAAAATATCATATCAGTGAACGCGAAGCGCACATGCTCGCACAATATTTCCGGTGCATCATGCGCACAGACAAGCACGCTGGCTCAGACGGGCAATACTGGATACGGAGCTTGTACTTCGATACACCCGGCAACC
>ENA-UOOI01003399-UOOI01003399.1-fermentation-metagenome-genome-assembly--contig:-NODE-3399-length-12080-cov-4.614137_pt1 | contig 12080 bp, 7 predicted proteins | sample MGYA00245779_ERZ724027 | MGnify/ENA primary metagenome ERZ724027 (study PRJEB28704, sample SAMN03018318) | fermentation metagenome | biome: anthropogenic terrestrial biome; feature: soil; material... | reverse complement strand
TCACTGGTACTCCCTGATCGTAGACTCCAATTCCCCTACCATCCCGCAAGCTAACATTGTATCGCAAGATGGTGCCTCTACAATCCTTGTTATAGCTAAGTTTCATGCAGTTGAGCCAAAATCCTCCTTCATTGTCATGAGAATAATTATACTGAAAGATCGTATCACCCGCCGTCCCCCAATCAGTGTCAAAGGCAGTTCCGTCATTCTCAAACAGTTTGGTTTTTGCCACCTCATTCCTTTGAATTAATGCATTACTTGTTGCACAAACCCATATGCCTGCGATCAGCTGTGTATCTGAAAGATTCCCCAGAGCACCAGCTTCAATACAGACATTACCATCAATCAGCGGGGATATACAATTTGCCACAATAATACCATCAGACCCCGTTCTTTCGATTCGGTTACCCCTGACCACAATATGCGTATGATGAATATCATTTATGAAATCTTCCTCTTGATTTATACGTATTCCGCTCGTATAGACATCATGGATATAATTTTTCTCAATAATAATATCATGGAGATGATTCTCAAAAGAGCTGCGTCCTGGCATCGTTACATAAATACCGCCATTCCAATACATACTTTTATATACATCTCTCGATCGTCTATTTTCTCCGCATACCATCGAAATCTCACAGTTTCTGACAACGATATCTTTTGTTATACCTTCCGGATTACCGCAGATACAGATCCCCTGCCGCACATTCCTATCAATAGCAGTGTTTTTTATCCGGATTCCATCTATAATGTAATAACTGACACCTCGCAAATAAATTGCAGCATATGCTCCATTTCCGTCTATCAGAGGTGCTTCGCCTTCCCCGTAAGCCTCGATCACTACCGGATTCCATCTTCCACCATTACCTTTCGGTTCCAGCGTTCCCATCCAGATACTTCCCTTTTTTAGACAAATGCGGTCTCCTGGTGCAAGAAGCAAGTGATTAACCGGTAACAGACTTTTCCATGCTTCTCTCACTGATAAACCACTGTTTGTATCTTCCCCTTCTGCGCTGTCCACATAAAAAATCCGTCTATCAATCATATCCGATCTCCTCGATTTTATTTCTACATTTAGCCAATGCATCCAGACGAAATGCTCCCGGCCATGCCACTAACCACTCGGAGCAACTGCCCCATACAGACTGCCTCGAAAGCTCATAACTTTCATCCTGGCTGCCGGCCGGCCGCTCTTTTCCATTTATAACCAGCGTACCGTCAGACAAATGTTGGCATCCATTGATCCAAATTGCATTAGCACGTTTTGTCCAAATACTTTTTCCTGTATATTTGCTTAGCTTATAAAGTTCCGGAATATACGAAAGTGCAAAAGAGTCCATCCCTTCATGCACAGTAGATACCAGTGTTCCACCATAAGAATCATAACCAGTCTGCCCAAGTGTTGTATCTTGATTAAATTTTTCCGTACAGGTGTACTGCCATGTAGAAAGATACCATGCCGCGTTCTCGGCCCTCAATAACCACTTTTCTTCTCTGGTCACTTCATATAGCATGATAGCACATTTAAAAAGCGGAATTGAAGACTCTTTATCAATTGAGAAAATATCAAGTGCACCGGCTGTCGTAAATCCCTCCTCTTCTAACTCTGCATAATAATGTTCGAGTGCATGTACAGCTGCCGCAAGATATGATGCATCCCTACTTCTTTTGTAGGCTTCTATCAGCGGCATGGCAAGAAATGCACCAACTGTCCCCTCCTCAATCGCAACGCTTCCGTCCTCCTTCCAGCACTTTGCAAACGCACCATTTTTCTTCTGATGTTTTATGGCAAAAGTGCAGATATCATATGCTGTCTTTTTATAAGATTCTTTCTTTATTCCCAATTCTTTTGCCAAATCATACGCTTCAAAATAGGCAATTCCAGCGGTTCCCATATTGCAGGCTTCTAAATACCGGATCTGACCCGGATCGTAATAACTGTGTATAACACCGATTGGCAGATATGCATAGCGGATCCAACTATCCAACACAGAAAATCCTATTTCTTTTGCCTCTATATCTGTAGGATTACAAACTGCTTCCCTGAGCAAAGCATTTGCCAGCAGTGCATTTTGTCCGCACCATCCTATCTCATATTTATTTGCAGACCTTTTTCTCCATGCGCCGTTCTCATAGTAAAGGCCAATATTAAACCCACAAAAACCATCCGCTTCCTCTGTATACAAATTCTTAGCAAAAGTAATTCCAAGTTTTTCTATTTGCTTTGGCGAATAGGAGGTTATTCTTTTTGAATCCTCTTTCAGGAAAGCAAATTCGAGCGCTTTTTTGTATCCCATTTTGGGAATTGCCTCTGTCTCAATGACAAGATAGGAGACAAAGCAGGCTTTTTTGTCCATCTGTGTATAAAAAGGGGTACCAAACCGATACAAGTGCAGCTGACGTGGTTCTTCTGTCTCCGGCCAGATAATTTTTTGAACCATATAATCTCCGTCCTTATACATGCTCATACACGAATGGTCATTTGGCTGACCCAATAACGTAGTGGATACCGATAAACCGGCGATTCTTCCCTGTGATTGTGTCATAGCCGGTACACTGGCTCTATGCCAACCATATTTCCACGGAAAACCATGGTAACGATCATCTGTATATTCACAAAAAGTTCCGAATCCATTTCCATTATAATTAATCCCAGGTATCATATAAAAATCCGGAATAAAAGCAGTATGTATTTCCATCTCCATCTGAGAAGTCGGTACACATATACGCCTCCACTCGTAAATTCCGATACCAATTTTACGCAATTCATCTTTACATTTTTCTTTTCCAATCAGGGTAAGTAACTGTTTTCCCTGATGATAGAAACAGATATCTTTCCCTCTACAACTCCATTCCATACGCCCTTCTCCTCTCTTACTGTAGGTATCCATCAAGGAAGTTCCAGTTCTCACAAGCACGAAGAACCTCTAGACGAAAAGCTCCCGGCCAAGCAACCAACCATTGTGATACACCAAATGGTCTTGCCCAACCATCCTTGTGATTTGACAAGCTTCCCCAACGTGTATGTAAATATCCTTCATCACTCGATCCTACCGGTCTCGGTTCAGACCCCATTACAGTTAATGTCCCATCAGAAATCCCCTGTATCCCATTACACCAGATAGCAAGAGCACGTCTTTCCCACTCTTTATTATTTTTGTATTTGGAAAGTTTCAAAAGATCATCCACATAACAAAGTGCAAAAGCATCTATATGTAGGTGAGATGTCGAAACCGCTGTTCCACCAAACGTATCATAATCCAAAGTATGCAATATACTGCTTTCATCATATGGTACCGTGTGATGCCACTGCCATCCGCTCAGATACCATGCCGCTTCTTCCGCCATATCTAGATATTTATCAAATCCCATCTCCTCATACATCATTATTCCACCTTTTAATAGAGGAATAATGGATTCCTTATCTATACAACATGTGTCCAGTGCTCCCGCTACTCCATATCCATTATTGTCAAATTCTCTAAAGTAAAACGAGTATGCACGTGCCGCTGCTATCGAATACTTATCTTCTTTTGTAATAGCATAAGCTTTTATAAGTGGCAAAATTAAGAAATCTCCTGCTGTACCATCAATTACAAGAGGCATCCCCTCCTTATCCCAAATTGTTCCAACGCCTCCATCCAATCGCTGTCGTTTTATTATGAAATCGCAGATGAAAAGTGCCGTCTCCAGATATACTTTCTTTTCAAAGCCAAGTTTTTTTGTCATCTCATATGCTTCAAAGAACTGCATACCTCCAGTTCCAAGATTACAGGCATCAATTTTCTGTTCTTCATCATCATACCGTGTAAGCGGATAACCATAGTCACTTTTCGCCATATCAGACCAACTATCCAATACTTTAAGTGCTATCTCTTTAGATCTTACATCCCCGTTCATCTGATAGTCATACAGAAGCGAAACCGCAAGAGAGATATTCTGTCCGCACCATCCCATTTCATATTTTTGTTCCATGCGTTTCTCCCAACGATCTTTTTGTCTCGTGAATCCAATGCTGAATCCGCAAAACCCATCGTCTTCTTCTGTATAAAGCTCCTTCGCATAACTACACTGCATTTTCCAGATCTTTGCTGCCTTGAACTGCATCTTTAATATATGATCATTTTTTTTGAAAACATATGAAAGCATCTGTTTCCAAGCCTCTTCTTTTTCATCGCCAATAAAGAGATACCCTATGAACAGATCTGCAGGATACATCTTTCCATAATACGCCTCCCCCCATCCATCTGCCATGAGAACGCACGGCTCTTCGGTTTCAGGCCAAATCAGTCTATGTACCGCAGCACCGTTTTCTAAATATAGACTTGCCGATGGCTTTTCTTCCCCATATACTGCCGTACTGACAGATTCATTTGTTTCCGAAAAAAAGCCAACAGAAGAACTCCCACCAGGCACAGCAGTCCTATGATAAGCGAACGTATAGGGCACACCATTTTGTGTAAACCCTTTATATTCGTGATCCGTTCCCCATCTATTACCATCATATGAAAGGGGAAATATCTGGGTATGACTGCTTTGATAATATGTAATCATCTTGATTTCCATATGATTAACAGGCGATTGCATGTTCCGTTCAATCTTAACAATTCCATTTGCAAAATGGATTGTATCCTTTCCATTTTCTATTCCGACGATACGCACCACTACTTTTTTTCCATTGCAAATTAGATGGTCTTTCCCATCTTTTTTAATGTCTAGTTTCATAAAATTATTCCTTTCACTTTTATCTATTCTCTCCTTGCAGCACCATCTTTCTATATTCCTGTGGGGTATATCCAGTATGCTTTTTAAAAAAATGGGTAAAATGTGAAGAAGTATGCAGTCCTATTGCATTTGCAATCTGAGTCATCTTAACAAATGGGTCCTCCAGCATACTTTTCGCCACGTCAATCCTTTTTTCAGCAATAAAATGATTGAGTGTGTTTCCAGTAACCTCTTTATATACGCGTGATGTATACGTTGAATTCATTCCAACATAATAACCGATATTGACGAGAGAGAGATCTTCTCCAATATTCATATCAATATACTTGTTGATCTTATTCACAAGAAATTGCTTTGTATCAAGCTTCATTTCGCGTCTCTTTTTAAAATAGAGATGTGCAACCTCATTACAATATACAATGGCATGGCAGAAATCTTGGTGTGAACAGTAATTCGTAAGTTTATCAATTTTTAATTTTCGAAATATATCGCTGTCTTCAGGCAGATAATTCATTATCGCACCAAGTACCCGTGAGGATATCTGTGAAAAAGTGACCGCCTGCTCATTATCGTCCAATTCTTTACACTTAAATAAAATCTTCTCTATACCCTGAATATATTTTTCCTCATCACAGTGCAGCAAATATTGATCCAGCCTTTGTAGCTCTTCCTTTGTCGTACCTTTAACCCGTTCTTTCCAGACATGCTTTTTCATAATCAACTGCTGACTGATAATCCGGATACCCTCACTCTCATCCAATTCATAGAGGCGATAATTTAAATTTCTATATGCCTCGTCCACACTTCTTGCAGTAACAGCTTCCCCAAATATAAAAAAATCTGGTATTTGCAGCTCGCTTTTTTCACATATACGATAGCCAATCTCGATAAACCCTTTCAAACGGTTCGGATTATTTGAATCCGATTGTGCAAGTAGGATGCCACTTACATCATCTAAAAAAACATCAAGAATTACATATGCTCCACCTAGTGTCTGTGTAAAAACATTTCTTATTTCTTCGCGTTCAACTGTGTCAGTGCCTTCTGCCAGACGTATTGTCGCCAATAAAAATGGCTTATCAAGTTCAAACCTGATATCCGCATACGATAATTTCATTTTCATCTTTTCTATTTGATAAGTATCCATCTCTTCAGAAAACAAAAGAGTATCTATAATAGCATGTTTCACCACAGGTTTAAGTTCTGCGAGAGAATTCGTCAATGTTAATACGTGTGCTTTTTCCTCATAAATTTCATCCAGGCGTGCGTATATCTTATCGAGTGCTAAGAGTATCGCTTCATCGCCTTCTGTTTTCAAAACAAAGGAGATCGTATTCTCATTTACCGCTTCTTTCGCATATTGGAAATTTTCCTGACCTGTCAGAAAAATCGTCAGACAATCTGTCCACCTGTCTGATACGATATCACGCAATTGGATGCCATCTATCTGCGGCATCCGAATATCTGTCATCAGAACGTTAATTTGTACATTTTCAAAGATTTCCAAGGCCTCTTTGGCAGAGCTGGCCTTATGTACATAAAATTTGCCTCCACGTTCACGCTCTACCATCTTGTATAACGACTCAAGAATCAACGGTTCATCATCTACTACGATCAAATTATACATTTTTTAAATTTACCCCTGCCAATCTAAGAGTAATCTGCACACCGCCCTCGGGACGATTATCAATCTCTATTCCACTGTCTTTTCCGTATATAGAACTCACCCTTGCCTGGATATTCGTCAGTCCATGTACTTCTATGAGTCCTATATCAGTTGAATAAATCTGTGCCTGTATACGCTTCAACTCCCTGTCTGGAATACCAATACCATTATCCTCTACCCGAAAGATGAAATCTTCTCCTTCTAACATTACCTGTATATGAATCCAGCCATCTGCAGCAATATCCTTTAAACCATGTTCATACGCATTTTCAACAATTGGCTGAATTAGCATTGGAGCAATATACAAGTTTTTTACATGGTCATTAATTTCGTCCACTTCTATTCGTATACGATTACCAAATCTTGTTTCCTGAATATACAGATAATTTTTGAGATGACCCATCTCCTGTTCCATCTTAACGAAAGAATCGGTATTTTTTGTTATGTATTGATAATACTGTCCCAAATGTTTCGTATATTCTGCAATTTCCTCATTTTCATCATATTTTGCCATGCGGTAAATCATGAATATACTATTGTATAAAAAATGTGGCTGTATCTGATACTGTAATTGCCGAAACTCTGCCATCTTAGACTGATACTGCGCTTCTATTTTATCGGACATTAGTTTTTTCATATCATCTATCATATGGTTATATCTGTCGTAGATCTTTCCGAACTCGTCCTTTTGTTTATCCACTATCATATAGGAATCTTTCTGTTGCTCCATTGCACGGATAATTTTACCAAGCGGTTTTGCAATGATATGATTTGTGTAAGAAGCGTATAAGACAAATAGTATAACGGCCAGTACAGTCAAACCCAGATTCAGGAAGTTAAAAAAGCCAAGCGGTTGTGTGACATTATCTCTTGGATATAAATACACCATCCAGATACCAATATCATCCATATAAATACAACTTCCATAATCTTTTTCTTTAAGCCGGAATTGTTCATCATTTTCTGAAACTTTGATTTTCTCCGATACGAGAGTTAGCATCTCCTTATCAGGCTTAAATCCCTTACCACCGGATATATTTGGAGAAAGCAGATTGCCTTTTGTATCATATAGCAGCACCAATCCATCCTTCGTTCGATACAGATCTGGGTTGAGAAAATTACAAATATCGGCAAATGGGAGATAACTTCTTACACAATAAGCTGTATGATTTTCCTTACCTTTTGGCATTCCTACAGGAAAGTAGGTTGTAATATAAATTCCTCTATCTCGATCGATTTTTATCTGGTTATATTCAAAAAAATCAATCTTCTCAAAATAATCCTTCATCGGATATCCTGAGCTAATTGATATTTTTGTATTTTCGAAGTAGACTTTAATAGATTCAACGAGACTATGCAATACCTTTATCTCCCGAAGGCGTTCAGATAATTCCACTGTGCTTCTATACTGTTCATATTGGGTCATATACTCCCATGTGAGATTTATTTCTGATAATTTCGTATCCTGGGATAGATTACTTTGTGCAAGCAGAAGGCTGTCAATTTGCTGTTCGAGATCATCTTTCCATACCTCTGCCTTTACATCCATTTGCTCCATTATTTTTTCAGTTACCACTTTTTTACTATATTGGTTGCTGAAAAGTCCCAACAAATAAAAGCAAACACAAATCAGGAGTATCAGAAGTATCATTTTTTTAAAAGATTTCATATTCAACATTTTTTTCATAACGCCCTCCTCAATGATACAATACGTCTAAATGAAATCCTTGAGTGTCATCTCTTTTCTGAGTGTGTCTATCCTTTCACTGACCCCATAACCATACCCTTAACAAAATAGCGTTGTAAAAACGGATATGCTAATATAATCGGCAAGGTAGACAAGAAAATCTGCGCACACTTAACCGTTCTCTCGGATACGAGTGCCATCTGCTGCCAGTCTAGAGCACCACTAGTCACCGATTGTGATTCAATTATAATTGTATTTAAATAACTTTGCAAAGGATATTGCGATGGTTTGTTCATATAAATAATACCGTCAAACCAAGAATTCCAATGATAGACAAGCGCAAAAAGGCAGATTGTCGCCATTGATGCTTTTGATATCGGTATATAAATTTTCATCAAGATCTGCCATTGTCCTGCACCATCTACGATTGCGGCTTCTTCAAGTTCCGGAGGAACCGCACGGAAAAAGTTTAGCATCAGAACCACGCTGAATACCGGCACTGCGCCTGGTAATATCAATGCCCATATACTGCCAAGCAGCCCCAGACTTTTAACCGTCATAAAAGATGGAATTAATCCTCCATTTATCAGCATAGTCAGGAAAAAGGACCATGTATAAACTGTCCTGGATCGAAATCGAAGATTACTTTTTGATAAGGGGTAAGCGGTGATGACACATAAAAAAACATTTAGAGTAACACCCATGACACATCTCAGAAGAGTAGTCCCCATTGCCTGCCAGAAAGCTTGCCTTTTTGCTACATATTTATATGACTCAATCGTAAATTCTACCGGCCAGAAAAGCACTTTCCCAGAGGTCACCGCCGTATTGCTGCTTAAAGACATTGCGAGTACATTTACTATTGGCAGAATACAAATCAAAGCCAATAGTGTGAGTATAATAATATTACATACATTAAAAATTTTTGAACCAATCGATGTATGAATCTTTGATCTTTTTTGCATTATTTGCATATTTTAACTCCTCCAATTTCTCTAAAAAATTCTGTAATCAAAAAACCTATAAGAAACATAATAGGATACAGAAATAAATACGCAAGAGACTACAGATTTAAGTACACCCATTGCTGTTGCCGGCCCGAACTGTGCATCAATCATACCAATACGATAAATAAAAGTATCTAAAATGTCCCCACTTTCATATACCTGTGGACTTATCAAATTTTGCACTTGATCAAATCCTGCGTTTAGAACATTTCCAAGTGATAATACCGTCATCAATATGACTATCATACGAATGCCAGGCAACGTAATGTGCCACATTTTTTGCAAACGTCCCGCTCCATCCATCGTCGCCGCCTCATAAAGATTCATATCAATGCCCGTAATGGCTGCCAGGTAAACAATTGTTCCGAATCCAAATCCCTTCCATACGTCTGTTAAAATCAGGGTTGATTTAAAATATTTATTACTGCCTAAAAAGAAAGGCGACTTTCCTCCAAAGAATCGAATAATCTGACCTACTATCCCACTTGATGGTGACAATATATCTAAGAGCACACCGGCGAAGATAACCCAGGATAAAAAATATGGTAAATATATTGCAGTTTGTACAGTTCTGCGAAACTTAGAGGAACGTACTTCATTTAAAAGCAGGGCCACAACGATGGGAACAATTAATCCCAACACTATTTTCCAGGCAGCAATAATCACTGTGTTTTTTAGTGCAGCCATTGCCCCTGGCATATTAAAAAGATAAGTAAAATTATCGAATCCAATCCACTTCTGATCCCCAAACAAACCTTTCGCCGGTATGAATTTTTCAAATGCAATCTTCATGCCCGCCATAGGTACATAAGAAAAGATAAAAGTAAGAATAACACCTGGTAAAAGCATCAGATGAAACGGAATTTCTTTTTTAAATTTATTTCTTTTTATTTTCATATTATTTCCTTTCTCATCAATATCAGCAATATACAACCTTGAAATAATAAAGCATGCACCAAGAAAAGAAGTCAGCACATGCTCTATTTCGCCCTTATTCTTTTACCGTCTTATACCAATCATTTATCTCTTTTGTAATCGTTTCTCCTCCAAGTTTCTTGAAATCTGAAACAAACTTATCAAATTCAGAAATATCCGATTCTCCAATAATAATCTTATTAAAAGTCTCATCACGCATCTTCTCCAGCGTTGACATCTTCTCGGTCATTGTCTCTGTCGGTGCCCCAACAAATTTATTCAGAAGAATTCTATCATTTTCCTGCATTTCATGAATAGAGGCATAGGAGCTCGGTGCCGGGCCATATATCCGCTCCCATCCCCATACAGACTTTCCGTCTTCACTTCCCGAATAGTAGCGATCAAGCTTATCCCATATGGATTTTGCCTCTCCAGTAAGCTGATCAGTGGTTTTATTCTCCATTGCTTTTTGTATATCGAGATATGCCTGGATATTTTTATAAGGCATTGACACTTGCACAGGTGATAATTTCCATACACCTTCAGCATCAGGAGGGGCATAATATTTTGCATTGTCACCTGTTTCCCCCCAACATTTTTCGATAAAAAGATTCGTCATCTTTATAACTGCTTCAGGATTTTCAAAATCTTTACGCACTACAAGCCATCTGTTTGTACCAAGATCAGCCTGTACGCTTGAGGGCTGATCTGTTGCACTTGGAATTGGATATGCCGACCATACGGCCTCTGGATCATTATTATAATTTGTCTGGAACTGGACGAGTGACAGCCATTGCTGACCAAAAGTCACACCACAGTTCCCTGCTGCTGCGCTCTCTCCGGCCTTTCCAGAATCCATAACGCCAAACTCGGGATCAATCTTTCCATCTTCATATAAGTTATTTAATTCCTTTAATGCTGTTTTACATTCATTTTGTATCGCACCATATGCTAACTTCCCCTCTTTTTCAATCCAAATACTTGGATAGGCACCATATGCATTAAAAAATCCTCTTAAGCCCCCATAGCCTCCACCAAACACATTGGGTGAGCCAGCTACGCCAATACCATAGGTATCATCCTTTCCATTTCCGTCCGGATCTTCTTCAGCAAATTTGTTAATTAACTCCAATAACTGATCGGTTGTCTTTGGCACATCAAGCTCTAATTTTTCCCTCCAATCATCTCTGATCCACATCAAATCAACAGAATCGACGGATCCTGCCGTCACCGGAATACCATATAACCCACCATCAATTTGAGCTGCAAGGAATGGAGAATCTCCTTCTTGGTTCATAACCTCTTTTGTAAAGTCTGTTGCATATGTATCATATACACCAGACAGATCCTGAATTAATCCTGCATCTGCAAGTTGCACCATCTGTGTGGCATTAACAGCCATCACATCCGGAATATCACCACTTGCAATTGTTACATTCATTTTTTGAAGATATTCATCATCTCCTTTTACAACCCAATCATAGAGCACATTAATTCCCAGTTCATCCCGATAAGTGTCCAACCAGAAGTTATTCTCGATCGTTTCTCCAGGCAGATTTGCAAGTGCATACGTATCAATCGTATCGTCTGTCGCACGTGCAAAGTGAATATCCAGTTCATCATTATATTTGCCGAACGGTTCCTTGTCTTTCGTTGAATTGTTGCTCTCAGCAGATGTTCCTGTCTGAGAAGATGATTTTGATCCATCTTCTGATTTACCAGCACATGCGGATGTCAGGCTTGTTGTAAGAAAAGCCACAATACTTAGCGCTAATACTCTTTTCCTATTCATCTTCGCTTTACTACTCCTTCCCATACCTATACTTTTTCATCACCAACTACAAGTCTAGCAATTTTTGTTTCTATACGTACATACTATAATAAATATACTTTCGTCACAATTGCCTTTTTGATACTTTTTTTGTATATCCGAGACTTTATTATTGTATATTGCCAAATCTATCTCTCAAAAGCGAGAAGATAATATGAATTTTGATTCTAATAAAAGGATTTTTTGATTACTTTTTAGATACTAATGACATTATCGAATTCATACCTTAATAAGTGGTTCCAAGCA
>ENA-UOOI01003397-UOOI01003397.1-fermentation-metagenome-genome-assembly--contig:-NODE-3397-length-12081-cov-3.164893_pt1 | contig 12081 bp, 12 predicted proteins | sample MGYA00245779_ERZ724027 | MGnify/ENA primary metagenome ERZ724027 (study PRJEB28704, sample SAMN03018318) | fermentation metagenome | biome: anthropogenic terrestrial biome; feature: soil; material... | reverse complement strand
GGCGCTTTGTTTACCAGAAGAATGTGTGCATCCTCATATACAATGTCAAGCTTGGGCTTGAACAGTTTCAAAAAAGCATTTTCCGGCGTAGGGGTATCAAAAAACTCATCGTTGATGTATAATTGCAGCAGATCCCCTACCACCAGTCTGGTGTCCCGTTTCGTGCCTTTGCCGTTGAGTTTTACCCGTTTGATACGGATATACTTCTGAGCCAAGCCGGCGGGGAGGAGGGGAAGGGTTTTGGACAGCCAGCGATCTAGTCGCTGTCCCGCATCGTTTTTCCCAATGGTAAATTCCTTCATAAATGATGTCTCCCGAAATAATGTCTTGCGCGATCCCTACTATTATAACAATAAACCGGAAATAAGACAATCCTATTAAAAAGTCATTGACACACACAACATATTGGGGTAAAATACAATTTGTGTCGTTATGCGAGGTGTACTATGCGTCTAGATCTGAAAGAAATCATCCATGTACCCGGTGCGGAGCTGCCCATTTCCTGTGAACTGGACTTTTCCGACCTGGATTTTTACGGATCCCGTCCCGTATGCGAACCGGTAACGGTAAACGGCGTTGTCCGCAACCGCGCGGGGATGCTGGAGCTGGAGGCAAGCCTTTCCAGCAATCTGCATCTGAACTGTGACAGTTGCGGCAAGCCCCTTGAGCAGGTGATGACCGTACCTGTTCAGCGCTTACTGGCCACAGAACTGGAGAACGAAGAGGAAGATGATATTATCCTGCTCTCCGGCACAGAACTGGACTTGGACGAGACGATGACCGATGAGTTCATTTTCGCAATGGATACCAAACATCTCTGCAGCGAAGACTGTAAAGGGCGCTGTCCCCTTTGCGGTGCGGACCTAAATGAAGGCCCTTGCCAATGTAAACCGGAGACGGATCCCCGTCTGGCAGTGTTGGCGCAGCTGTTGGAACAGACAGACGATCAAGAGTGAATTGCCTACAAAGGTGAAATAAGGAGGTGTCTTCATGGCAGTCCCTAAGGGTAAAGTATCAAAAGCAAGACGGAATAAGCGGCGTGCGAACTGGAAGCTGACGGCTCCCAACCTGGTCAAATGCTCCTGCGGTGCATACCGTATGCCTCACCGTATCTGCCCCGAATGTGGCATGTACAATGGCCGTTCTTACGCAAACGTTCAGGCCAATGCTGAGGTTGAATAAGTTCCTCCTCCGGTTAGGTTGCATGTAAAGAGTCTGCTGAGAAGCGGACTCTTTCCTTTTATCGGAGGAAGGAGGAATACGGTGACAGGAGGCAATTATGATTTCTGATTTGGTGAAGCGTCAGCGTACTTTTTATCGCACCGGAGCCACCCGCAGCTATGCCTTTCGAATGGAGGCGTTGTCAAAGCTGAGGCAGGGAATTTTGAAGCATGAGGCCAATTTGAATCGAGGGCTAAAGACGGATCTGAATAAGTCAGCCACTGAGTCCTATCTGTGTGAAATCGGGATCGTGTTGGATGAGATCCGGTTTCACCAGAAGCATCTGCGCAAGTGGATGAAGGAGCGTCGGGTGCGGAGCGCACTGGGGCAGTTGCCCGGACTCTGTTTTCAGTCTTCGGAGCCATATGGTGTTGCGCTAATCATATCTCCTTGGAACTACCCGATTCATCTTTGCCTTGTCCCGCTGATCGGCGCCATCTCTGGCGGCAATACGGTGGTCATCAAACCATCCGCCTATGCGCCGGTCACCAGTGCGGCCATTGCGGCGCTGATCGCTGATACGTTTCCTCCAGAGTATATCACGGTGGTAGAAGGGGGCAGAGAACAGAATGGGGCGCTGCTTCAAGAGAAGGTGGACTACATCTTTTTCACCGGCAGCGTTGCGGTGGGGAAGGCGGTAATGGAAGCGGCGGCGCAGCAGCTTATTCCGGTGACCTTGGAGCTAGGTGGGAAAAGTCCGGTCATTGTGGACGAAAGCGCCAATATCCCGCTGGCGGCAAAGCGGATTGCGTTTGGGAAAACCATCAACGCAGGACAAACCTGTGTAGAGCCAGACTACTTGTTTGTCCATGAGGCGGTGAAAGAGCAGTTTGTGGCGTGCTACCGAACGGCGTTGGCGGAGTTCTTTCCCGCAGGAGATACCAGCGAAATGGTCACGATTATCTCCCAGAAGCACTATAAGCGGCTGAAAAGACTTTTGGTGGACGGACATACCTTGATTGGTGGCGGCTACGATGATGCACGGCGGTATATTGAGCCGACCCTCATCGAGGACGTGCACTTTGACGACCCGATTATGCAGAAAGAAATTTTCGGTCCTATCCTGCCCCTGTTCTCCTATCGCAGTCTGGAAGAATGCACGGAGTATATCACGGCGCAGGACAAGCCGTTGGCATTGTATCTGTTCTCGGAAAAGAAAGCCAATATACGAACGATTTTAGATACCTGTTCCTTTGGGGGAGGGTGTGTCAATGATACCATGCTACACCTAATTAACCCGCGCTTGCCCTTTGGCGGTGTGGGAGCGTCGGGAATGGGGGGCTATCATGGCGAAGAGAGCTTTAGTACCTTCACCCACCAGCGCAGCATCTTTAAGCAAAGCAGTAGAATGGATATTCCGCTTCGCTATCTGCCCTTCACAGAGGGAAAACTTGCGTTATTGCGGAACATTATGCGATAGTCATAAAAGGCATATTCCGATGCGATGAACTGGCAGTCAGCACCTGCGCTGGAGCAGGCACTGCTGGGCTGTCGGTTTGTTTTGCGCGATTTGCAGGAGCGGATCATGGCGTGCTGAACTCCGGGGGACTTACTCAAAGGAAGCGATCACCTGTATCGCTCCATCGTTATCATTGGTGGTGGCGTTATTGGCGTGGAATTCACAACCTTTTACAGTGACCTGGGGTGCGATGTGACCCTCATTGAGGGACTCGACAGACTGTTGCCTGAAATGAATCGTGAGCTTGGTCAAAACCTAACGTTGATGCTGAAGAAAAAAGCATAATTGTGTTCCGGAAGTAAAAACAAGACCATGCGTACAACGAAACGCATGGTTTTGTTTTTTGCTGTCAGCAGAAGTTATAGTATTCCGGGGGAAGTGATAAAAATGGGAATTTGCGAAAAAACATCCCCCAGGGGGGCTTCCGAAGGGGACTTTGATACGGTAATATACTAATAGTGGATTCTAAGGTGATTGCCGGAAGGAAGCCATTGTGACGGTCACAAAATAAGTAATAAATAAGGAGTATTTATGATGGTGTGGAAAAGAGTTGCCGCTGTTCTGTTGAGCGGCGTTATGACTTTGGGAATTTTAACTGGCTGTGGCGGCGAAAATGGGACATCGTCCACAGTACAAGGGCAGACGTCTGCTGAGTCTCTGGATCAGAAGGATACGCTGGTGTACGGTGCAGAGTTTATGGATGATCAGTTTAACCCTATGCTGGGTTCTCTGTATTTCGGAAGTATGCTGTTCCGCGGGCTGATGACTACGGATGAAAACTGCAAGCCCAAGTGTGATATTGCGACTAAATATGAAGTTAGCGATGATTTATTGGAGTATACCTTCCAGATTCGGGATGATGTGAAGTTCCACGATGGTACCGATTTGACGGTAGAGGACGTTGTGTTTACCATTCAAACAGTCATGGACGAAACGGTTAATTCCTCCCTGAGAGAAGACTTTACCCTCGTTGACAAGGTGGAAAAGGAGGATGATACCACCCTGAAAATCACCCTGAAGGAACCGTTCCCGGCTTTGCTGGACAAGTTAACCATTGGGATTGTTCCTGCGCACTGCTTCGAAGGCCAGGATATAAATAAGGCGGATTTCAACCAGCATCCCATCGGTTGCGGTCCCTACAAATTTGTCCGCTACGAAACGGATTCCAAACTGCTACTGACTCGGTTTGACGATTACTATGGGGATAAGGCCAAAATCAAGAATATCGTCTGCACCAACCTGCCGGATTACAATGTTCGTGCCTTGCAGCTGTCTACAGGTGAAGTCGATCTGACCTATCTGGAACCCAGCCAGGTGGAAAAGGTGGAGCAGAACACAGATACTATGGTCTATAAACTGGACACGGCAGACTATCGTTGTGTGATGTTTAATTTTAAGGCGACTGATCTGTTTCAGGATGTAAAAGTGCGGCAGGCGCTTTGCTACGCCACCAATCGGGAGGCAGTTGTGAACTCCATCGTCCATGGCTATGGCGAGGCCGCGTACACTCCGTTACAGCGTAACACGTTCCGAGAGGAAGACGTGGAACAGTACAGCTATGACGTCGAAAAAGCAAAGGCGCTGCTGGCAGAAGCCGGATGGAAGGACAGCGATGGAGACGGCGTTCTAGATCGAAATGGTGAGAAGCTGTCCTTTACGTTGACTGCGCCGGTTTCGGATGAGGTGCGGGTGAACATGGCAACGTACCTGGCAGAGGAATGGAAAAAGCTGGGGGTCGACTGTAAGGTAGATGCCCTGGATTGGAACGCCATTGATATTCCCAGCTGCGAGGCGTTTGTTCTAGGTTGGGGGAGCCCCTTTGATGCGGATAACGACACCTATCGGCTGTTCACTACGGAAGGCTCCGCAAACTATGGATTTTACAGCAACAAAACCGTAGACGAGGTGCTGAAAAAAGCACGGATTACGGTGGATCAGAAGGAACGAAAAGCCTGCTACGCTGAGTTCCAGAAGACACTGGCAGAAGATCCAGCGTATGACTTTATCTGTTATATTACCGCCCTGTACGGGGCTAACAATCGCGTTTCTGGTATCAATGAGACGAAGATCTTGGGTCATCACGGAGCGGGGATCTTTTGGAATATTGAGCGCTGGGAGCTGAAGTAAAGAAGCAGCGTGCAATGGGAAGATACATTATTAAAAGAATCCTTCAAAGTGGGATTGTACTTTTGGTGATGAGTATTTTTGCCTTTGCCCTCATCAATGCGGCGCCGGGTGATCCGGCTGCCGCCATTTATGGAGGACAGATGGACAAGCTCACCCAGGAGGAACGGGATCGCATCAATACGAACTTAGGACTGGATCAACCTGTGTTTACGCGATACTTCCACTGGATGGAAGAGGTGGTCAGCGGCCGACTGGGCAATTCCTACGCCAATGGGAAGAGTGTTAACACGATCCTTGCCGAGCGGCTGCCCAATACGCTGCTGCTCTTCGCAGTATCGTTTCTGGTTACCGTTATTTTATCCATGGCGCTGGGGTTATGGGCGGGGCTTCACCCAAACTCTGTTTTGGATCGGGGGATCACAGTTACCGGCATTGTACTCAATGGAATTCCGGGGGTTCTGGTGGCTATCAGTCTGATCTTTGTGTTTTCCGTTCAGCTGGGGCTGTTGCCTTCCTCGGGTACCGGGTCAATTTTTTCCGGTGGTATCGGGGATCACCTGAGGCATTTGCTGTTGCCTGTTGTTACCATTGTGTTCAGTCATGTGGGCTCTTTTTCCCGGTTTATCCAGGAGGGAATCAAGGAAGAGTGGAACAGCTACTATGTCACGGTAGCCAGAGCCAACCATGTTTCCAGAGGAGACCTTTATAAAGGGGTGATGAAGAATGCGTTGGTGCCCTTCATCAACTACGTCGGCACCCATGTCCCTGCCTTTTTCTCTGGATTTGTAGTGGTGGAGACTGTGTTTGCCTATCCAGGACTGGGAAATATGATTGTAAATGCAATCCCAATCAAGGACTATCCTGTGCTTATGGGCGGAATTCTGATCACTGGGTTGGTGGTGATTCTGTCCATGCTAGCGGTGGATTTGATCGATTTGGCTCTGAACCCCAAGCTCAGAAAGTCGGTGACGGAATGAAGCGGACGGAAAAAGGTCGCTGGAATAATAAGCTTTGGGTGATTCTGCTGATTGCCATCATGACACTTTGTTTGCTTTCCCCACTGTTTGTTCAGTACAGCCCCACTGAGGTGGATCTTGCACAGGTGTTGCAAGGACCGAATTTGCACCACTGGTTCGGAACCGACAGCATTGGTCGGGACGTGTTTTCCCGTGTGCTCTATGGTGGCGTGGTATCCTTGGCGGTAGCAACGGTTACAACAGCCGCCGGACTCATGATTGGTTTAGTTTACGGTGGCGTCAGCGGCTATGTAGGCGGCAAGATCGACAATGTGATGATGCGCTTTGTGGATGTGGTTTGCAGCATTCCCACCACCATCATCGTATTGGCCTTTCAGATGCTCTTTCCCAACAAGGTGCTGGGGCTGATCGTGATGATGAGCCTGACTAATTGGATGACGATGGCTCGGGTGATGCGGGGACGGTTCATGGAGCTGAAAGAGACCAGCTTTATTATACTGGCACATGGACTGAACCTTCCGCGGCGGGTGATCATCTTCCGGCACATGGTGCGCAACAGCCTATCCAGCATCATCATTATCGCTACCTTTACCTTTGCCAGTGGCATTGTAACCGAAACAGCGCTGAGCTATCTGGGAGTGGGGATTCCCGTCAATATCCCGTCTTGGGGAAATATGATCAGCAATGCACAGAATTACATTCTCACCGGACGGTGGTGGGTGGTGTTGTTCCCGGGGATTTTGATTATTGTAAGTTCCCTGTGCGTTAATTTTTCCGGAGAGTATATCAAAAATAAGTACGTATCGTGAAGGAGTCACTATGCTGGATGATCGAACCATTAAAACGGATATTGCGAACAATTGGAACCGCGCTTATGAGAACTATGACAACTGCTATGCCCACGGTTTGAAAAGTGCGGGAGAGAAGAGGGAATGGCTGCGTCTGTTGGATCGGCTGATTCCGGAAAAGCCTTGCGCTGTGCTGGACGTAGGCGCCGGAACCGGGTTTGTCAGCTTGTTGCTGGCGGAGCAGGGGCATCAGTGCAAGGGACTGGATCTGTCTGAAAAAATGCTTTCTGTGGCCCGGGAAAAGGCGGCGCGAAGCGGATATGGTAACGTCTCCTTTGCCATCGGTGACGCAGAAGAGACCGGGGAGGAAGATAACCGCTATGATGTGGTGATCAACCGGCATCTGGTTTGGACCCTGCCTCATCCGGAGCAGGCCATTCAGGAGTGGAAACGGGTGTTGAAGCCAGGTGGGAAGTTAATCATTCTGGAGGGAAACTGGCACTATAACCGGTTGCCTGATCGAATCAGTGTGTTCTTTGGGAAGTGTCTGTTAAGCTTGCAGGAGAAACGCAATGCCTTTTCCCACCAGGGAGACTACGACGAAGCGTTAAAAGAGTCTCTCCCGATGCTGAAGAGCAAAAACGCCAAACGTTTGTCTGCAATGGTAGCTGAGGCCGGTTTTTCCGTCACGGTTCATCCCTTAAAGGACGTGGATCAGGCGGAAAAAAAGGCAATGCCGTTGGGCTATCGTTTTCTGAACCCTCATAAACGGATTGCGGTAGTTGGAATCAAGGAAATGGTATCAGAATGAAAACAGAAGAAAAAGTATTGGAAGTGCAGCACCTGTCCTTGTCCATCGGGGCGAAGGAGATGCTCCATGACGTTACCTTTTCTGTCCCGGATCGGAAAATTACCTGTCTGGTGGGAGAGAGTGGAAGCGGAAAAAGCCTTACCATGGCAGCTGCATTGGGCATACTGCCAGAAGGGGCAGTTCTTGCACCGGAGAGCCAGATCACATTCCGTGGTAAGGATATTTTTTCAATCTATCAAGACCCCATCAACTCGTTTCATCCCGCTATTCGGGTGGGGAAGCAGCTGTACCAGATGGCAAAGGGGTATCGTCAGGTGAGCAGGAGGGAGTTTGACGCTGGAATTGCAGCGGTGATGACGCGGTTGCACTTGGCAGATCCAACTGTTGTGTTGCGAAAATACCCCTTTGAGCTGTCAGGCGGAATGTTGCAGCGCCTGATGATTGCCTGTGGAGTCTATGTGGCGCCCTCCCTGATCATTGCCGATGAACCCACGACTGCCTTGGATGTCAGCATACAGAAAGAGATTATGCGGGAGTTCCGTGCCATCAACCATGAGTTAGGGATTGCGATTTTGGCGGTGACACATGACTTTGGTGTGGTGACGGAGCTGGCGGATGAGGTGATCGTTCTGCATCACGGCGTATTGGTAGAATCCGGTGATGTGTTTCGGGTGTTTGATCATCCCCGGGAAGCGTATACCAAGGCGTTGCTGAGGGCCAGTTTTCAGGAGGAGAGACTATGATGCTGAGGGCGGAACAACTGGGAAAGGTTTACCGGCAGGAGGAGGTACTGCATCAGATCAATCTAGAGATCCAGGAAGGAGAAATTCTGGGACTGGTAGGAGAGAGCGGCTGTGGAAAAAGCACCCTGGCTCGTCTGCTGTGCTGCTATGAACGCCCCACTTCTGGGCGCGTACTGTTCAATGAACAGAATACGATGGAGGTTGGGAAAAAAGCGCGAAAACAGTTTCATCGTGCCAGCCAACTGATTCTACAGGACAATCTATCGGCCTTCGATCCTACGATGACCATTGAGCAAACCCTGATGGAGACGATGAAGTACAACACACGGTGCTGTAAAACGCAGTGTAGAGCCGCAATAAAGGCGATGCTGATACGATTGCGCTTGGGGGAAGAGGTGCTCAAAAAGCACCCCTTGGCGCTCAGTGGAGGAGAGCGTCAACGTATCAACATTGGAAGAGCCCTTCTGGTGAAGCCAACGCTGTTGATTTGTGACGAGATTACCTCCAGCTTAGATGTGATTACGCAATACTACCTGTTGCGGATGCTGAAAGAGATCAATCAAGAGCACGAGCTGGCGATACTGTTCATTTCCCATGACATCCATGCAGTGAAGCGCATCAGTGACCGGATTCTGGTGATGCACAGGGGCGAGATTACAGAAGAGCTGCAAAAGAAGGATGGCTTTGCCTATTCCGGACGGGACACGCGGCGTCTGTTTGAATCCCTTCCCATCAACCACCCCGCAAAAAGGGAGCACCTGGCAAGACATTTTGCAGATGCCCTGTTCTCAGATGAGCAGGCATTGGAGTGAGGCGGGGGAGTTTGCCGGATAACGTAAAAAACGAAAAATCCGAACCTTTCATGTGAAAGGTTCGGATTCTATTGTTTGGTGCACTTGGTGGTGCAAAACCAGAACACGAAGACCCTGCGCTGATTGCGCCTTCTACCAGATCCAGCGACAGCTCCTCAATTAGCTGCTGGGCGATTCCGGTTTTCAGTCTGGTACGCTCAGTCTCCAGCTCAACCAACCTGGACTTGGTGCTTTCGGTGGTAATTCCGGTCTCGATGGCTGAGGGCATATTCTGTGTTGCTTTCGCATTTTCCTTCTGACGAGTTTCCAAGGCGTTTAGTGCACCATGGTCTTTCTCACGCTCTTGGTACTTCATGCATCGGTCGGCAACTTCGTTCACAAAGTCGTCCGAGCTGATGAGGGCAACCAGTTCGTCAATGACTAAATTCTCGATCTGATCTTTCGGAACCCTGGATTGCTTGCACTTATGCGCACGGTGTTCATTGCAGGTGTGTAATAGAAATACACTTTGCCGCTTTTCCCGTTGCCGCCGTCCTCTACGCGGATGTCGCGGAATTCATAGACATCAACATACTTCTCGTTCTGGATGATTCTGCGAACGCTGCTCTTGTTGAACTGACCGCCGTGAATGGGTATGGACCTCTCATCATTTAGGCGGCGGTAGATGTCTTTTGCACGTTCTCCGGATGCATACTTTTCGAAGATGCGGTGCACCACCGGTGTGGTGGCCGGGTCAATCTCAAAACGGCTGTCCGGCCCTTTTCTCAGCCCGAGGACGGCTTGCCCCAGCGTCTTCAGTTCCAAGGCGCTGTCACGCAGCATAAGCTGGAAGTCCGGTCGTTTGTCTGTCCGCCCTGTGAGCGCTTTATCGGTGTACTCCCCAATGACAGTGAGGCTGCGTTTGGCGCATACTCGCGACATTCGCGTAGCTGTCCCTCGATGCTCTCTTCGCACTGGCCGCTGCTGGAATACCTAGCATATATTACTGCAATGGTCGGCTGGGCACTTATCGCCTCTTGCAATATTGCCACCGCCAAAAGTAGGCATTGACTCCGCCACTACGCTTTTGTAGTGGGGGAATTTTTACGTTACGCGCTTTTCTTCTTCTGATTGGAGTTCTGCAATTTTGACGGATCAGGACATTCTCAAGGCGGAGCTGGTAAAGCAGTTGCAAATCGGTATGATCTAGGGCAGAACCCCCCGTGTGCTGGCCAGAGATATTCGCAAGCAGTTCGATGTGTCTTAGTCGGACGTGGTGCGTCTGATGATTACAGAGCTCTGCCGTGTGCAGACCGAGGCGCAGAAGCAGTCCTATGAGCGGAACGACTACGAGGAATATACTTTCCTGGCCATCGGAAGCGCCTGCGAGGTCTGCGCAGCGCTGAATGGCAAGCATTTCAAGGTGGGGGAAGATGGAACTGAGAGAGAACGTACCGCCCATGTACCCCCGCTGCCGGTGCTCCACGGCTGCTTATATGGATCGGGCCGAGTTCGACCAGTGGCTGGAGGAAGAGAGTCGAAAAATGCACGGAGATGCAGGCGCAGAAGCGGCAAGTGGAAAATCTAAAAACACAGTTGCAAATGCTGTTAGAACTGGTATAATGGAATCAATTACTGGGGCACGTAATCCGTATGGAAAAGCTGCGGATGAACACGCAGAGCGATATTACAATCTTGTGTGAAGCATGAAAACGGATGCTGCAAAAATTGCTGAGACAACCGGATTAGATAAACAAGCTGTCCAAGAAATTAAGAACCATTTGTTTTTGAAGGAGCATGATTTAGGGGATAGTGGGATTAAGCGATTTGACTCAGATTATATGATTGCCCAATCGTGGCAGCGCTTAATTGTCGGAAAACCGAAACCACATGATTTGACATTGTTGCGTCATGAGTCTATGGAAAAAGAGTTAATGTCACGAGGATATACGCAAGATGAAGCACATATTTTAACGAGCAAAAAGTATAGCTATGAAAAGGAAGCATACGAATTCTATGGTAAAATTAAAAAATATCGCAAAGAATAATAATGTAATTTCGTGTGACATTTTCCCTGAAGATAGTGTAACGGCTGGTTATGTATCTGTTGACATAAATACAGAAGAGATGCAGTTTGATCTCCCGAAAGGATATGAGTGGTGTGTTGCACACGCCCATCATGCAAAACGGTGCTTACTGAAACTATCGAGTGAATCGCCATTACCAAACGAACAGGTGGTAATGTGGTACTAGGGGTACTGGTTAGATGAGCATGAAAGAAACAAAGATTAAGTGCCCATGTTGCGGGTGGACTACGGTTGACGAATATGGTATTTGCGACGTTTGTGGTTGGGCAAACGACCCACACCAATTAGACGACCATGATTATAAAGGCGATGCCAACCAAATGTCACTCAACGAGGCTAAAAAGGCCTTTGCAGCAGGAAAACAGATAAAGTAACCACCAAGCTTCGGCAAGGTGGTTTTCTTATACTCATTTTATGAAGGGGCGATGCGAAGTGATTCTGATAATCATCTACCCAGATAGATTTACAGTGACTGGCCACGCCGGACACGATCCGCCCGCCCATGACATTGTCTGCGCTGGGGTATCGACGCTGGTGCAGACCTTTGTGGCGTCCATGGAGGCGCTGACTGATGCAAAAGTAAATAGCAATCTGTCGTCCGGGAGGGCGACTGTCAAATACGGGAATCCATCAGAGCGAGTGAAGCTTCTGGCGGATTCCTTTTTGATTGGCATGAGAGGTATTGCAGGCGCTTACCCCGGGTGTGTGCAGGTGGCGGAAGTGCTTGTAGACATCGTGCCGAAGCCCTGACGGCGTTAAAACAGGAGGAAATCAGACCCAGTGAAGAATGGCCAAAAACTTTTGGGGGAAACTACCATGAAAGAATACAAGATTGACCTGCAGCTGTTTGCGGCAGCGACAACAACGACCTGCCCGCCCGCAGCTATCAGCTGGAGTTTAAGAAGCTGCTCCAGGCTGTGTTCAAAAAGCAGTCCTATTTCGCCGACTTCTTCAGTGGCAGCGTTGAGGCGCTGGACGGGGTGCAGGAGAACACCACCGCGGTTGGGATTGGCACCGGCAACTCCAACCGCTTCGGCAATCGGACGGAGATTATCTACACCAACACCCCCGTGAACT
>ENA-UOOI01003396-UOOI01003396.1-fermentation-metagenome-genome-assembly--contig:-NODE-3396-length-12081-cov-3.757692_pt1 | contig 12081 bp, 8 predicted proteins | sample MGYA00245779_ERZ724027 | MGnify/ENA primary metagenome ERZ724027 (study PRJEB28704, sample SAMN03018318) | fermentation metagenome | biome: anthropogenic terrestrial biome; feature: soil; material... | reverse complement strand
GTTTGCTGGACACCCGACTATTTTCACCCTTTTTTCTCATCCCATCACCCTTTTAATCCCCTTTAGCACCTGAGTGCATTCTCTTCGTACATAAGAATACAAGTTTTCTTTTGTAAAAACAGCTTGCTTTTTAATTCAATCAGCTTATATTATACAATATTTTACTTATTAATGCTACCTGAATTATTTGAATAAAAATACAGTTCAGACTGTTTCTATAGTCTGAACTGTATTTTATGAAGAACATGAAATTTCATTAGATTATTCACGCTTTAATGATACCACGAATTGCCCGCACACCATGCTCACACAATCATGTAGGCATATGATTTTACGACGGTATCAATCATTGCACGTAGCCCTTCCGGAATGGACTGCGGAGTTGTCCCTACCTTGTAGTCGCATGTTTGTCCGGCAATTCGAACTTTGCAGTCTCCGGTTTCCTTATTTGTCACGAGGAAGCCATGGTTCTTGCTGTTGTCCATATCTTCCTGTGTAGCGAATAAGGTAAACTTATCCAGATAGGGTGCACTGTCATATGGGCAAAATGTCTTACAGTTCCCGCATTCATTGCACATGTAATCCACATGTATGATCTGATGTTTCTTCATTCCCGGAACCTCGATCGAGATATTTGCACGGTTCGGGCAGACCTCCACGCAGCTCTCGCAGATGCTGTTGCAGGAAAGACAGCGATTGCCATCTGTAACATCAGGATCTTCCTCTTTTAGATTCCCTTTTCTGCCGTAAACTGTTTCGGATGGAGTCATCGTAGCAAAACTGTGATCAAATTTGCGACCGAGAATTGCCTCTGCTGCAAGTTTGCCGTCACGAATTCCTTCTACGATCGTAGCCGGTCCATAGACGCAGTCTCCTGCTACATATACTCCGGGTACAGAAGTTTCCATGGTCTCCTGATTTACCAGTACACGTCCTCTCTCATTGAGCTCTATATTATTCTTTTTGTAGAATTTACCGGGAACTTTCTCACCAACAGCTGAGATTACAGTATCTGCCGGAACAGAAACTGTTTCATCCGTTTCGTGAACACTGCGTCGTCCGGTTGCATCATAGTCGCCGAGTTTCATCTTCTTGCAGATTAATTCTCCATCTTCCATCTTCACAGGACTTAACAGCTCGGCAAATTCAATACCATCTTCGATCACGAGCAGAAGTTCCTCCTCATCTGCAGGCATATAACGTTTTGTTCTGCGATAAACAAGGGATACCTTTTCCACTCCTTCATCTCTCTTAGACGCTCTTGCGACATCCATGGCAGTATTTCCGCCGCCGATAACAGCAACATTCTTACCCAGGTTTACATGTCCCTGTGTTTCATTAAAGTCCTCAAGGAATTCCAGACCGTCATAAGCCTCTTTGCCGTCAAGGTTCAACGTATTCTTTTCAGAAGCACCGACAGCGAGAATTACGTAGTCATATTTTTTTCTAAGTTCATCGAGATCCGTCACAGTTGTATTGTTTACAAAGTTTACCCCCATGGCTTCTACGAGAGCAACATCCTTGTCAATGTCTTCATCCTTCATGCGAAATCCCGAGATTGCATTCCGCGGTACACCGCCCATTTTCTCTTTCTTTTCGATGATGGTCGCCTGCATGCCGCCTCTTGCAAGGAAATAGCCCGCAGCAAGACCTGCCGGACCGCCGCCCACAATAACAGCCGTTTTGTCAGAAGTGATTTCAGGCTTTTTCAGTTTCTTTATCAGCTCGTCATATCCACCCCTTGCGGCTTCCAGCTTCACCTTGCGGATTTTTATTGATGTCTCATAGAAATTACGTGTACATTTATTCATACAGGTATGTGCACAAATTGTACCGGTGATAAATGGAAGCGGATTCTTATCGATAATCACCTCAAGTGCCTCTTCCATCTTGCCCTCAGATACCAGTTTTAAATAAGCAGTTATATCCTGATGAATCGGGCACTGTTCCTCACACGGTGCCATAAAGCAGTCCACAAGTGGAACCTGTTTTCTGGATTTTCTGGATGGCAGCGGTTTAACAGGTTTTACGTAATGTGCATCTTTCTTGGCATTCTCTACAATTCTTTCAGTCTTCTTTACATCAACGCCTGTAAAGGGCAAAACCTCAAGATCTTCCAGATTCTTTGCAGCCTGATCAAACCTCTCATATCCACCTGGTTTTAATAACGTAGTTGCCATCGTGACAGGCCAGATTCCTGCATCAATAATATCTTTGATATTAAAGGCATCTGCACCTCCCGAATAAGAGATACGCAGCTTCCCTTCAAAATCTTTTGATAGATTTCTAGCCACTGACATTGATAACGGATATAAGGATTTTCCGGACATGTACATCTCATCCCCCGGAAGTTCTCCCCGTGTGATATCTACAGGGAATGTGTTCGTAATCTTAACACCAAACTCCAGCCCCTTCTCTTCTGCCAAATCCTGAAGACGATGCAGCATTGGAATTGCCTCATCATATTGGAGGTCTTCTTTAAAATGATGATCATCGAACGAGATATAATCATATCCCATCTCATCCATAGTCTTTCTCGCATAATCATAACCGAGAAGTGTCGGATTGCATTTAACAAATGTATTTACTTTTTTCTCTGTCAGAAGATAGCTTGCAATTCTCTCAATTTCTTTAGGTGGACATCCGTGCATTGTCGAAAGTGTCGCGCAGTCTGTAATCTGCGGGTCAATGGCATCCAGATCTCTGGCAGAAAACTTTTCAAACCTGTCCATATGATCGCCGAGCCATTTCTTACATTCCTGAAATACATTCGTGTCAGAGGCATCTTTCATTCCTTCGATGTATCGGTCAATCTTTGGAAGCTTAATACCCTCCAGATCATATCCGACAGACATGTTAAACTGAAACCCGTCCGGTGCTCCAAGTCCAAACTCAGTGGATATAACTTTTAATGCAAACCACGCTTTTACATACTCATCAAAAGCCTGGGAAACATAAAGTTCCGTAGACCACTCGCCATTATAACATTCATCATTCGCGATAATACATGGTTTTTCAACCACCAGATCATCGCCGTCGATTTTCTGAACTGTTTTTAACTCAAAGAATCGTGCTCCTCCGTAATAAGAAGCAACTATATTCTGAGCCAGCTGTGTATTGGGGCCTGCCGCAGGCCCTATGGGAGTTTCAAGTTTCTTTCCGAATATCTCGTAATAACGATCGGGATCAGCAGTATATGGTCTGTGCAGTCCAAATACTGTTCCTTTTTTATGTTCTTCTAATATCCAATCCATTAACTTTGAAAATGGAATTGGTGTCATTTTATCGCCCATTCTTCTAATCCTCCTTGAACCCTGGTATTAGGCATTTACACGTGACCAGAGCTTTTTTGCTTCTTCTCTTGACTCATATAAGATCTTTTCTTCGTCTACTCCTACCACATCACGGTCTTTCATCAGTACTTTTCCGTTGCAGACAGTCGTCACAACACTGTTTCCGTTCATGCCGAACAGGATGTGTCCGTTGATATTATCTGCGTTCATAGGTGTTCTCGGGACATAATCCATGACGATGACATCGGCCGCGGCTCCCTTTTTCAGAATACCCAGAGGCTTCTCGAAATACTTTCCCGCCATCTTCGGATTTCCCTCAAACAGCATCTGTGGTACTTCACTCCATGCCGCATTTGGATCACAGAGATGATGCTTATGCAGAATATTGGCAACTTTAAAGGACTCCAGCATATCCTGCGTATAGCCGTCGGTTCCAAGACCCGTCAGAATGCCTCTGTGAACCAATTCCATTGTTGGAGGGCATCCGGCTGCATTTCCCATGTTTGATTCCGGATTATGAACTACCATTGTATTCGTATCTTTAATCAGATCCATCTCATGAGGATTGATATAGATACAATGTGCGAGAAGTGTCTTGTCTCCTAATATGTTAAAGTCCATCAGACGGTCCACAATCCTTTTTCCGTGTTTTTTCAGACAGTCATGTAAATCCTCGATGCCTTCTGCAACATGGATATGGTAACCAACTCCATCTGGTTTATTCTCCGCCGCCAGTTCAAATGTCTCATCAGATATTGTAAACTGAGCATGCATTCCCATCATACCGGCGATCATATCGGAATCATCATCCAGAGCATGCCTGATCCACCTTGCATTCTCCATCACGGACTCATGAGATTTTTCCATTCCGTCGCGGTCTGAAATCTCATAACACAGACATGTCCTCACACCGAATTCCTTCGCGGCATCCTCGATGGCAAACAGACTGTCATGAATTTCTCCGAAGCTTGCATGATGGTCGAAAACGGTAGTGACACCATTTTTTATCGAATCCAGATAGGTAACTCTTGCACTCTGTCTCGTAGTTTCATTAGTAAGGTTCCGGTCAATTTTCCACCACTGTCCGTCTAGAATATCAAGCAGGCCATGCGGATTGTAACCGTTGATTGAAAGGCCTCTTGCCATTGCACTGTAAATATGCTCGTGCATATTGATGAATGCCGGCATAATCACCCCGCCCCCTGCATCCACAAACTCTGCATCCGGATACATCTCTTTCATCTCTTTTGTGTTCCCGACATTTTTAATGACATTGTTTTCTGTAACCACAGCCCCATCCGAATAAAACCGGTTTTCGGGATCTCTGGTCACCAGGCGTCCATTTCCAATTAATAGCATATACCTTTACTCCTTTTCTTTGATTTTCCTTGCCAACATCTCTTGATTAATGCGTCTCAAGTCTTCTTCCTCCGCTTGCAGATGCCAGGCTAAATAATTTTTAGGCTATAACAATGTCAAAAATGTGCAAACTATTCACTTTTTTTGATTAATCTGAACATCTTTTAAAACTCCTGAACAAGTAGGATAGAAGTCTGTATAGTTTAATTTTATCATGTAATAATAGTATTTGCAAGCATCTTGGATACTTTTATCGGACACCCTAAATATTTTTGTATTTCCCTATTGATTTTTTTATTCCGTGATGCTATGATGATGTCAGATGGAACCGGAAATCTAAATTTTAATTAGGTGATCAGGAGATATTATGACTTATACGCTGGAAATTCTTACACAGATTGCCAGGGGCGTGGCGAAGCAGTTCGGACCGGACTGTGAGATTGTGATCCACGACCTGGCAAAGCACGATCTGGATCATTCTATTGTCTTTATCGTCAATGGAATAATCACGAACCGCAAAATCGGAGACGGACCTTCCAAAGTGGTTTTGGAAACCATGAATAAAAAGCCGGAAAAAGTAAAAGACCATTTAAGCTATCTTACCCGGACTTCGAACGGAAGGATTCTCAAATCAAGCACGATGTATATCCGAAGCAAAGACGGAGGAGAGATTCTCTATATCTTCTCGATTAATTATGATATCACTGCTCTGATGACTGTTGACAGGGCCGTAAAAAACATTGTTGAGACCGAGCCGCAGGGCGGCAGACATCATTCGCCCGATCCGATTGTACACAACGTGAATGATCTGCTTGATTCTCTGATTCAGGAATCTGTTGAGCTGGTGGGAAAACCGGCTGCACTTATGAATAAGGATGAAAAAGTTGAGGCAATTTCATTTTTAAATGATGCCGGAGCTTTACTGATCACCAAATCCGGCGACAAGATTTCAAAGTATTTTGGAATCTCAAAGTTCACTCTTTACAGCTATATCAGCGAGAGCAGCAAAAAAAGTGATGAACCAGGATAAGGGCAAATCGTTTTTACCCGATACAACCATCAATCTTATAAGGAGGTTTTACAAATGAATCAGGAAAAAATTCAATGGGTTGAAAACCACATGCCAAAAAGCGAAGACAAAAATCTGCCTGTCATGTCGCTTGAGGCCGTTAAAAAGGCAAGAGAATTTCACGAGTCCATACCGGGATACAAACCGACACCCCTGGCAAAGTTAAACAGTATGGCTGATTATCTCGGATTGAAAGAAGTGTATGTAAAAGATGAATCTTATCGATTCGGGCTGAATGCATTCAAAGTTCTGGGCGGATCTTTCTCCATGGCCCGTTATATTGCAAAGAAAACAGGCCGAGATGTCTCTGAGCTTCCGTTTAATGTATTAACTTCAGATGCGCTCCGAAAAGAATTCGGACAGGCAACCTTCTTTACTGCTACTGACGGCAATCATGGCCGGGGAGTTGCATGGGCAGCACACCGTCTGGGACAGAAGGCCGTTGTGTATATGCCAAAGGGATCAACAAAGACCCGTCTGCAGCATATCCTTGACGAAGGTGCCGAGGCTACGATCGAGGAAGAAAACTACGATGAGTGCGTGCGAATGGCTGCTGATGCCGCTTCTAAAGTAGAAAACGGTGTTGTAGTTCAGGATACTGCATGGGATGGATATGAAGAAATACCTTCCTGGATTATGCAGGGATACGGAACCATGGCTATGGAGGCTGATGAACAGCTTGCATCATATGGCTGTGACCGTCCGACGCATGTATTTATTCAGGCCGGCGTCGGATCACTGGCCGGTGCTGTTCAGGGATATTTTGCAAACCGCTACCCGGATAATCCGCCGACAGTTGTTGTAGTAGAAGCTGCACCTGCCGCATGCTTATATAAAGGGGCAAAAGCCGCAGACGGAACACTGCGCAAAGTCGACGGAGATATGCTCACGATCATGGCAGGACTTGCGTGTGGCGAACCGAATACCATCTCATGGGATATTCTGAAAAATCACGTGAAAGTATTTATCTCCGCTCCTGACTGGGCTTCTGAAAAAGGTATGCGTATGCTCGCTGCTCCGATTAAAGGAGATCAGCAGGTTGTATCCGGAGAATCAGGTGCCGCTCCATTCGGAACACTGGCATCTATCATGACTGCGGATGAATATAAAGACTTAAGAGAAGCCATTGGTCTTGATGAGAACTCTAAAGTACTTCTCTTCTCCACAGAAGGTGATACTGATCCGGACCGCTATAAAGAAATCGTATGGGACGGAAAAAACGATCACTTTTTTGACTGATACAAGAATCCCGGGTGCAAAACAGTCCCGAACAAACAGGAGAACAAATCAACTTAATATTAGCAAACCAAGGAGGTAACTAAATGGATTTAAACAAAATTAAAGAATCTGCTCAGGCTTATCAGGCTGATATGACAAAGTTTCTGCGTGATATCGTAAAATTTCCAGGAGAAAGTGCCGGTGAAAAAGATCATGTAGAAAGAATCGCAGAAGAGATGCGAAAACTGGATTTCGACAAAGTAGATATCGATCCTATGGGAAATGTTCTGGGTTATATGGGAACAGGTAAGACGCTGGTAGCATTCGACGGCCATATAGATACGGTCGGAATCGGCAATAAGAAGAACTGGAACTTTGATCCATATGACGGATTTGAAAGTGATACAGAAATCGGCGGACGTGGCGTATCCGATCAGCTCGGCGGTATTGTTTCTGCTGTATATGGTGCAAGAATCATGAAAGATCTCGGACTTTTAAGTGATAAATACACAGTTCTTGTTACCGGTACCGTTCAGGAAGAAGACTGTGATGGTCTCTGCTGGCAGTATATCATTCATGAAGATAAGATTCGACCTGAATTTGTTGTTTCCACAGAACCTACAGACGGCGGCATCTATCGCGGACATCGTGGACGTATGGAAATACGAGTTGACGCAAAGGGAGTATCCTGCCATGGTTCAGCTCCGGAACGCGGGGATAACGCAATCTATAAGATGGCCGATATACTTCAGGATGTCAGAGCTTTAAATGAAAATGATGCCGCTGATGACAGAGAAGTCAAAGGTCTGGTTAAAATGCTCGACGAGAAATATAATCCGCAATACAAAGAGGCACAGTTCCTGGGACGTGGAACTATTGCAGCTTCTGAGATTTTCTTCACATCACCAAGCCGCTGCGCAGTCGCAGACTCCTGCTCTATCTCTCTTGACCGCCGTATGACCGCCGGTGAGACATGGGAAAGCTGCCTGGAAGAAATCCGTAATCTTCCAAGCGTAAAGAAATACGGAGATGACATCAATGTTTCTATGTATGAATATTCTCGTCCTTCTTATAAAGGGCTGACTTATCCAATTGAGTGCTATTTCCCGACATGGGTTATTCCGGAAGATCACAAAGTAACTCAGGCTATGCAGGAAGCTTATACGTCGCTGTATGGTGAAAAACGAATCGGCTCTAAAGAGACTATCGATGCCAGAAAAGATCGTCCTCTGACTGATAAATGGACATTCTCTACAAATGGTGTGACAATCATGGGACGTAACAACATTCCATGCATCGGATTCGGACCCGGTGCTGAAGATCAGGCACATGCTCCAAACGAAATTACATGGAAACAGGATCTTGTTACCTGTGCTTCCGTTTTCGCTGCGCTTCCCACCATCTATTTTAATAAATAGACAACACTCTGGGGTCAAAGAACCCTTTGACCCCATTATTAAAAAGCTAAGGAGATTTTAAATGAAAACATTACAAGATTACATTGATAAGCTGAACAAACTTAACTTTAAAGAAATGTATAAAAATGATTTTTTCCTGACATGGGAAAAAACAGATGATGAACTGGAAGCTGTCTGGACTGTTGCTGACGCACTTCGTTTTATGCGTGAAAACAACATTTCCACGAAAGTTTTTGAAAGCGGTCTTGGGATTTCACTTTTCCGTGATAATTCCACAAGAACACGTTTCTCTTTCTCTTCTGCCTGTAACCTTTTAGGTCTTGAAGTTCAGGATCTGGATGAGAAAAAATCTCAGGTTGCCCACGGTGAGACGGTACGTGAGACAGCTAATATGATTTCCTTTATGGCTGATGTCATTGGTATCCGTGATGATATGTATATCGGAAAAGGTAATGCTTATATGCACGAAGTTTCTGACGCAGTAAAACAGGGATATGCCGACGGAATTCTCGAACAGCGTCCTACCCTTGTAAGTCTGCAGTGTGATATTGACCACCCGACACAGTGTATGGCTGATATGCTCAGCATCATCCATCATTTTGGCGGAGTTGAAAATCTGAAAGGAAAGAAGCTTGCTATGTCCTGGGCTTACTCTCCTTCTTATGGAAAACCTCTCTCTGTTCCCCAGGGCGTTGTCGGACTGATGACACGTATGGGAATGGACGTTGTACTGGCTCATCCTGAAGGATATGAAATCATGCCCGACGTTGAAAAAGTTGCTGAGAAGAATGCTGAGAAATCAGGAGGAACTTTCCGTGTAACTCATGACATGAAAGATGCATTCGAAGACGCTGATATCGTTTATCCTAAGAGCTGGGCTCCATTTGCCGCTATGGAAAAACGTACTGATCTTTACGCAAAAGGTGATCAGGCCGGTATTGACGATCTGGAGCAGAAACTCCTCGCTCAAAACGCAGAGCATAAAGACTGGTGCTGTACAGAAGAGCTGATGAAAACCACAAAAGACGGTAAAGCTCTTTATCTCCACTGCCTGCCTGCTGATATTAACGGTGTCAGCTGTGAAGAGGGTGAAGTGGATGCTTCCGTATTCGATCGTTATCGTGATCCTCTTTATAAAGAAGCAAGCTACAAACCTTATGTTATTGCAGCCATGATTTTCTTAAGCAAATTTGAAAATCCGCAGGAAGTATTAAAGAAACTGGAAGAACGTAAAACTCCCAGGATTTTCGAATAAAAGTCAAGAAAAAAGGTGAATAATATGAAAGACAAAAAGCGTATAGTCATCGCTCTTGGAGGTAATGCTCTTGGCAATACTCTTCCGGAACAGATGGCTGCGGTTAAGACCACAGCTAAGGCGGTCGTGGATCTGATCGAAGAGGGATGCGAGGTCGTCATCGTACATGGAAACGGACCTCAGGTCGGCATGATTAACAATGCCATGGCGGCCCTATCCAGAGAGAATCCAGATCAGCCGAACACTCCCCTCTCTGTCTCTGTTGCAATGAGTCAGGCTTATATTGGCTACGATCTGCAAAACGCATTGAGAGAAGAATTGTACAACCGCAAGATCAAGAATATGCCGGTTGCAACGATGATCACTCAGGTTCGTGTAGATAAAGATGATCCCGCATTTGCTAATCCTTCCAAACCTATCGGACATTTTATGTCTAGGGAAGAAGCTGATTTCGCAGAGAAAAACTATGATTATGTCATAAAAGAAGACGCCGGACGCGGTTATCGCCGCGTGGTGGCATCTCCGAAGCCGGCAGAAATCATAGAGATTGATGCAATTCGTTCACTGATGGAATCAGGGCAGCTTGTCATCGCCTGCGGTGGCGGTGGAATTCCTGTTACTCGTGAAGGAAATCATTTAAGAGGATCAAGTGCTGTAATTGATAAAGATTTTGCAAGTGAACTCCTCGCAGAACAACTTGATGCAGACTATCTGATCATCTTGACTGCAGTTGAAAAAGTAGCAATTAACTTCGGAAAGCCGGAAGAGAAATGGCTGGATGACCTCGATTGTGATACAGCAAAGAAATACATGGATCAGGGACAATTTGCTCCGGGCTCCATGCTTCCGAAAGTACAGGCAGCTGTTACTTTCGCTGAATCAAAACCTGGCAGAACTGCTTTAATTACTCTGCTGGAGAAAGCAAAAGAAGGCATCCTTGGAGAAACAGGAACTCATATTCATCAGTAACCAAAGTTTATAAGAATATGGTTGTTTTCTATTCTGGCATGTCAGATAAGGCCGTGTGACTTATGTCCCACGGGTTAGATCTGTCATGCCTTTTGTATTTTTTTAATCTGGAAAGAGAGATAAATAATGTCTGAAACTACACAAACGTTTAAGAAAAACGCCTCACTTTTTGAATTAGAAGGCGTACCGAAATTTTCACAAGCACTGCCACTGGCTCTGCAGCATGTTATAGCCATGATCGTCGGGTGTGTTACACCGGTAATTATCGTCACTTCTGCCGCCGGTGTTTCAAATAAAACACAAGTAATTCTTATACAGGCCGCTCTGGTATTTTCCGCAGTCTCCACACTTCTGCAATTATTTCCAATTCATCTATTTGGTCATAAAATCCAATTGGGATCCGGGCTTCCAGTAATCCTGGGGGTAAGTTTCGCCTATGTTCCAACGATGCAGTCTATCGCAGCGGAATCTGATATTGCCACAGTTCTGGGCGGGCAGCTTGTGGGGGGGATTGTCGCTATCATTGCCGGTCTTCTCATGAAGAAAATCCGTAAATTCTTTCCCCCGATTGTGACGGGAACTGTTGTATTCACGATTGGTCTATCCTTATATCCGACAGCCGTCGAGTACATGGCCGGAGGAAAAGGGAGCGAAAACTTCGGATCCTGGCAGAACTGGCTGATTGCATTGATTACACTTGCAATTGTCACCGTTCTCAATCACTTTGGCAAGGGTGTCTGGAAGCTTGCTTCTATTCTGATCGGTGTAGTTGCCGGATACATCATCTCCTACTTCTTTGGTATGGTGGATTTTACAAGTATCGAACAGGCCAGTGCATTTCAACTCCCCCGCTTTCTGCCGATTAAACCGAAATTTGAGTTCTCCGCCTGCTTTGCGTTTGGAGTTTTGTTTATGATCAACTCAATTCAGTCACTCGGTGACTTTTCAGCAGTTACATCCGGAGGCCTTGACCGTGAACCTACAGATAAAGAACTGCAGGGTGGCATCGTCGGATTCGGAATAACCAATATGATCTCGGCCCTATTCGGATGTCTTCCATCTAACCCGTACGGACAGAATGTCGGTATAGTCACAACGACAAAGGTTGTAAACCGTTGTGTATTCGGCCTTGCTGCACTGATACTTCTTATTGCAGGGATTATTCCGAAATTCTCAGCAGTCCTCACTACGGTACCATATTGTGTGTTAGGCGGTGCAACAATCGGTGTCTTCGCGTCTATCGCAATGACCGGAATGAAATTAGTTGCCGGGTCCGGAATGGATTATCGGAGTACTTCCATTGTAGGTCTATCTGCGGCACTCGGTGTTGGAATTTCTGAAGTAAGTGGTGCCCTTGCCGCATTTCCTGCATGGGTTACGACTGTATTTGGAAAATCACCTGTAGTAATCGCCACTATTATGGCTGTTCTGCTTAATATCATTATCCCAAAAGAAGATAATGAAACCGTTGAAACAAAGAAATAATATGATACCAGGGTC
>ENA-UOOI01003394-UOOI01003394.1-fermentation-metagenome-genome-assembly--contig:-NODE-3394-length-12090-cov-54.451101_pt1 | contig 12090 bp, 10 predicted proteins | sample MGYA00245779_ERZ724027 | MGnify/ENA primary metagenome ERZ724027 (study PRJEB28704, sample SAMN03018318) | fermentation metagenome | biome: anthropogenic terrestrial biome; feature: soil... | reverse complement strand
AGCCTGAAAGACAAGATCATCCAGTACATATGCGACAAACAGCGTGAAATCTTCAATAAGGAAAAAAAGGTAAAGCCGGTGTAAAATAATAGATCTAGATCGAAAAGACAACGTTTGGCAAAGGAGCCTTCAGCCGCATCTGCATCCTGCGGCTGAAGGCTCCTTTGCATGTCGGAAAGATCCCGCCAGCAATTCCGTTTTTTAAGATTAGGCCTCGTTTGAAAAATCAAGGAACTAGTCTATTTCGGCTAAAATTGTGTCGCCCAGCGTCAAAAATGCTCGGAATCCGAAAGGATCTTTTTTCCTTGTTCGGCGCAATTTTATCTCGAAAATCCGTCGTTTTTATTGATCAAACAAGGCCTAGGCTTCGTTTGAAAAAATAAGAAAGAAGGATTTCATATTTCTATGCGCAATTCCTGTCGGGCCAAGTCGATTGACAGGGGTTCCTGCCTTGACAGTTAAGAAGAGAGAAGCGTAAAATATAATTAACGATGAAGAGATCAACAGAAAAATTTTTATTGATGTTGCCCAATGTGATATCAACAAACAGGGATCTGCAAAATATCTTCGGATTTTATAAATTGCGCTGCAGCAAAATTTTGGACCCTTTTTTATAGAATTCTGTGGCGGGGAGAACTTGTCATGAGCTTAAAAATATTCCATACCAGATGGAACAGTGTGATCATCTCGTCTTTAGCGATTTCCATTGCCGTGATTACGGCGGTCCAGTTCACCTTTACGGGCAGTGAACAGCTTCTGGTGCAAAAAACCACGAATCTGCTTTCTGCAAACCTTTCAAAAGATAATACTGCAATTTCCGATATGCTGTATGATGCTCAGAAGGTCTCCGCCGTTATCAGCACCAACAGCAATATCACCAGGTTGTTGTCGGTCAGCGCGCAGGGCAGACAAAAACACAGCTTCCTGGATTATTCCGTCGAAGACCTGAACCGGATCACCCAGTTGGAATCCATCGTTACAAATTACCGCAATACAGTGGTCGATTATCAGATGCATGTTGTCATCCTGGGGATGGACGGAAGCCTGTACAGCGTGTTGGATGGAGTGGGGAACCGGTATCAGTTTGCCTCCAATTTTATGGAAGGGCTGCGTAAGCAGGCATGGTTTCGGAAATTCCTGGGGTCGGATCAGAACTCTTTGTGGAAGGCTCCTTACTATTATGACAATTCCACAGGTGTCCCTTTGGAAGAGAACGGATATGCCCAAAGCCATATTTTATTCTGCAGAAAAATATTCGATTATTATTCCCAGCAGGAGCTCGGCGTGGCCGTCGTATCGGTGCTCGGCGACAATCTGCGCCAGAAATGGTTCGGGAGGGAGTCCTTTATCACAGGGCTGCTCAATTCCAACGGGGATGTCATATACAGCAGCGGGCAGAACTTTGATACGGCCTATCGAGGGGTCTCCGCTTCTTTGCATACCGCGGGTCTTCCGGATGAGGACAGCAGTTATACCGTGCTGCGGGATAAAAACGGAGAGAGCTTTGTCCTAACCTACAGCACTCTCCCTTTTGAAAAGTGGCGCCTGGTCAATCTGATGCCCCTTTCCAGCATCACGCAGGAGATCAAACTGATGCGCAACAATACCTACACCATTGATTTTCTCGTCCTGCTCGCCGCCGTGCTGAGCTGTGCGCTTATGCTGACCTACATCATGCGCCCTTACAACAGAATTCTGAAAAAGATGAACCGGATGCACATCGGGGATGTCCCCGTGGGCGCTGCGGAGGAAAAAATCATCAGTGTGCCGGATGCCGAACGGAAATTCGATCAAGTGGCCGACCACATTGAGAAGATGACGGCTGCCGCGCTGGAAAAGCAGAAGCTGGAGGCGAAAATGCAGTATGAAACGCTTCGGGCTCAACTGGACCCCCATTTTTTATTCAATACCCTCAACACGATCAAATGGTCCGCCATGGCGTCCAACGCGGGCAATATCGCCGATATGATCGCCTGCCTGGGCAGACTGCTGGAAAGTGCGATGCGCAGGGGCGAGGAGGACATCCCCCTTTCCCGGGAGCTGGAAATGGTGGAATCGTATATGCAGATCAAAAACTGGACGCTGAAGTATCGGTATGAATTGAAAGTGCAGGTGCCGGAATGCTTTTTCAATTATCCCGTTTTTAAATACTGTCTGCAGCCGATCGTGGAGAACGCGATTGTTCATGGGATGGAGGGAATGGAAAATGGAGTTGTGACCATTCGGGCCCGACGGGAGAACGGCTTTCTGCTTTTAGAGGTACATAACAATGGGAAAGAAATGAGCCCGGAGAAAATCAGTCAGGTTCTGCTTCAGGTCCGCAGTGCTTCGGACTCGAAAAGGACGCTGACAGGGGTGGGGCTGAGCAGCATTGACGGAATGGTGAAGCTGAGGTACGGAAAAGAGTACGGCATTTTGATCGATTCGGGCCCCGGTCGGGGGACCACGGTCACCGTCAGGCTGCCTTACCGGGAAACAGACGAGAGGGGAGAAAATCGAAATGCAGGAGATGATAAAGGTCCTGATTGTCGATGACGAACTGATGGTTCGCGTCGGGCTGAGTGCGACGATCAAATGGGAGGAATATGGCTTTCAGGTGATAGGAAGCTGCGAAAACGGAAAACAGGCGGTTCGGGAGATAGACAAGTCCCTGCCGGATATTGTTTTCACCGATTTGAAAATGCCGGTTATGGATGGATTCGAGCTGATCCGGTATATCAGGAAAAATCATCCCGGGATCAAGATTATTGCGTTGAGCTGCCTGGATGAAGTGGATTCCGTCAAGACGGCGATGAAACTGGGAGCCGACGATTATATCCTGAAGCTCTCCCTTTCGGCAGACGGCTTGAAAAAGCTGTTGGCCCAGATGAAAGAATCGATTGTGCAGGATAAAAACAAGGTGCGCTGTTCCATGGAAAAGCAGGCAGAAGATCCGGGGAAAAAGCTCCAGATATACCGGCGTCTGCTCAAATATGAAATTCTGCCGGAAAAAGCGGAGCCGCTTCTGCAGAAGTACAGCCCCGGGTCCACGGGCTGCGACCGGTTTGTGGCCTGCTGCTGTGCCGTGGATGATCCCGATGCTTTGGAGGCTTCTGACGGCGATGTAATGCAATATGCAATCGACAATATTCTGAAAGAATTTTTTCAGGATCTTGCCTTTTCGGAGCTTTTGCAGGTGGAAAAAAATGAGAGAGCCGTCTTCCTCGGGTCTTCCCTACGGGAAGCAGGTAAGCTGAAAAACTTGCCGCAATCCCTGAGAAAAATCAATGCGGTTATGAAGACCCACATCAATGTCACATTGTCATATGGCATTACGGAACCTTTTGACAACCTTAAGCATTTGCCGGAGCAGTACCGTATGGCGAAGGAACGGCTGACCGACCGTTTTTTCTCAGGGAAAGAATCCGTTCTGCTGTGCTCCCGGGATCAATCGGGAAAGAAAAAACTCTCTGCCGTTCCACTGGCCTTTTCTTTGCAGTCCATGATTGAAAGCCAGAACCGGCAGGGCGCAGAAGCCGTCATCGACAAATGGTTTTCCCGGATACGTTCGGAATCCCGCCTGTACTCCGCCCGGTCGGTCAAAGCGGCGGTAGCCGGGGCATGGTCCTTCGTTTCGGGATACGGCGTGCTGGACGAAGAGGAGCCGGGTGATTTCACGATGGATGAAACCGAGTATTTCAGCAGCTTTTTAAATACGGAGAGCTGCGAGGAGCTTCGCCGGATCTTTTGCCGGGCTATTGCTTCCCTCATCGATATCGTTTCGGAAAGTCAGTCTGTGCATCCGGAAATCATGGCTCTGAAAAAATATCTCACAGAGCATGTGGAAGAGGAGATTTCCCTGACCGAGGCTGCCAATCGGTGCTGTCTGAACAAAACTTATTTTTGCTCCCTGTTTAAAAAAGAGGTCGGCGAAACATACAATGAATACTGTGAACGTCTGAAAATGGAACGGGCCAGGCAGCTTTTGGCCTTGGATCATTTAAAGATGTACGAAGTCGGCGTTAAAGTCGGTATTTCAAACGAATCTTATTTCAACCGAAGATTCAAGAAATACTTTGGGGTCACTCCGGGGCAGATGAGACAGGGCAAGTGTGTGAGAAACAAAATATTATGAAATAAATCCAAATAAATTTAAAATTATTGTTATAAAAATCACACAAGCGGCGGACCGTTTGCGTGATTTTTATATATTTTGTGAATATTTGAAAAAATTTACTGAACTCCGTTTATTTTATTTTTGGCTTTTTGTCCTTATAATCAAATACAGAGTTGACGATTCCGATTTTGTGATTGCGGGTCAGGGTCTGCTTTTTTCCGCATCCGAGAAAAGGGGACAGATCCCGCATTTCAGGTCGGAATTGCCACAGGCAAATATGATTTGCCAAAACGAAGGAGGATTGTTATGAAAAAGATCATAGCGCTTTTCTGTGTTGTTTCCATGGCGCTGAGTTTTTCCGCCTGCGGCGGAAAAACGGGCGGTCAGGGTACGTCGCAGGCTGCAGAAAGTCAGGCCGGCAAACCGTACGCAGGCAAGACCATCCGGGTTGTCAGCATGACCGCGCAGGTCTCCGACGGCATCCAGAAGTATCTTTCCGATTTTGAAAATAAAACCGGAATCAAAGTGAACCTGGAGCTGTACGGAGAATCCGAACTGAGAGAGAAAACCACCACGGAATTTCTGTCCGGCTCTTCCACCATCGACGTATTTTTATTCAGCCCATTACAGGATATGGCCGCCTACAGCAAGAACGGCTGGATCGAGCCCCTGGACTCCTATCTGAAAGACCCGGAGCTGAACTGGTCGGATTTTGCGGCGCCCAAAGCGCAGATTACCATGTCCGGAAAAGATTCCATCGGCTGTCTGCCGCTGTATTCCTCCGTTCAGCTGATGTATTACCGCAAGGACATCTTTGAGAAGAAAGGCTTGACTCCCCCGAAAAATTATGATGAACTGCTTCAGGTATGCGAAAAACTGAACGATCCTTCCAACAATCTTTACGCGATTGCCTGCCGCGGGGAAAAGGTGGCCCTTACCTCTCAGTTTTCACCGTTCCTGTTCGGTTTCGGCGGCAGCTGGATCAAAGACGGCAAGAGCAATCTCAGCAGCCCGGAATCGATTAAGGCGATCAAATTTTATGGAAAGCTGCTGGGAAAATACGGCCCTCCAGGCATCCTGACCACCGGGTATTCCCAGATGACCCAGCTGTTCAATTCCGGTACCGTGGCGATTGCCATAGATGCCAATGCGCTGTATGCAACTTTGACGGACAAAGCGGAATCGGCTTACTATGACAAGGTGGGCGTCGCTCCCATTCCGGAGGGACCCACAGGCAGACAGTCCTATAAACAGGTCGTCTGGGGCTCCGCCATCTATTCTGGTTCCAAAAACAAAGAGGCCGCATGGGAGTTCATGAAATTCGTCGCCGGAAAAGACGTGGCCGCCTATATCACGCCCAAGGGCATGCCCAGTTTCCGCAACTCCGTCTGGCAGGATTCCAGGGTGAAAAACGTCATGCCGGAGGATGTCGTACAGGCCTATGCCACGATCAATCAATCCGAGACTACAAACCCCTATGGGCTTCCGCGTCTGACTTCCGTGACGGAAGCGAGAGACGCCATCGGGGAAGCGGTCGTGCATTCCATTGAGACAAAAGGGGAAGGCAAAGATATCGAGGCCAAGGCCCAAACCGCATCGGAAAAAGTCGATGAGCTGCTGAAGAAGTCCAATGAATACGGAGATAAATATCCGTTTTAAAACCGAATCGGATATAAAAGACTCGCAAAGCTCCTTTTATATCCCTTAATCCTTCCTTTGAGGTGGAACCATGAGCAGATTGATTGACAGACACATCAAATGGTTTTTTGCCGCGCCTGCGCTGGTCTTTATGATGGCGATGATCGTATTCCCCATTGGAATGACGTTCGTCTTCAGTCTGACGGACTGGAACCTTTTGAGCGGAGCAAAACCGCAGTTCAACTTTGGACAGAACTATGGAAAGATTCTGTCCAGCCCCGAGTTTTGGGCATCCTGCAAAATCACCTTCTGGTATACGTTTTTAGCAACCTTTTTTGAGATCGTGTTCGGCCTTGCGATTGCATTGATCCTGAACTGCGAATTCCGGTGGAAAAAGGCGGCCAAGGCCGTGGTTCTGCTGCCCTATATGATGGCACCTGTGGCGGTGGGCCTGATGTGGATGCTATTTTACGAACCATCCAGCGGCATCATCAATTTCCTATTCAGATCGGCCGGACTGCCGCAGTCCACCTTTACTTCGGCACAAAGCACGGTGGTCCCCGCGATCGCCGCCGTGGAAGTCTGGCAGATGACCCCTATGGTGATCATCGTGTGTTTAGCCGGTCTCAGCTCTTTGCCTTTGGACCCGGTCGAAGCCGCCCGTGTGGATGGCGCGAATTCGATCCAGGTGTTTTTCAAAGTGACCCTGCCGATGCTGATGCCGACTATTTTTTCCATCGGCTTGCTCCGTTTCATTGATATCTTCAAATCCTTTGACCTGATCTACGCCATGACGAAGGGCGGGCCCGCGAACGCCTCCCGTACCCTGAACCTTTACGCGTATGAAACTGCGTTCTCCTATTACAGGTTTGGAGACTCTTCCGCAATACTGACGCTGGTGTTCCTGATCGTCCTTGTAATCAGTATTGTGATCATCAATCTGCAAAAAAGGTGGGAGGAGAAATGGTGATTTCAAACAGGGCAAAAAAAATATGGAAAAAAGTCGGGCTGTATGCGCTGGTTCTGGTCGTGGTTCTGCCCATCCTGTTTCCGCTGTATTTTGTCTTTATCTCGTCGCTGAAAAATATGTCCCAAGTCTATCTTATGCCCCCTCAGCTGTTCGGCTTCACACCTACTTTTGAGCACTATCGGTACATCTTTGAAACGCAGAATTATGGTTACTACATGTTCAACAGTGCGGTGGTGGCGATTGTATCCACCGCCATTGCCCTGGTGTTGGGGGTCCCCGCAGCGTACTCCATCGCGCGCTTCCATATGAGAAAAACCTCGACGTCCATTTTGGCCGCCAGGCTTCTTCCCAGTATTTCTTTTCTGCTGCCTTACTATTTCGTGTCTTCCAAGTTGAAGATGATCGATACCTATACGGTGCTGATTTTAAGCCATGTGGTGCTTTCCCTGCCTTTTGTGGTGTGGATCATGGCAAGCTTTATCGCGGATATCCCCAAGGAACTGGACGAGGCTGCCATTGTGGATGGCTGTACCAGGCAACGATGCTTTCTGGATGTGATCCTGCCGGTCAGCCTGCCGGGGCTCGTCACCTGCACGACGCTCTCCTTCCTGGGGTCGTGGAACAATTTCCAGTTTGCACTGATCTTGAGCGGAGAAAAAACAAAAACGCTTCCGGTATCCCTGCAGTATTTTGTTTCGGGGGCGGATATCCGCTGGGGCAGGATGCTGGCCGCAACGATCGTCGTCATCATTCCTGCGATCATTTTGACCATGACACTTCAAAAATATATCATCAAGGGAATGACTGCCGGCGCAGTAAAGGGATAAATCCGGAAAGAAGGAAGATGCGGTTATGGAGGAAAAAAGAAAGCTGCGGCTGATCAGAGCCCGGGCGGTATATGACACGGACAAAAAAGGCTACGGCGGAAACGCTGTGCTGATCGACGGGGAAAAGATCGCGGAAGCGGGAAATTTTGAATCCCTGAGAGAGGCATATCCGCAGGCGGACCTGTTGGATTACAGCAGTTGCTTTCTGCTGCCGGGCCTGGTCAACACGCACGTCCATCTGGAATTTGAGCCGGCGCAGGATACCAGAATAAGATATTTGCGGGAAAATCCGCATATCAATTTCCTGCGGGTGGTCAGAAATGCGGAGGAACTGCTGTACTCCGGCGTGACGACGGCCCGGGATGCGGGAGGCAGTTACCGGACGCTGGAATTGTACCGGGATGCCGTTTCCCGTCTGGCGAGCTTGCCGAGGCTGCAGCTGGCGGGTCCCCCTATCACCATCACAGGCGGCCATCTCCACTTTATTCCCTGCGCGGAAGCCGATTCTGTGGAGGAGACCGTCAAGGCAGTACGCAGTAGGAAAAAGGCCGGGTGCACTGCAATCAAAATTATCGTCAGCGGCGGGCAGATGACCCCCGGCTCCTCTCCGGAGCAGACCAGCTATACTGCGGAACAGATCGCGGCGATTACGGCGGAGGCGCACCACTGGGATCTGCCGACCTTCTCCCATTGTCTGACAACGGAAAGTTTCGTGAACGCCATGAAAGGCGGTGTGCAGTGCATCGAGCATTGCGCCTGTTTTGTCCGCAACCGAACGAATGGACTGCTGGAACGCGTCTACAGACCGGAAATCATGCAGGAGTTTCAGGACGACGGCAGGTATTTTATGATCGGCGTCTCCAACAACTATCATCTGTTTGACCACTGCCGGGGAAATCCCGGGATTTGTTCCGAGCGTGAGGCCTTTCTGCTGGAGCAGGAGGAACGGGAGTGCCGCATATTTGACCGTCTGATTCGATTGGGCCTTGCTCCCGTCATCGGAACAGATGCGGGCTGCGGGCTGACCTATTTTGACGAAACCTGGCTGGAACTGGAGATCCTGTACCACCGATGCAGCGTCACCGCAGAGGATCTGATTCAGGCCGCCACCGTCAACGGCGCGGCGGCCCTGGGGCTTTCCGGGGAGACAGGATCGATCAGAGCCGGGATGAGCGCCGATATGATCGCGCTGCCGAGAGACCCCCTCGTGGATATCACCGCATTTCGGGATGTGCGGCATGTCATGGCAAAGGGAGCCGTCATCCGATAATCTGAAAGGACAGTGAATGAAATGAATGTGTACGACAATTTAAAAAAACTGGGGCTGGAGCTTCCTCCCCCTCCTCCCAAGGGCGGCATCTACAAACCGGTAAAACAGGTGGGAAATCTGCTGTATGTTTCCGGACAGGGAGCCACAAAAAACGGAGTTTCCGTGCTGCAGGGCAAATTGGGCCGGGAATGCAACGTCGGGCAGGGGCAGCAGGCTGCTCAGCTCTGTGCGCTGAACGCCTTGAGCGTCCTGAATGATTTTTTGGGTGATCTGAATCAGGTCAAGAGCCTTGTAAAGATGCTGGCGTTCGTCGCCAGCGCGGATGGCTTCGGCCAGCAGCCGCTCGTTGCAAACGGCGCGTCTCAGCTTTTGCTGGATGTGTTCGGCGAAGAAGGAGTGGGTGCCCGTTCCGCAATTGGCGTAAAGGAACTGCCGGGAAACATTCCGGTAGAGATCGAGTTCGTTTTTGAAAAATAAAGGGTAAAAGGGCGGATAATATGGAAACGGTGTTTGATATTAAGAATCCATCCGAAATCAGCAGTCCGGCTCTGATTTACTATAAAAAGACGATTGTCCGAAATATCGAAAAGGCGGTCGAAATCGCCGGAGGTCCTGAACGTTTGTGGCCGCATGTAAAATCCCATAAGATGGCGGATATGGTGAAGCTCCAGATGGAAATGGGCATCACACATTTTAAATGTGCTACCATTGCGGAGGCGGAGATGGTTGCAGGCACCGGCGCGCCGGAAGTCCTTTTGGCTTACCCGTTGGTGGGGCCTTCCATAGACCGCTATCTCAGCCTGATTTCGGCTTTTCCGAAAACGCATTTTTGGGCGATCGGCGACGACTTGGAGCAGCTGCGCGTGCTGAGCGAAAAAGCTGTGCAGCGCCAAATGACCGTCCGCACGCTGCTGGATGTCAATATGGGCATGAACAGAACGGGTGTCCCTCTGGAACAGGTGCAGGGCCTGTATGAAAAAGCGGCACAGCTGCCGGGTCTTCTTCTGCAGGGAATGCACTGCTACGACGGGAATCACAATCATGCCGATTTTCGAATCAGGCTTCAACAGGTTCGTGAGACGGATCTGACGGTAAAGGGCGTACAGGAAAATCTGAAAAAGGAAGGGCTTGACTGCGGCACCATGGTGATGGGCGGAACCCCTTCTTTTCCCTGCCATGCGCTGCTGACCGGCTGGTTTCTATCTCCGGGTACCGCATTCATCACAGACGCCGGCTACCAAAAAAATCTTCCGGATCTATCCTTTGAACCGGGCGCGGCGATTTTGACACGGGTCATCAGTCATCCGGCTCCCCGCCTCTTCACCCTGGATCTGGGATACAAGGGAATCGCCGCCGATCCTGCCGGAGCCCGAGGGGTGATTGCCGGATTTGATCAGGCCCATGCATTGTTTCAAAGCGAAGAGCACTGGGTCTTTGAAATGAATCCGGGGAATGAGGAGCGGCCCGCCATCGGAACCGTATTCTATGTGATCCCCACGCATATCTGCCCCACCTCGGCTCTGTATCCTTCCGCTCTGGTGGCGGAGAATGGAAGAATTACGGGGGAATGGCCGGTGACCGCCAGAAACCGCCGGCTGACTTATTAGGGTGCCATATTCTTCAAAACAGAACAAAATCACAGGAAAGCCGAAGGGCCAGTTTAAAAGCTGGCCCTTCGGCTTTCCTCATCTGTGACGGGGGGATTGTTCCAGTTGACGGGAGAAATAATTGTAAAATGATACAAAAAACAGGTTCCATTTTTTACTAGTGAAATTAATATCATAGATTGAAATTTATTTCAATCTATGATAGACTGTAACCAGTTGATAAAATTGTCGAAATAGAGTTCCAAAGTCGTATCAATTTTTAGTGATGAAATCAAACGAATGAGGCGATTGAAATAGAATACAACATGATTTCGGATGCATTTTGTATGGAATCGCTTTCCGCTTTGAACAGCACGGACAGCGGCCTGCAGAAAATATTATGTTATAATTAGGCTAAAAACCAGGAAACTGATATTTTCTGCAGGAGGAAAATTTTTTATGGACGCTATCAAAATGAAGACTGTCGTCGAAATTTTAAGAGCTTACTATGAATTGGGGTTATCTCAGGAGGAAATCGCTCAGCAGCAGCACCTTTCCAAATCGAAGGTCAACCGGATCATCAAAAAAGCCATTTCAGACGGCTATATCAAGATCACGATCGATTATCCCGTGACCCCGGTGCAGGATCTGGAAGAGGCTTTTATCCGGGAGTTTGGCCTGAAAAAGGCCTTTATCGCCCCCGTCGTCGTGGATGACCCGGAAATGATCTGCAAGGATGTATGCAGGGCGCTGGCCCACGATCTGCCCGCGATCGTAAAGGACGACGACATCATCGGGCTTTCCTGGGGCAATACGCTTCGGGTGCTGTCCGGCTTTCTGGAAAAGGCCGAGCGGAACGGCGTCAAAGTCGTTCAGCTCAACGGCGGAATCGCCAGGAACACCAAATCAACCAAATCCCTGGAAATCATCGAGGCCTTCGCGGATGCATTCCAGGGCATCGGCTTTATCCTGCCGCTCCCGGCGATCGTCGACAACAGCCTGATCGTCGACGTCCTGAAAAAAGACTCCCAGATCGGCGAGGTTTTCGATCTGATCGAAAAATGCAGGATCGCGCTTTTCGGCATCGGATCTGTCTCCTACGAATCCGTTTTGTACAGCGCGAAATATTTTAAACGGGAAGAATATGAGGAACTGCAGAAAAAGGGCGCCGTAGGGGACATCTGCTCGCGGTATTACGACATCAACGGGAAGGTCGTGGACCAGACCCTGGATGCGAGGACCATTGGAATCTCGCGGGAAACCATGAAAAAGAAAGAGTATTCCATCGGCGTCGCAACCGGGGAGCAGAAGGTGAAGGCGATCCTCGGGGCGCTCAACGGGGGATATATCAACACCCTTTACAGCGACGAGAACACCGCGCGGGAAGTCCTGAGGCTTTATTACGGGCAGCTGAACAGACAGAAATCGAAAAGAAAATTCTAAGAAGCTGAAATTCAGGCCGGACGGCGAAAGCACCGGCTTTTCAAAATAATGGAACAGCATCATATCGTCATAAGAATCCTGCCGCAAAATCGGCAAAACGGGCAGGCTTGATTTTGTTATCCTTTTTTAGACTGCAGCAGCGTCAATTTCAGTCGATTTTAATGGTTTCGGCAGGCATTAAAGAAAAAACGCAAACTAGAAGATTACGACTGCCCGTCCGCTGAAAAGGCGGATGGTGGCTCAGGCTCCCTTGCGGGCAT
>ENA-UOOI01003391-UOOI01003391.1-fermentation-metagenome-genome-assembly--contig:-NODE-3391-length-12100-cov-25.107763_pt1 | contig 12100 bp, 15 predicted proteins | sample MGYA00245779_ERZ724027 | MGnify/ENA primary metagenome ERZ724027 (study PRJEB28704, sample SAMN03018318) | fermentation metagenome | biome: anthropogenic terrestrial biome; feature: soil... | reverse complement strand
GTTTTCTTATCCTGCGTTTGCCAATACAAGTAATCTTCCCATGCTTCATCAAACCATATCTTTTTCATTCGCCGCCTACCTCAATAGGCTCATGCTCTACGCCTTTTCCAGCGTTCAACGCCGCAATGCCACGCCGCAAATGTGCCATGTTGCTTTCACTGTAAAACGGGTCGGCGGTTATCTCAAAGGGTATGCGCTTCTCGTTTGCGACTTTTTTCGCAAAGATGGTGAATGCCGTTGTCATGCTCATGCCCATATCTGCGCAAGTCTGCTCCATGCTCTTTTTCAAATCTTCGTCCATGCGAAAATTAACCATTGCTTGTGCCATCAATACCACTCCTTTCTGTGTATGCTCATTATAGCACCTTGTAAAGCAAAAGTCAATGTTTTGCTTTACATATGCTTTACAATATTATATGCAAGTTTTTACTTTTTACTCAATTTTTTTCAAACCGTCTTAACGCCCGTTAAGGCGGTTTTTATGCTTTCTGGTATATTCACCTGCCTTGTCCGTTAAAACTTCACTACGGGGCAAATAAACGCAAATACGGCGTTATTCTCCCTGCTCTCTGCCTCGCTCATGTATTTTATTTTTTTGCCGCTCCTGCGTTTCTGGCTTCAATGCCTGGTCAAGCTGGCGGCGGGCTTCTGCTTCTGCCTTGAAATATTGTAGCCGCCCAGCTTCGGGGCGTTCCTTGTACTGCCCCATTCGGTCAAGCACCGCTTGCCGCTGGTCGGCTGGTATGCCCCTTGCCACTTCGAGGAACACGGCTTTTGCTTCCTCGGCTCTGCCCTTTGCTCCCTCGTTCAGCTTCGCCGCCCGTGCCTTTTCCTGCTCTGCCGCCGCAAGCGTTCTTTTCTCCTTTATCGCTTCATCAGCCTTTGACGGGTCGGACACACCCAACGCTTCCAGCTTCTCTATATTGCCCCTGCGTAGGCGTTCAAAATTATCAATCTTGCCTTGTATCCCTTTCTTCTCCCTGCCCTTGAACAGCCCCAGCTTTTCCTGCTCTGCCTTAAATGCTTCTATGCTTCGGCTTTGGTCTGATACTACCCGTGAAAGGCTCTCTATCTCATTTGCCTGTCTGCTGTATATCGGGTTCGGCTGGTAGCTGGTGCGTTCCTCGCTCCGTTGCCATTCCCTCACAAACTCATTCCGCAAGGTCGCAAGGCTCTGCGCCATTTTTTCAGCGTACACAACATCAATTTGCGGTTTCTCCTGCGGCTGTTCCTGCTTCGCCAATTCTTCACGCCTTGCGGCAAAGCCGCCCTGTTTCTGCGGCTGTGGTGTCTGCTGTTCTGCCGCCCTCGGCTGTGCCTGTTCCTGCTTTATAAACTGCTCTTTTTCCTTTATTGCTTCAAGATAATTTTTCACTTTATCCTGCAAAAAAGAAATGTCGGCAATCATTTTATTTTTATGATAATCAAAGTATGGAATTTGCCGCCCGTCATACTCTACGGTTCTTCCCTCGCTGGTATTGGTCGGCTTCAACAATTTTGCTTTATCATAATATTTCAAAAGACCTGCTTGAACAGACAATAACACTTTTTCATTCTCTGCCGCTTTTGGTATCTGTGCTTCAATCTTGGCGATTGCTTCATGCTGTCTGTTCCACCCTATATCATCTTTGATATAAGTAATATCTTTCTGCATACTTCTTTCAAGAATGGAAAGGGCGTTTAATCTGCTATTGGCTTCTTTGATTTCTCGGTTTATGTTTGCTCTGTTTTCCTCGCTCTCAATGCCCCCTCTTTTTTCAAACACCCCTCGTTTATCCATTTCACGAGCCGCCCCCTCATGTATGGTCGGTTCTCGGTCTATACCCTGCTCTTTTAGGCTTCTATGGTCTACCCGTTGCGGTAGATTTTTTTTTTCGAGTTCAGCATTGATTTTATCAGCTAAGTTTTTTCGTACTTCCTGCAACTTATCAAGGCTATCCCAATCCGTTGTTTTTACAGTTTTGCATTTATAGGTTTGCTTTTTCGGGTCATATTGCTTTTGCCCGTTCTTATCTAAGATATATTCCTTTTTCTGTTTATCTCCCCACGTTCCGTCTTTCTCTATTGGTCGCATTGTAACCAAAATATGAGCGTGTGGGTTTCCGACATTTTTATCATGTACCGCAATATCAGCGCACATACCCTTATCGACAAAGTTTTCTTTCGCAAATTCACGGGCAAAACGTATTTGTTCTTCTTTGCTCAATTCGATAGGCAAAGCAATTTCATATTCACGGCATAACTGTGATTTACTGCCTTTTTCTTTCTGTTCAACTGCATTCCAAAGTATAGCCCTATCTTGATATGCTTGCGGCGCATTTTCGCATAGCATAACCTCACTATATACGATACCCTTTTTCTTTGTATAATCATGTGTTACACCGTCATATTCATTTGTCATTTTTTCTCCGCACAAATAAGCGGAAGCACCTACTGACGTTCTAACGCCCTGCCCTCTTGATATAACTTTACAATTACAATGAAAAATCGCCACGCACCAGCACCCCCTTTCTGCATTCGCATTTTTCTTGATAATTTAATCACGGTGATTAAATTATCAAACACGGTAACATATTTGCGGAAAGCAAATTATGTTATAGTGTTTGCCACATGAGCAAAAAGCCGAAAGGCTTATTTGCATATGTGGTATGCGCTTTTGCAGTATCGCCGTTTGCGATAGTGTAAAACGCATTGGCTGTCTGCAAGACCCCTCGGAGAGCGCACATACCAACGTAGTTGGTATATAAGTGCGCACTTCGTGATATTGCCGCCGTCATACTCTGTGCATTGATTATATCGCCAACGGGCGATATTGTCAATGTGCGGAGTATCAGCGAAGCGGGGCGGCGGCTATATCATGCGTTCCGCATGAAAGAAAGGAAACGTGCGAAAAGCACGTTTATTTTCTTGAAGTAGGAACGCCGCACACCGTATAAAAGCGGTGTGCAATCCTACGCTTTGTTGTTGCCTTTCTGCTGGAATTATGATACAATTATATGAGCGATAAAGGGAAAAATATAAAAGACGGGTTTTAGGATTTCAGTATAGGGAAAGGAGATATTAAAATGGCAACCATAAGAAAAACACCAGAAGAAAAATTGCTCGAACTTGAAAAAAAGCAGGAGCAATTAAAGGCTCAAAAAAAAGCTATTCAATCTAAAATAAGCAAAGCAGAAAGAGCGCAAAGAACACGCCGACTTATTGAAAATGGCGCATTGGCTGAAAAGTATCTTAACTGCGAAAAAATTGCACCTGCCGACTTTGAAAAACTGCTTCAACAGTTGGTACGGATTGAACAGGTCAAATCCCTTGTTTCTGTTCCGTTTTCTGCTGAACAGGAGATAGCAAAATGACAAATGAACAGGCGTGGAATTATGCAATAGGCATTGTGCAGATAGATGGTATTAAACCATCTGATTTCCTTTTAGAATTGGTCGAAAAAGAAAAGCGTGGAGAAATAACGGGCGATGATATTCGGCGGGCACTCTATGAAAAGTACGCCGCAAAAGGCGGTGTTGTCAATGAACCATAAAGAGGATAACCGCACCTATGAAGAAATTCGTGCAGGGTGGGAAAAGAACGGTTTCCATGTTGGAAAATTGATGTCAAAATCTGAACAGATGGAAGCGGAAAAAAAGATTTCTGAAGAAGCCCGAAAACGGGAAAGCAAGGGCATGAAAAAAGAAATGAGCCGCAATCTTTCAAAGCCTGTTGCGCTGGTTTCTCTTGCTGGGGTTTTCTCTAAAATACTGCATATCATTGTTACTCTTTACAGTATGGCAATGGTAGTAAATCTCTTTTTCATTTGGCAGATTTACAAGGCGGTTTCGGCGGCTGGCTGGCTGTCAATTTTCAAGACGGAATACAGCCTTTATGTGGTAATTTACTTTGCCCTTTTCTTTATTCTGAAAGCCGTATATTTTCAGCTACATAAATACGCAAACACATAAAAAATAAAGCCCTGCGGAGTGTGCAAGGCTTTATTTTTTATTCTATTTTCCAACGGCTAAATTACAATCCAGCCTTGCGTATTCCTTAGCATTTTCCAGCGTATCATTTGGGAAGCTATCCAGATACGCCCATGTTAGAAATGCGTATCTCTGTAAATATTCCTCGCTATACTGCGCCTGTCCTGCCGCCGCCTGTTGCTGTCCTACCTCGTAAGAAATATTAGCGGTCAGAACGAGCAGACACAACATAATTCCTGCGCCCAAAACAATATAGACTTTTTTTGATTTCAAAATGAACTCTTTTACCATGCCTATTCTCCTTTCAGTCCTACGGTTTTTCTCTCTAAATCTCGTAAAATTTCATTGACGATACTTGCCCTGCTCCCTACGTTTTCATACTCTATTCTCACGCCTACACCATCTTTATATTTGATATAGTCAATGATAAAATCATCTGGCAAGCCCTGTATCTGGCTAATTTCGGTCAGTGCATTTTTTATGCTGTCATAGTAACAGCCCCACCATTGCCGCCCATCAGCGGGTACAGCTTCAAAATATCCGAATATATTAGGCAAATTACCGCCCCCTTTCGTTATCACGGTGAGTACGCTTCGTGCTTCCGCTTGCGGATCTGCACGAAGCGTTCACCGTCAGCCCTACATTTTACTTGTAAAGGTGCTGTCCTCGTAATACTTAGCTTTCTTCAATCGCTTATACCCATTCGGGAATACGCACACAACATCAATCAAGTAAGCAAATTCTTCTGGCTTTATGATACGCTTTTCCTCGGTGCTGGAACTCGTACCAATGCCCTTTCCAAATCCCGTATTATCTCCCTGCCAACTACTGCTCTTTTTCTTTTTGTCGTAAGTACCCACCAGCTTAGAACACCAGTCCTGCGTGTCAGGTTCACTGGCTTTCATAATAACCTTATAAGAACAATTATCAGCTATGACTTTTGAAATGTCTTGCCCGTAAATGGCGTCAAGCTGACTTTTGCTCTGCACCACAAGGGCGATATGGATTTTTTTACTTCTGAGGGTTGCTAAACCGTTGCTAATGGCTTCAATTTTGCCTAGCCGCGGGAACTCGTCAATCAAGAACAGAATAGGCGTTTTGTTTCCCTCTCCCCTGCGCTCAAAGGATTTCAAGAACTGGTTACACATCATGCCCAGCAGGTCTTTCCATTCTTCCAGCCTGTATTCTGGAATACAGCAGAATATATCATAGCCACTTTCAAGGTCGGCGGGGGTAATGCTTTGCCCCTCGCCCGACAAGGCTCTTTGCAATTCATCACTGGTCGCAAATACCGTGATATGATTAGACAGCTCGGCATACACGCCCGAAAGAGTCTTATCGTCCATGCCGCTGAACTGCATGACTTCCATTATTGCCTTTTCATTGGATTCCTCTTCTATAATCTGCGCTATCAATTCTCTTGTGGGAATGCTTTTGATAATGCGCATACTGCTTGAAAAACTTTCGTTTTTCCCCTGCAAATAAATCATAAAGCCCGTAAGCATATTTTGTGCGCCCTTTATCCAGAAAGGGTCTTTTGTATCAGCTGGCAGAGGACATATTGACATAGCAAGCTGGCGGGCAGCACTCGACACATCATCAGCCATTTTCAGCATAAAATACGGGTCATAGCCGTAGGCGTTTTTATCGGTGGGATTGAATACCTTTATTTGCGCTTCTCCCCGTGCTTTCTTGGTTTTCTCGTATAATTCGCCCTTAATATCAATGGCAAAGACACGCTCTTTCCAACTCATAAGGGTAGGAATGGCAAACGCCGTCGTTTTATGGCTTCCTGCACCACCGATAACTAAAATATGTCCGTCTGTGGTTTCGGGCATGGTGGCATACTTGCCGCCCAGCTTGCCGAACACCGCCCCCGAAAGGTCGCTTGCTGTTTTGAGTGCCACGGTATCGTCCCCCAGCTTCGCTTCAATCCCTTTCTTTTCTTGCTTATATAGTAGAAGTCCTAAAAACGAGAACTTTTCTTTTTTTACTGCGGTTATTAGCTTCTCAATGACCTTCATAATGACTATCACTGCCGCCAGCACCGTAAACACTCCGACAAGAGTATCTGCGGTACTGCCTGTTTCTGTGGGAACGCCTGTAATTACCTCATACAAAATTGCTATGCCTATCGGAACAGCAAGCAACCATAAGTAAAGAGGCTTAATTATATTTTTCCAAAGACCCACTAAAACCTTAAAAATCAAACCAAATATGCCCATCATGTCTTATCACTCTCCTTATCTTTCATGCCCTAAGTCTTTAGATTTGCTCTGCTCCTGCTTCTTTAGGGCTTCTTTTATTTTAGGCATCAAGGCTTCACGGCTTGCGGCAAAACCGCCCTTTTCGGGGGTGGTTTTATCCTGGGCTTTTTCCTGCCCTGGCTTCTCTTTTGCTTCGGCTCTCTTTTCATCATAATAGCCCGATTTTATAAGCCGTTCATACTTATCCTGAGTATTCGCTAAGTCTCTGACTTGCTGGCTCTGCGGCGTTTTATCGTCTTTACGCTGGGTGTTTTCTTCCTTGCGGTCAGCTTCCCTTTTTAACTGTTCTTCCCGTGCCGGCTCTTGCTCCTGCCGGTGGCTGTCTCCCCTGCGGTCAGTTTCCTGCTTGCGCCGTTCTTCCTGTGTCCTTTGTTCCTGCCTATGGCGTTCTTCCTCTCGGCGGCGTTCATCGTCCCTGCGCTGTTGCTCCTGCCGCTGGGTTTCCTGTCTGCGCTGTTCTTCCTGTAAACGCTGTTGCTCCTGCCGTTGGCGTTCCTCGGCTTGCTGGCGTTCCAGCAGTTGCCGCCCCTCGGCGGCGTGTTGCTCCGCATTTTGGCGGTCAAGCCTTGCGGCTTCCTCTCTCTGCCTATCTTGCTCTGTCATGTAAAATCGCTCCTTTCTCCCTGTCGTTCTGCGCCTGTTTTTCCACCAAAGAAGAAAGGGCAGAAGCAGAACCAGCACAAACATGAATAGAATAATCAAAAAATAATCGCTCGTTTCTCCTGCCCCCTTTCGTTATCACGGTGATAGTATAAGTTATATACTTTATATATATTATATAACTTATATAAATTATTGTCAAGCGTTTTATATTATTTAATTTATATAACTTAAATAACAAATAACAAAAAAAAGAACGGGTTTTCCCGTTCTTTCTGTAATACACTACAACGTATTACATGCGTAATACGCAATTGTATTCTGACTTTCAATTCCAACAGGTCAACTTTGGAGAAATCGCTGGTATTCTTGCCACCATTCAATCACTGTTTTCATTTCCTCGTCAAATGTTCTGTGCTTTTCGTCTTTTCTCTGTTCAGTATACTCTTTCCAATATTTATCAAGCTGTTCCTGCCAATAACTTATATCTTCCTCATAAGCGGCTTTCTCGTCTGGCTCGTATTCTTTTGGGTCAGCTTCTATATGTGCAATATCCTCTTTTGCACTCTGTATATCTTCCCAAAGTTCAATAACATTACCTACCCCGCCGCCCCATTCGACAAGATACCTCAAAAAAGTATATTCTGGAAACATACCAAACCCGCAACGCTCAAACCATTGCTCTGCATACATTCTTTCGTCAGAACCGTTACTGTATGTTCCACATACCAAATCGCCTATAAAGTTTACAATCAACTCTGCCACGGACAGCCCCACCGCCCCAGCTTTTTCTGATATTCTCTTTACATCTGCGTCTGATAAATTCAATTCCAATACACGCTTGCGTATGGTTTCTATCTCTTTCTGCTGTTGTTCTCCATGTGTGGGATAAATAATAAACACTCCTTTCTTATTATTTACATTATATAATATAAATAAGTTATATAATGTAAATAATGTATTTTTAAGAGGAAAGACGGTATAGTGCCGCCTTTTTAGTCTTTCTTTAACCTATCATATTCCTTAATTTTGGCGGCATTATCTTTTACATACTGCTCAAAAAAATCTGAAACAATCTCGCTCATGCTCTTTCGCTCAATATATGAAATTTTCTGCATATCCTCATACATGCTCGGAAGAACCGCAAGGCTGATACGCTTTTTTGTTTCCCGTTCTTCTTTCGGTCTGCCCCTGCCGCTCACTTTCTCCTTTGCCGCTTCTCTCTGCTCTGCTGGGCTTTCGTCTCCTATTCCAATAATCGACTTAAAAGCCGCTTCTTGGTCAAACTTCGCTTTTCCTGCCACTCTATTCATTGCCCCCTTTCAAAAACTCCTCAATAAACGCCCTGTAATCCTCTGAAACGGTTGATTTGTCGGCGTATGTAAAAATATCAACTTTATTTGCTTGCGCTTCCTCAACAACAACAGCCGAACGGATATAGTTCGTATAAATCGGGGCTGAAATATACTGGCTCACTTGCTCGGTCAGTTCCTTTATTTGCTTGCTGATATTTGCCCTCGGATTGAAACGGGTAAACAAAATACCCGCTATTTCGACATTGGGATTGCAATACTTCTGTACGTTCTTCACGGTCTTTGCAAGCTGTCCGATACCCGTTGCGGCAAAAATCCCCGCCGTGGTCGGTATCATAATGTCATTTGCAAAAGTGAACGCATTGACAGTCAGAACGCCCAAAGCTGGCGGCGTGTCAATGATGATAAAATCATAATTTCCAGCAATAGGGGAAACGGTTTCTTTCAAACGGTGTTCCTTGCCCGTCTGTGATAGTTCCTGCTCTGCTCCTGCAAGCATGATGTTAGACGGAAGCACATCAAAGCCGCTTATGTGCTGTACGCTTTCTTCTGCGGTGGCTTCCCCTTTCATCACTTCATAAATGGTCGGTGCGTTGTAATTCTCTGCGCCGCAAGCGGTTGAAAAATTGCCCTGTGGGTCAAGGTCTATTCCTAAGACTTTATAGCCCTTTTCTGCCAGCCCTGCGCACATAGCTTGTGAAGTGGTGGTCTTTCCGACACCACCTTTTTGATTTGCTACTGCTATAACTCGCATGGTTCACTCTCCTTTTTTGTTACGCATATTATTTACAGTATATCATTTATATAAGTTATATAATATATATAATAGCACGTTGCGAATAACTTATCAATGGAATTACCCTTTACAAGTATTGACCTAGAAGGGTTAAGGTGTATTTTATATAAATTATATACGTTATATAATTTATATAACCATTGTAGCACGTTGTACATATGTTGTCAAGCGTTTACGGCTGGGCTGGCGGTGGCTTTTTCCTTTGCCGCTTCATAGTATTTATATACTGTCGGCTTAGATAATCCTGTTGCTCTGATTACCTCGGCTTTCTTGGCTTCGGGGTATTTTCTCATGTACTCAATAACCGTGCTTTCTGCGCTAGGTCTGCCCGCCCATTCGTGATTGGGATAATCAACATTTTGAACAGCTCTTGCACGTTTCAAGTGCTCTTCCTGCTTCCTGCCGTTCCGCTTGTTTCTCTCAATGCGAATATCGGTCAGCTTCTCAATGTCAGCTATTGTAAAATTATAGTATTCCTTGTCGTATGTCTCTAAGGCACTCCGTATATCTTCCTCGGTCAAAGGATTGTCATGCTCCACTTTTTTCAATTCTTCATAGGCGGCATACATATCATCTTTTAGCTTTTCCCTCGGCACATCACACTTGCAGGCATAAATGACAAGGCACATCAAAAAATAATACCTGTGTCCGCCCCGTATCTCGCCTATCTGCCGCAACCACCATTCATAAAGGGCATAGCCCTGCTTGCTATGTATATCCCACTTTTTAATACGCCGCCTTTTTTCGACAACCACCCGTTGATACCATTCGGGATATGCTTCCCTCGCTTCGGCTCTTGTCATCTTCGAGGGTCTGAAAGGGCGGTTTACATCTACCCTGTTTTCGGGCTTCACATACTGATTGAGATAGTCTAAGGTTACTTTCTCGCCCGATTGGAAAGCCCTTAAAACCGTTCCATATTTGCCGTTGACACTTCCCACCATGCGGAAACTTTGATTGATAGACTGATACTGAATATCTTTTTTTGTGGAAGTCGATTTATATTCCCACATTCTGAATGTGAGGTCGTATTTCAAGGCTTTCAGTTGCAATTTAATATTCGGGTAAAGGTCTATCGGCTCTTCAAAAACATAATACAAATGAAGCCCTGTACCGCTCATCACAACAAAGGTCGGAATAGGCAGGGTTCGTATGGTCTGCGCCGACTGCCCAAATCTCAAAAGAAGAGTGCGCATTTCTCTTTCCCCCACACCGTCAAGGTCGAAAATAAGGGCATTCATGCGCTGGGCGTTCTGTATGCGATTCACACGGTGGCGGTAGGTCAGCCCACTACACAAAGTCAAAGGGTTCTGCTCCACATAATCCATGTAATCCTGTTCCCATGTATCATCAAGCATGATACGCCGCCGCAAGCGGCGTTCTGTTCCTATGTCCTGCTCGTCTTGGTAAAGGTAAATTGCGTTGGGCTTTGAATAATCGGTATGTACTTCCCCCAGCTTCTCATTGTCCGGAAAGATATATTTATAAAAAGCACAACCGTCTATTTCATCATATAGATTGCCTAAAACACCCTCCAACTCTTGGTATGACTGTATTTCCATACGGTTCACTTCCTTTCGATTAAATAATTTATATAAGTTATTTATATTATATAACGTAAATAACAAAAATGCAAGCAGTAAAAGAAAAAATTAAAATGACGGTGCAGTTCACACCCTCATAATCACGGTGAGTACGAGGGGAACGGAGGGGAAAAAGGGGGAGCAAAAGAGCGGCGGCAAAGCCGCCTTAAAGAGAAAGTCACCTCCCCCTTTTTCCCCTCGCTTTGGGGCATGGAAATGATGGAAAACTCCCGCAGGAGTTTACCACATTCCCACACCCCGCCGCTCACCCCTTTTTCCCCCTCCGACTTTCTCCCTTTCCTCAAAAAAAAGAGTATAAAAAAACAAAGAACGGGCATACTCTGTAACAAGGATAGTTAAATACCCTAGAACCCGTCAGGGGGCTTAGATTATCAATACATATCTTTACCTTACCTGATAGTACCCCCTAGGGGGACAAGCTGTCAAGGGGGCTTAGATTATCAATACATATTTTTACCTTTTTTTACTGCCTTAGATTATCAATATATTTTTTCCACCTACATATTTTTTTCTATTTCGACATAAAGAGACGGGGCGATTTCTCGCCCCGTCTCTTTATGTTTCCTCACTCTCGTCTATCATGGCTTCAACCGCCGCAATAGCCCCTTTTAATTCTTCTATGGCTTTGCTGTGTTCCTGTGCTTCCATCTTCGCTTCCATCAAGTAATCGAGCGCCGCACCAGCAGACCCATACAGTTTAGTAAATGCCGCCTTATAGTCCATCTTCACTTCCCCTTTCTTTTCATTGAATATTGACCCTTTTAGGTCAATACCCATAAAGGTCATTATAGGGCGATAATGGAGGAAAATCAAGAAAAGAGGTGGCTCGTTGCTGATTTCATACGCCCCTTTATGGCATACCATGTCAGAAAAAGGATTCACAACATACGACTTAAAATACAAGCTGCGACTGGGCGGCAGTACATACAATCGTCTAAAAAATAATGAGTCTGTTACAACGCACACAATCGGTCTACTTTGTAATTATCTTGACTGTGAAGTGCAAGATGTGATGTGCCGTATTAATCCCGATAGCAAAACGGAATAGCATAGTTACCCTTTCTTCCGCTTGGCTACACAAAAGCATTGCGCCGTCAGGCTGTCAAGGGCGGCACAGCCGCCGCCGTAGGCGGGTTTACCCCTTGACGGTCTGTCGGCCGACAATGCTATACTGCCAATAAGCGGAGAAAAGGAAAGTGCCGCCAGAATGTCTTAACGGCTCTCTGGCGGCTTCTTTGTGCTTATTGGTAATTTACCCTGCCTACCCCCTTAGAACGATTCTAAGGGGCTTGTATGAGGTTGTTTCAATCTTCATAATGTCCACGGCATGAAAGGATTTCTAAGGTGTCTTTGCTCACTCGGTAAACAAGCCTGTTTACATCATCAATGCGACGGCTCCAAAAGCCGCTCAACTCACCCTTTAGCGGCTCTGGCTTCCCGATACCGTCAAAGTGTCCTCGCTCAATGTCCTTGAGTAAAGCATTTACACGCTTTATTGTTTTCTTATCCTGCGTTTGCCAATACAAGTAATCTTCCCATGCTTCATCAAACC
>ENA-UOOI01003390-UOOI01003390.1-fermentation-metagenome-genome-assembly--contig:-NODE-3390-length-12103-cov-15.740289_pt1 | contig 12103 bp, 10 predicted proteins | sample MGYA00245779_ERZ724027 | MGnify/ENA primary metagenome ERZ724027 (study PRJEB28704, sample SAMN03018318) | fermentation metagenome | biome: anthropogenic terrestrial biome; feature: soil... | reverse complement strand
GGTCACGATGGTGCCGATGCCGACGACGCAGTGGGTGTAGAACTCGCTGCCGAGCGTGTCGACGATGGAGCCGGCCAGCTTGTCGATGTCGCGCGGCTCGATGCCGGGACGCACCTCTTTGACGAGGGCGATGTCGGTCTCGTTGATGTTGATGATAAAGTCCTTGTTCTTATCCGGGAACAGGTTCTGGATCACGTCGTAGGCGGAGATGTCGGTCTTGTTCGTGACCTTGATGAGCAGGCACACGCGGCTCACGTCGGTGTTGAAGCGCAGCTCCCGCGCCTTGAGGTAGATGTCGCCGGGCAGGATATTGTCGAGGATCACGTTCTTGATGAAATTCCCGCGGTCGTATTTCTCGTCGTAATACTGCTTGATGCTGCTGAGAGAAACGGCAAGCAGCGAAGCGTAGCGGGCCGCCTCGGGGTCGCTGCCGGAAACGAACACCGCATACTCGGGGCGCGGCCGGCTCCCGAAGGATTTGTACGTGTAGCCGTTCACGACGAAGGTCCCCGGCGACGCGAACGACTCGGTGGTGATGCTGTCGTTGACCTCGCCGATCCGCCCGAGCTCGCTGCACGCGATGATCACGGACGTCTCGTCGACGATGCCGATGGTCCTGTCGATGGCGTCCCGCATCTGATGAATCACACCCTGAAACAGCCTGTTTGACATGGCACTCCCTCGCTTTATCGTTAATTGGAGACATTATGGTCGGGCTATCATACCGAATAATATCATTTTACATAAATTCAGCCCGGATTTCAACCTGTTTTCTCCGTTCTTCAAAAATATTGGAAGATTTTCGCTCTTCTATGCAAAAGGGGCCGTGCTTTTCGCACGGTCCCGGTGATTTTTTATGTTCCGCGGCCTCAGTTCAGGATGGCCTTCTCGGTCTCTTTGTCGAACATATGCAGCTTGGCGAGGTCGAAGGCGACCTTGATCCTGTCGCCCGTCTTGGCGGTGGTGGCGGGGTTCACGCGCGCGGTGATGGGACAGTTCTCACAGTTGAGGTACAGGTAGGTCTCGGCGCCCATCAGCTCGGTCACCTCGACGTCCGTCTCGACGATGCCGTCCTTGGCCTTGGCGAGGAAATCCGGCTCGTCGTGCACGTTCTCGGGGCGGATGCCCAGGATCACGGCTTTGTCGACGTACTCCTTCAGGGCGTCGTCCTTGTTCTTCTCCTTCGGGACCCGGATGTCGTACCGGCCGAAATGGACGAAATAATCGTCGCCCTGCTTCTTGATCGTGCCGTCGATGAAGTTCATCTGCGGCGAGCCCATGAACCCGGCCACAAACAGGTTGACGGGGAAATCGTAGAGGTTCTGCGGCGTATCCACCTGCTGGATGAAGCCGTCCTTCATGACGACGATGCGGTCGCCCATCGTCATGGCCTCCGTCTGGTCATGCGTCACGTAGATGAACGTGGTGCCCAGGCGCTGGTGCAGCTTCGAGATCTCGGTCCTCATCTGGGCGCGCAGCTTGGCGTCCAGGTTGGAGAGGGGTTCGTCGAGCAGGAAGACCTTCGGGTTGCGCACGATGGCGCGCCCCAGCGCGACGCGCTGCCGCTGGCCGCCGGAAAGCGCCTTCGGCTTGCGGTCGAGCAGGTGGGAGATGTCGAGGGTCTTGGCGGCCTCGCCCACGCGGCGCTTGATCTCGTCCTTCGGCACCTTGCGCAGCTTCAGGCCGAACGCCATGTTGTCGTACACCGTCATGTGCGGGTACAGGGCGTAGTTCTGGAACACCATCGCGATATCGCGGTCCTTCGGGGCGACGTCGTTGGCCAGGGTGTCGCCGATGTAAAGCTCGCCCGACGTGATCTCCTCGAGCCCGGCGATCATGCGCAGGGTGGTCGATTTGCCGCAGCCGGAGGGACCGACCAGAATGACGAATTCCTTATCTTTGATTTCCAGCGAAAAGTCGGACACGGCTTTCACGCCGCCGTTGTAAACCTTACTGACATTTTTCAGCGTCACACTTGCCATAATATACCTCCTGAAAATCCGTTTTGAAGTTTCACGATCGCCGCCCGCATCCGCCGGGCCCTGCTTCGGTAAAAAGCCTTTGCACAGCGCACGTTAATCATAACAGAAGTCCCGCGGATTTTACAGACTCTTTTTACCCAAAATTTATTTGACCACTTTATGTAATTGCGATAAAACACAAAAGCCGGCCGAAATTTTCGTGGAATACGGCGGTCCCGGGCCGCCGGGAACCGCGGCCGGCGCTCCCCCGCATCCTTGTCCCACCGGCCCGGGGCGGCCGGCCCCCCTCGGCTGCGGGAGGTCAGTCCGTCGGCCAGGCGTTCGCCGGGACGGCGGAGGAGGCCGATTTCTTCGGTTCGGAAGAGGCCGGCGCCGCCGAGGACGGCGAGGCGAGCGCGCCCGTGTTGTCGCGCGCGAGCGTGGGCTGGTTCGCGCTGTAGTCGTCGCTCTCGTCGCGGCCGTCGAAGCCCGTCATGAACCCGTCCAGCGCGGGGGTGCTCAGGTCGCCGCCGATCACCCGGCCGTCGTAGACGAGGAGGGTCCCCCGCATGGTTTCCTGCTGCGGGTAGTTGGTGATCTCATAGACCCACTGCCGGCAGGTCCTGCCGGCGTAGGGCTCCAGGTCGAGGCCCTGCTCCTTCTGAAGATTGTTGTAGGCGGTGTAGACGTCGTTGAACTTCTCGGGGATCGTCACGTCCCCCTCGCTGACCGGCTCGCTTTTCACCTTCCAGCCGAACTGGCCGAAAAACGCGACCCGCTGGTCGTTGTCCGCGGCGGCGAGAATATATTCCTTCCCGCCGCTCACGGCGCGGGGCCCCGCGTTTCTCACCGCCGCCAGGGCGACCGCGCCCGTCACGGCCGCCAGCAGTACCGCCAGGACAATGATGGTCTTTTTCCGGTTGTGTTTGAACGACAGCACAAACATGACAGAACCGCCCCCTCTGGCAATAAATATGCCGGGGGAACGGCAAAAATTCACAGCCCGGAAACTTCCCTTTCCCTCGATTCCGCGATGATCTTCTGCGCGACCGCATCCGGCACCTCCGCGTACCGGGCGAAGGTGAGCGTGAAGCTGCCGCGCCCCTGCGTCACCTGGCGCAGGAAGGTGCTGAAATCGTGCATCTCGGCCTCGGGGACCTCGGCCTCGACGGTCTGGGTGCCGCGGGACGCCTGCTCCATGCCCAGCACGCGGCCCCGGCGCTTGTTGACCTCGCCCATCACGTCGCCCATGTTGGCGTCCGGCACCGTGCACTTCAGCACGCCGATCGGCTCCAGCAGCACGGGCGAGGCCTTCGGCAGCCCCGCGCGGTAGGCGAGGGCCGCCGCCATGCGGAACGACTGTTCGGAGGAATCCACCGGATGGTACGAACCGTCGTACAGCGTGGCGCGCAGGCCCACCACGGGGTAGCCGGCGAGGGGGCCGCGCTCCACGCACTCGCGCAGGCCCTTCTCGACGGCGGGGAAAAAGTTCTTCGGCACCGAGCCGCCCACCACGCGCTCGGCGAACTCCATGCCCTCGCCCCCGCTGGGCTCGAACTCGATCCACACGTCGCCGTACTGGCCGTGGCCGCCGGTCTGCTTCTTGTATTTGCCCTGGACCTGCACCTTTTTGCGGATGGTCTCGCGGTACGCGACGCGCGGGGGCCCGAGGGTAACCTCGACGCCGAATTTCTTCTGAAGCCGCGCGGCGATCACGTCGAGGTGCTGCTCCCCCAGGCCGGAAAGGATCATCTGGTGCGTCTCCCGGTCGGTCCGGAACGCGATGGTGGGGTCTTCCTCCTGCAGGCGGAGGATGCCCTGCGCGGCCTTGTCCTCCTCCCCCCGGTTCCTGGGCAGCACGGCCATCGAGAGGGCGGGGGCGGGGTACGCGACGCCCTCCAGCTTCACGCGGCGGGCGGGCGAGCAGAGCGTGTCGCCCGTGCGGACGCCCTGCAGCTTCGGCACGGCGCCGAGGTCCCCGGCCGCGAGCGCGGGGGCGTCCTCCTGCTTTTTGCCGCGCAGGAACAGCGTCTTGCCGACGCGCAGCGTCTCGCCCGTGCGCATGTCGACGAGTTGCGAATCCCCTGTGATCCTGCCCGCGGCGACTTTGAGATAGGAAAGCCTGCCGATGAACGGGTCCGCCACGGTGCGGAACACGACGGCTGCCGGCTCCGCCGAGGGGTCCGGAGCGATCTCGACGGGGTCGCCGTTTTCGTCCTCCGCCGTCTCCTTCCGGTCGGAGGCCGGCGGCGCGAGCCAGATCAGGCCGTTCAGCAGCTGGTCGACGCCGTTGAGCAGCAGCGCGTCGCCGCAGAACACGGGCAGCACCGAGCCGGACTTCACGCCGCGGCTGATGCCGACGATGACCTCCTCCGGCGTGAACTGCCCGCCGGAAAAGTATTTCTCGAACATCGCGTCGTCCGTCTCGGCCACCGCCTCGTAGATCGCGGTGCGCAGGCCGTCCAGCCGGGCGCCCATGTCCGGCATCTTCACTTCCTCCGCCCGGCCGTCCCGGTATTCGTACGCCTTGTACTCCAGCATGTTGACATAGACGCTGGCCTTGCCGTCCCGTACGTACGGCACCACCACGGGGCAGACGGCCGGGCCGAAATACGCCTTCAGATTCTCAAACACCTTATAGAAATCGGCGCCCTCGCCGCACAGCCCGTTCACGAAGAAGATTTTCGACAGGCCGCCCGCGTCCGCCGCGGCCGCGGCCTTCTCCGTCCCCACGGCCACGCCGTCCCGGCCGGAGACCACAATCAGCGCCGAATCGGCCGCGCGCATGGCCTCGCACACGCCGCCCGCGAAATCGAGCAGCCCCGGCGCGTCCAGCAGGTTGATCTTGTGGTCCTTCCACTCGAAAGGAGCCGCCGACATCGACACCGACGCCCTCCTCCGGATCTCTTCGGGGTCGAAATCGCAGACGGTCGTGCCGTCCCCGACCCTGCCCAGCCTGCCCGTCGCGCCGGAAAGGTAGAGCATCGCCTCCGCAAGGCTGGTCTTGCCGGAACCGCCGTGCCCCGCCAGCGCGACGTTGATGATTCGATCGGCCTGGTACTCCTTCAATCAAAACAGCTCCTTTCAGGGTTGAAGAGGAAGATGATATAAAATCATACAATAGTTCAACCTGTTTTTAGATTATTATAGCCTGTTTTTACAACCAATACAATCCGCCGCGCCGGTTTTTTATCCTCTTCAGAATCCAATTCTTCCAATGTATTTTTATGGAATATTGCCATGCCGGCAAAGCCGGTTTCGGCCCGCCGCGCGGCACGGCATTAACCGAAAGCCCGGTTCGGCGGGACGGTTCGGGGCAGCTCCCGCGGGCGAAGCCCGGCTCGGCCCGCCGTGCGGCAGGGTATCAACCGAAGGCTTGATTCGGCGGGACGGTATCAGGTTGCTCCCGCAGATTTCCCCATTTCGATCCCCGCGCCGTCCGTCTCTTCCGGACGGCGCGCGAAGAAGTTTTCGCGCCGCCTTTTGAAAAAGGCGGCGGACCCGAAGACGCAAAAGTTGGAATCCGGCTCACAGGGCCGAATTCCAACTTCTTCTTTCGCAGGGCAGCCTTCCGGCCGCGGGACGGCGGCTACGGGCGGCGCTTCTCCAGCAGCTTCGGATGGGGATTTTTCGGGAACCAGCCCTTTTTCACCCGCTCCTCCTGCTCGAACAGCTCCCGGATGCTCCACAGGAGCGAGAAGCCCAGGACCGCCAGCAGCGCCGAAGGGACCAGGGGGCGGATCAGCGCGGAGGCGGCCGCGCAGGCGAGGCCGCCGGCCAGAAAAAGCGGCCAGACTCCCTTTCCGATGTAGTATTCCGCCCGGATCACCACCGGGTGCAGCAGGCCGATGATGAGAAAGGCGGTCACCCCGATCACGAGCCCGCCCCAGTTCATAAGTCGCGCGCGGTGGCCGCCTCGCGGTCCTTTTCGGAGAGCGCGGCGAGCTCCGCCACCTTTTGGACATCCAGCTTCAGGGCGTCCGCCACCCGCGTGCCGTAATCGGCGTCCGCCTTGTAAAACAGCGCGGCCTGCCGGTACTGGATGCGCTTCAGCGCGCCGCCGAGATGCCCCGCGATGTTGGAGATCAGATGGTCGCGGTCCGTGTCGCCGAGCACGCGGCGGTAAAGCTCCCCGGCCTGGAAAAAGTCGTCGTCGGTAACGGGCAGGTCGTGCCGGGCGATGGTCGCCTCCTCCAGCGCGAGCGCGGGCACGTCCGGAACGTCCCTCGCCTCCCGGTGGGCGTTGACGGAATTCGGGAAATAGTTCGCGGTGCTGCCGTAATTGCCGCCCGTCATCATCGCGCCGTCCCGCTCGTTGGTATAGGCCTCGGTCCCCTTCGGGGAGTTGACCGGGATCAGGTCGTGGTTTTTCCCGAGGCGGTAGCGGTGCGCGTCCTCATAGGCGAAAAGCCTGCCCTGCAGCAGCTTATCCGGCGACGGATAGATGCCCGGGACCAGCGTGCTCGGGGCGAAGGCCGCCTGCTCCACTTCGGCGAAAAAGTTCTGCGGGTTGCGGTTGAGCACCATTTTGCCCACGCGGATCAGCGGAAAATCCTTGTGGAACCAGACCTTGGTGACGTCGAACGGATCGAAGCGGTAGGTCTTCGCCTGCTCCGGCGTCATGATCTGGACGTACACCGTCCAGGAGGGGTACTCGCCCCGCTCGATGGCGCCGAAGAGGTCGCGGCGGTTGCAGTCCGGGTCCTTGCCGGCCAGCTCCGCCGCCTGCGCCGCCGTCAGGCTCTCGATCCCCTGGTCCGTGAGGAAATGCCACTTGAACCAGTAATGCTCGCCCTTGTCGTTGTAGAACATCCAGGTGTTCACGCTGAAGCCGTCCATTCTGCGCAGGCTGGCCGGCGTGCCGCGGTCGCTGAACAGCATGGTGACCATATGAGTGGATTCCGGCGTGAGTGAAAGAAAATCCCAGAACATCGTGGCGTCCTTCAGCCCGGTCTGCGGATTGCGCTTCTGGGTATGTACAAAATCGGGAAACTTGATGGCGTCCCGGATGAAGAACACGGGAAGGTTGTTGCCGACGATGTCGTAATTGCCCTCTTCGGTGTAAAGCTTGACGGCAAAACCGCGCGGATCGCGCTCCGTGTCCGCCGAAGCCTTCTCGCCGCCCACGGTGGAAAAGCGGGCGAACAGCTCCGTTTTCTTCCCCACCTGGGAAAGGAATTTCGCCTTCGTGTACTTTGAGATGTCGTCCGTCACCTCGAAATACCCGTAGGCGCCGGAGCCTTTGGCGTGAACGACGCGCTCGGGGATGCGCTCCCGCTCGAAATGCCCCAGCTTTTCCATCAGATAGGTGTCGTTCATCAGCCCGTAGCCGACCTTCTTCCCGGTGGTGACGGAAGTCTGGTCGTCCTCGACCGGCCTGCCGTACGCGGTGGTCAGCCTGTCTTTTTCCGACATGTCCGATTCCCTCCATTCAGAAAATTTATTTATGGTTTCCCCGCTTGCACTCGGGGCAAACGCCTTGAAAAGTAATGCTGTGCTTCTCGACCGTGAAACCGGTCTCCCGCTCGATCCGCCGGTCGATGTCCTCCATGCCGTCCGGCTCCAGGTTGAAGATCCTCCCGCAGCGCACGCAGCGCGCGTGGTTGTGCGGATGGGTGTCCACGTCGAAACGGTCCGGCGATCCGGGGAAGAAGAGCCGCACGACCGCGCCGCTTTCCTCCAGAAGATTCAGGTTCCGGTAAACCGTCCCCCGGCCAATCCGCGGATATTGTTTCCGGACCTCCTCCCAGACTTCCTGAGCCGTCGGATGGTCCAGCCGGGCCAGTGCGTCCAGGACCGCCTGTTTCTGAATGCTGTACCGCCTGTTCATGGCAATCACCGCACAATCGCCGCAGCCGGTCTACAGCAATTCCATTTCAACTTGCGGAAGATGAGGTGTTTTTCCCCCGCCTTCGGCGGGAGAAAAACACAAACCCACTTGCATAATCCACTGGAAACGCTGTAAGATCCGGCCGCTTATTAGGACTTCGTCTTACATGATAACACGTTCTATTTTACCACCTGTTTTTTCCTCTGTCAAGCTCCGCGCGGCCGATCTTTGCGGGTAAATCGCAGCCCTGACCGGCTGCCCAGAACAGAAATTGCATATTTATGGAAGGGGGTTTATAATTGGAAGCGGCAAAAGAATTCGTATTTCCAAAGCTGAAACTCACAGACTACAGAAAAGCGCGGCGAAAACTGAAAGCCGTCCCCGGAGGATTCGGCCGGGGCGGCCGATTTCCCCGCTGGACAGGGAGATAAAAAATGCCTCGGATATTCGGAAAGCGGCCGGATTGGAAAAAGATTTTCAGCGTTGGGTCGATCCTGCTTTCGCTCGGGATCCTGCTCTATTTCTGCATCTCGGAAAACGGCCTGTTCACGCTGCTGGGGCAGATTCATCGGTTCCGGGCGGCATGGATCGTTCTGGCGGCGCTCTGCATGGGCGCGGACCTGTTCCTCGACGCCTGCCTCATCCATCTTTTCACAAAAAACGCGGAGCCGGATTACCGGTTCCGCTCCGCGATGAAGGTCTGCCTGGCGGGCCACTTCTACAGCGCGATCACGCCGTTCCAAAGCGGGGGCCAGCCCATGCAGATCTATCTGATGGACCGCCAGGGGATCGACCCCGGCAGCGCGACCTCCGCGCTGGTCCAGAAATTTTTCGTTTACCAGACCGGCATCACGCTTTACAGCCTGGCGGCGATCTTTCTTCAGTCATATGTTTTCAGGGATCCGCTGCCCCCGGCCATGCGGGGGCTGACGGTTCTCGGCTTCTGGGTGCAGGCGGCCGCCGCAGGCTTTCTGCTGCTGATCTCGTTCAGCCGGAAGCTGACGCATAAGCTGCTGGAATGGGTCGGCAGGCTCCCCGTCATGAAAAAGCATGCCGGCCTCCTGCCGGCCTGGGAAAAGCAGGTGGAATTTTTTCACCAAAGCAACCGGGAAATCTACCGGAATTTCCGGCTTCTGGCGCAGACGTATTTCCTCACCTTTCTGCAGCTCACCGCGCTTTTCACGGTTCCCTACTGCATCTTCCGCGCGTTCGACATCGGCCGGGCCTCGCCGCTGCGGATGCTCTGCTACCAGGCCTTCGTCACGATGGTCTCTTCGCTCTTCCCGCTCCCCGGCTCCGCGGGGGCCGCCGAGACGAGCTTCTACTCGTTTTTCTCTTCCTTCTTCACCCCGGAGACCATCAAATCGGCCGACCTGCTCTGGCGGGTGATCTCGTATTATCTCGTGCTCCTGGTCTGCGCGCCCTTTTCGGGAATCGGAAAAAAATCGGCCGGTGCGCCGAAATAAAGGGCCCGGGGCGCGGCGCTCCGGGCCATGGTTTTCCCCCGCCCCTCCGGGGCTTTTTTCATTCGTCCTCCGTCTCGATCAAAAAGTCCACGCGCCTGTTTTTGGCCCTGTTCTCGGCGGTGCCGTTGTCCGCGATCGGGTGGAATTCCCCGTACCCCACCGCCGAGAATTTCTCCGGCCCGAGCGGGGACCGCCCGGCCAGCCAGCGCAGGACGTTGACGGCCCGGCTGGTGGAAAGCTCCCAGTTGCTGTCGAACTGCTCGTTCTTGATGGGACGGTCGTCGGTGTGGCCCTCGATGCGGATGCCCTCGATATCGCCCGCATGCGCCGTAAAAATATCGGAGATCCTGCCGAGCAGCTGCTCCGCCGCGGGATTGATGTCGGCTTTGCCCGAATTGAAAAGGACCGAATCCGACACCCGGATCAGGATCAGGCGGTCGCCTTCCTTCGAGACGCTCAGACGGTCGGAAAGCCCGGACCGCCGGATATAGGCGCGGATGGATTCGTACAGGCTGTTGAATTTCTCGTCGGCGGGCCGCGAGCTGGAAACGGCCGGCCCGGCGGAAGACGGGCGGGCGGCCGCCTCCGCCGCGGAAGAGGCGCTCTGCCGGACCTCCGCGGCCGCGGAGGCCGCGGAAGCCGTATTCTGCCGGGCGGCCGCGCGGGACACCACGACCGGCCGGCTCACCATGGCGAACGAAAACAGGATCACGAAGATCGCGAGAAGATCCGTCATCATATCGCTGTAGCTCGTCAGCCAGCCGGGCGCGCCGTCCTCCGGCGGGTCTTGGGTCGGGATCAGTCGATTCTTATTCGACAGCATCGCACATCAGGCCGCCTTCCGCGGGGGAAACTTCTCCAACCGTCTGGAAGAGCCGCGGGTGCTCCGTTTTTCCGACAGATAGGCAATGAGATCTTCCTCGATGACCCTCGGGCTTTTGCTTTCCTCGATGGCCGCAAGGCCTTCCAGCAGGAACTCCCTTCTGCCCACCTCGTCCGCGTCCATGATCTTCAGCCGCTTGGAGAGCGGCGCGAAGATCACGTAGGCCAAAAAGGCCCCGTAGAACGACGTGACCAGCTCGACGGCCATCAGGGGCCCCAGCTGGGTCGGGTCGTCCAGGTTGACCAGCATGGGGATCAGGCCGATATAGGTGCCGAGAAGGCCCAGCGACGGCGCCGTGGTCGCGATCATGTCCAGCATGGCGTAGCCCTTCTGGTGCCTCTGCTGCATGAAGTACGTCTCCGCCTGAAGGGTCGAGCGGAGATGGTCCTCGTCCGCCCCGTCGACGATCAGGTAGACGCCCCGCTTGAGGAACTTGTCGTCGATCTTCTGGTCGGCGTAGTCCTCCAGGGCCAGCAGGCCCCTCTGCCGGGCGACTTCGGCCAGGCCGACGATCGTCCGGATATCCTTCTCAAAATCGCAGGGCTCCCGCTGGAACGCCTTCCGCATCACCGGGCCGAGCGTTTTGAGCCTTTCCGCCGGGAACGAAACGACGACGGCCCCCAGCGTGCCGCCGATCGTGATGAAGACCGAAGGCCAGTTCAGAAACGTTTGGAATTCGCCGGACATCACCATGGAGGTAAGGATGCACGCGATGCCGATCCCCAATCCGATCCAGATCGATTTCGACGGTTTGGCCATTTTAGAGCCTCCTTAACAGCTTGCCCCGGATTTTCCAACGCCGTTTCCTGCGGCCGGGGCCGTCGGGAAAGCCGCGCAGCCGCAAAACACGAGCCGGGGTCCTGCGGCTGCATTCTCTCAAAATAACAGAATAACAGACTTTAATAGGAATATCGGATGTTTTGCGATTAAATTGAGACCGGCAGCGGAAATATGTTGGAATTTGCCAAAATAATTCCTTAAATCCTGAGGAACCAGGCGCTTTTTTCATTTTTATTCTGCGCGCCCTGACTTTTTCCGCAGGGAAACCGTTCTATAAAGCAGAGGGCGAAAAGGAAGTGCGGCGGTGGAGGACGAAAGGCGGATCCGGAAGATAAAATCCGGCGACGCGGGAGCGCTGGAGGAGCTGATCCGGAAATACTACGGCGACGTCTACGCCTACTGCTGCCGCCGGCTGGGCCGCAAACAGGACGCGGAGGACGTCACGCAGGAGGTTTTTCTCCATTTCTGCCGCAATTTCGGCCGCTACGCGCAGCGGGGGAAATGCCGGAATTTTCTGTTCGTGATCGCCCGGAACCTCTGCGCCGACGTTTTCCGCGCGAAGACCCCCGTTCCCGTCGGCTCCGCCGGACCGGACCGCCCGGCCGGGGACGGCGCCGGGGAAACGCGGGCCGAAGCGGCCGATTCTATCCGGACGGCCCTCGGCCGGCTGCCGGAGGAGCAGAAAGAAGTGATCCTGCTGCGGTTCTACCACGACTTTACATTGAGAGAGATCGCGCGGATCACGGATTCCGGGCTTTCCGTCACCAAATACCGGCTGCATCAGGGGCTGAAAACGCTGAGCAAACTTCTCAAGAAGGAGGACTGGCTGTGAAGATCGACGAGCGCAAAATCCGGGAGGACCTGAGCGCGTATGCCGCGCCGGCCTGCGACCCGGCAAAGCTGCGGGAGACCGTCCGGCTCGCCCAAAAAGCCTATCGCGGGCGGGAGGCTTCCGCGCGGATCGGCTTCCGGGAGTTCCTTTCGCTCCAATTCCGGTTCATCGGCAAATGGGTCTGGGCGGCGCAGGCGGCACTCGTTTTCTCCGTTTTGCTGGCCGTGAGCCGCAGCCCGCGCGGCATGGACGAAATGCGGTTCCTGCTTTTGATTCTTTCCTGCGCCGCGCCGCTTCTCGCCTTTCTCGGGTTCCCGGAAATCCTGAAAAGCTATTCGCACGGCATGGCGG
>ENA-UOOI01003389-UOOI01003389.1-fermentation-metagenome-genome-assembly--contig:-NODE-3389-length-12104-cov-19.876836_pt1 | contig 12104 bp, 16 predicted proteins | sample MGYA00245779_ERZ724027 | MGnify/ENA primary metagenome ERZ724027 (study PRJEB28704, sample SAMN03018318) | fermentation metagenome | biome: anthropogenic terrestrial biome; feature: soil... | reverse complement strand
TAGAAATATCCGGCATAAAATTAAGTTCTAATAGAGAGTATTGGCTTACTTTGGCAGAGACTTTTAAAGTTGCAACAAAAAGCAGTGGGTACAAAACTTCTATGAGAAGAGTTGATGAAATGTGAAGTGGGATGAAACAAGAAAGCAGAAAATAAGAAATCAACTTGTAAAAAAGATAACCCCTTTCATGAAAGAAGTAATAGTTCTTAGAGCCGGTGAAAATGTATTTGGAGAATATGAGGAAGACCAATATGTGTGTAAAGTAAAAGGATATTACCATACGGGAAGTACTTCTACTAATATAGTTAATAATAGTACAGAAGCTGCGAATCTGAATAGAAATTATCAGGATAGACTTTTACTGATAGTAGATGATGAAATCAAAAAGATAAAAGAGCATGACTATTTTAAGTTGGATGATGTTATGTATGAAATAGTTGATAAGGGTAATATTGAAGATATCGTCTGGGATACTTATTTAAAAAGGAAGGAGTGAAATACATGTCCGAGTTTAATTTTAATATAGACGGTGAAGAACTGCTAAAAAATCTATCTTTAGGTGGGTTCGTAGATAGAAAAATGAGGGCTATTGTCGGGGCATACTGTGACGCATTTGGGAAAAAATTAGAACGTTGGGCTAAAGAACCACCATATAAGGAAAAAGGGACAAGGAAATTAACTGATGAAGAATTGATACTTATGAAGGTTTTAGCAAAGAAAGGTAAGCTTAAGAGAAAAGAAAATAAAATTGACAGAACTCCAAATACCATGGCAGATAAACATTATAAATGGGTAGATGGCAGACCGGAGGCAAGACCTTCTATAAGTGGAGGATTTAAATGGAGTGGAGATAAATGCGCTGCTTATGTTTCCGGAGATTCAGATAACTTTGTATATCTTGAACTTGCCTTTGAAAAAGAATTTGCAGTTTTGTACCCTGCAGTAAAAGCTTTAGAACCAGATTTTATAAGAGGTACAAATAACCTTTTGAAATAGGTGATGATATGACGGAAGTTAATTTTAAATATGCAATTACAGGAGATGTACTTCAAAATTATATAAACGGAACATACAAGCCGCGTACCGTATGGGAACGTGTTTTTTTATTGCTAAAAAGCAAAGGAGTAGATGTATATTCCCCGGGTCAGCGTAAGGGTAAGTGTACATCTCCTTATGTAGTTATAAAGAATACTGGTACTTTAGGCTTTGAAGGTAGCAATCAGATAGGCTCACAGGCTATAGATGTTATTATATATTATCCATCAACGAATTATTCTGGAACAGAAACTTTTACAAATCAGATACAGGATTTTTTAAGAGAGTTAAAACAATATATAAGGCCTACAGGTACAATCACACCTGTAATATTAGATAGTTCTGTGGAAGGATATACACAGTCCATAGAATATCAAACATTTCAAAGATTGAGGAGGTAGAATAGATGAGCACATCCACACAATTGGAAGACATGGCTGTTGCAAATATTGCACTTGCTGAAATAACAGATGAAGTAACTATGAAAAGTTATATCTTTGATACTGCTGAAAGTGGAGATTTAACTCCAGATTTATCCCAAGGAAAAGAAGATATCTTAAGGGTCAAAAATAGAATAATCGCAATGAACCGAACTGAAGATATTTGCATTGGTTATGATATTAAATTAAAGAACAATACACTTACTCCTGAATTATTAGCTATAATTGATGGCGGTACCTATGATGAAACTGGATATCAAGGGCCTCCGGTAGGAGTTGTAGTTAATAGACATCCATATACATTAAAATTATATACTGAACAAAAAGACTATGACTCTTCTACAGTTAAATATGTAGTTTTTGAGTTTAGGCATTGTAAAGGTAAACCGGTAACTTATAAAGCAGAGGATGGAAAATTTGTAGTACCTGAATTTGAAAGTCACAGCAGGCCTAAAAAGAATGAAAGGCCTATTTATATAACTTATACAAATACCCTGCCTAATGGTGAAACGAGTGATGGAGGCTCTGGAGCAACGGTACCTAGTCCACCAACACCTACAACACCGGATTCAAGCACAGATACTCCAGGAGTAACAGTAAGCTCTGATTGCAGAGTAACATGGACTTTCCCAGAAGCTGTTAATGACGCAGATGTTACGACAACTAACTTTAAAGTAACCAGAAAATCTGATGGAACAGCTGTATCTGGTAATGTGACTATGGATACAGCCAAGAAAGTTATTACTTTTGTGCCCCTGAGTATAGCAGCAGGAGTAACTTATGAAGCAACTGCAGCATCTATCAGAAAAGCAGATGGCAGTGGGGACACTACTGCGGTAACAGTTGAATTTAGTACGATTTAATTATGGATAAAATACTTTATGTAGAAATGGGAGGATTATTTAAAATGGATGAATTTAAAGTTATTAGCTTGGCGGAGTTAAAAAATCAAGGAAGTGAGATTATAGGATTATCTCCTAGTACAGGAATAAATAAAATAGGGGTAAGAGTAAGAAGGTTATCTATTTTAGGTTTATGTAGTCATGGCAAAATACCTAATCAGCTCGTCGGTGCAGCTAAAAAATTATTTGATAGCAAAGACACTGGGGCTATAGAACTTAATGAACAAGGAGAACTATTAGATATTATAGCTAAAGAAGTATTGATTGAACCTACTTTTGAAGATTTTGAAGAACTAGCTCCTCTAACAGATGAGCAAAAATGGGAGTTGTATATTTACAGTCAGAGAGGTGTTGAAGGCCTAGAAAAATTTCGTGACGTCATCGCAAATAGTGACAGTGATAAACCTAGCGAACAGGTACAGGGTGAGACCGAGTCAGATACTGGAGATAAAGAATAGTTATGATGCATTTTGTTTCGATGAAGCCTGTGAATTTATCCAGCAGGAGGTAGAGGATGGCAAGAAGCCTAATTGGAATTTTGATAAAAAGAAGGTAGTAATTAAGGATAATCAAAAAACTTTGGATTGGGTAATGGCTCATAATAAACCTCTCTAGCATTAGCTAATTATGGACAAACAGTGAATAATTTGTTACAATATAGTAAAATGTGACAAGATAGGATGGAATTAGTTTTTGGGAGGAGATTGCTATAATTAAATGGATATTTTATTGTGTAGGAATTATGTTTTTGAGCATGGCCTTAATATCTGTTTTGGCCAGACCGATAGTTTTCAGAGAAAAATGGCAGGGTGGCGTAGGATATGGGCTGCCTTCGGCATTATATTTGTTGTTGTTCTTTCTGATGTTCTTTTCAGAGTACGATATTGTACAAACTACTAAGACTAGCAGTAGCAATAAGGTATCTCAAGTATCTGTACAAGGACCGGTTATAGCAGTTGAGCCAAAGAGTGTTACTAAACCTGTATTTCAGGAAATTCCCATCAAGGAAGTAGAAAAGATACCGATTCAAGAAGCTACAGTTAATGCTGAGTTTACATCTACATCAACAGAAACTACAGCTACGGCAACTGCGATTAATAACGATGCTTTAGCAGGGAATACCAATACAACTACAGCTACGACTGTAACCAGTACAAATAATGGAGGCAATACGCAATATGTAGATGCAAATGGAAATGGAACTATTATAGGGGACACTGACAGCAAAATATATCATCTTCCAGGAGGTGCATATTATGAAAGGGAAATGCAGAAGACAAGTAATAATGTGTATTTTAAAACAACAGCAGAGGCAGAAGCAGCAGGATATAGGGCATCTAAGAGGTAGCAAAGGAGTATTTTAAGGGGGGTATTGATGAAAAATAATAAAGAAAACAATGCTAAAGATATGGCATTGGGATGTCTTACTTTTATAGTAATAGTTATATTGGTTGCTTTTGGAGTGTATGTTTATAACAGTCTGAAATACGACAATTCATCTGAAAGTAAAAAACAACAAGCACAGGAGGCTGTGATTAAGTTTACCGAAATTCAAGGATCTTTTAGTGAAATTTTAAAATCATATCAAGAAGAATGTGAGGGTATTGCCAATAGAAGTATTGATACTACAACGGCATATTCAGATTTAGATAGATTGGAACAACAATCTATGGAATTATTTAAAGATGCAAATGCGTTAAAAGTTGCCGATCAATACGAAAAAGGTAAAGATGCATTAGTTACAGGAGTAACATATTTGAATAGTTCATTGAGTAAGTCAAAAAAATATTTAGATGATTACAAAGTAAGTAATTTGTCTAAAGCTAAGGGTGATTTAGAAGAAGCCGTTAAATGTAATAATCTCGCATCAACGTTGGTAAGTACTCGGGCTGTAACAGATGGATATACAGCTCCACAGTCAAATAAGTAGACAGTGAATTTTAGGCAAACAATTATAGAAAAATAATATGATAATATGGATAGCTTTGCCTTTGATTTATTTTCGTTTGCAGTTTTAGGGGCTTTAGTGTCTTTAATCGTATTTATAATTGATGCGATTAGAAAAAAGATGTTAAAGAATTAAAAGATAAATTTGATAAGGTTAAGAAAGTCACTATTCAAAACACGTATGATGTAGCATACTTAAAGGCAACTAAATAAATAGAACGTAAATAAGCACTTGCTTTAATGGCAGGTGCTTTTGTTATGGGCAGAAGGAGGCGAAAATAGTGGATAAAACATTAGAACAAAAGTATGAGGAATTAGAAAAAAGGGTGGCTGCACTTGAAGGGCGAGTTCAAGTGCAGCCAGGTAAAAAGAAAGTAGCATACATTATTGATGAAGATTTTGAACAAAAAGTAATACAAATTATTAAAGATGTTGTAGGTGGTGCGTTTAAAAGGGCTGCAAATCGTAACTAGTATTAACGGAACATGTCATTGTATATTTTATTAGCGTATTTGCTAATACATTCGTCTATAGAATATGCTAACACCTTTATAAATTCTTCTTCGGTCATATTATCATAACCATTACTAGCGTGTTTTTCTATAGCAGTTTTGACTATACGTTCGAAATCATTACTTTTAAAACTATTCACAAATTATCACCTCCTTGTGAGTGATAATTCTACAAAATAATACCAAAACCTTTAACAAATAATGTAAGGAGGTGAGGGTTTGGCAATAAATGCAGGAACAGTAACAGCATTTTTGGAGCTAAATACTTCTAAGTTTGGAAGAGGATTAGATATTGCTAGAAATCAACTAAAAGAGGCAGGGCGTGATTTTAGTAAAGCTTTTGATACTGCAAGTTCAGCTTCTATTTCGAGCAGATTAAGTAACATAGGGTCTGGATTTAAAAATTTGGGTAGTAGTGTTAGTTCTGTAGGTCAATCCATAACTACCAATGTTTCTAAACCTTTGGCTGTGGCAGGTGGTGCAGCAATCAAAATGGCTATGGATTTTGAAACAGGTATGGCTAAAATTAAGACTATAGCTGACACTTCTCAGGTATCGCTAAGTAAATTAGCTAATGATATTAAAAAAATAAGTTCAGAAACTGGGCAAGAAATAGGAGATGTTCAAAATGCTGTATATGAAGCTTTATCTTCTGGAGTTTCAACTGATAAAGTTTCAGATTTTACGATGGTAGCTTCTAAAGCTGCTATTGGTGGATTTACTGATACTCAAACTGCGGTGGATGGATTAACCACAACTATGAATGCCTTTGGGCAAACTGCTGATAAGGCTAATAGTATAGCAAACCAAATGATGGTTGCACAAAATTTAGGGAAAACCACTTTCGGTGAAATGTCTAGCTCTATTGGTAATGTAGCTGCTTCTGCCTCGGCTGCAGGAATGAAAACAAATGAGTTGTTTTCTAGTTTAGCCGTTCTAACTGCAAATGGTATACAAACATCTGAATCTATTACAGGAATAAAGGCTGCTTTATCTAATGTTATAACACCATTAGATAAAGCTAATGAGGCTGCGGCTGCTCTTGGACTTAATTTCAATGCAGCAGAGATAAAATCTAAAGGATGGATGGGTTTTTTACAAGAGGTAAGAGATAAACTAGAATCTTCTGCACCTGCGTATGCAGCTGCCACTGATAAAGTAAATGAGTTAGAAGCAAAAATAAAGGCTGCACAGGAGGGCAAAAAAGAAACAGCAGAACAATACAAGGCTGAAATACAAGCTGAAAATGATGCTATAGATGAATTAGAAAAACAAAAAGATAAGGCTGCTAACTCTGTGGAAAAGAAACAAATAGAGGCTGAGATAGAAGTTCATAAGGAAAAAATAAAAACTTTAAAAAAGGAAGCTGAACAAGCGAAAGAAAGTTATTCTCCCGAACAAATACAACAGTGGAAACAGGAATTAAAGGAGGCTAAAAAGCAGCAGGAAACTTTGGAAAAAACCTCTGGTGATAAACTTTCTGGGTTTGCTACTATGTTTAGTAGTATAGAAGGCTTGAATAGTGTTTTGGCTCTTACTTCCAACAACGGAACAAAATTATATAAAGAATCTATGGAGCAAATGGCAAGTGGTACTGATTATTTAACTCAAGCTTATGACATAATGATGGATACCCCAGAATATAAGATGAAAAAAGCTATCGCATCATTGAAGGTTGCTGCAATAGATATAGGTTCAATATTTTTGCCTTTTGTATCCAGAATAGCAGAAGGAGTAGCTTCTTTAGCCCAGGCTTTTGATAAATTACCTAAATCTGTACAGGCTATTGCAGGGTATTCATTAGCTTTGGTAGCTGCAGGTGGACCTATGATAAATATAATCGGTAAAATAATTAGTTTATGGGGATCATTTTTTACATTATTAAGTAAAATACCTAAAGGGATATCAAAAGTTACTGGAACTTTTAAAAAAATTGGTCCTGAGATAAGCAAGCCTGGTTCAGCGATTAAGAATGCAAATAAATCTTTAAATATTGATGATGCTGTGAATAAAGCTTCTGGCTCTTTGAAAAAAATGGAGAAAGCATCAAGCAAGGCTGTAACGCCTATTTTAGAGTTAGGAAAGGCAGCAAAAAATTCAACAAAGGGTATTCGTGAGATAAATTCTTCGTCTGGCAATACAACAAAAGCATTATCTAAACTTAGCAAAGAAGGGAGTAGTGCATCAAAAGCTCTAGCTAAACTTAATTCATCAGGTTCAAAGGCAGCAAAAACTCTTTCTAGGATTGATAAGGAAGCAAAGGCAGCAGCAAAATCTTTGGCTTTAACAAATATGACGGCAAGAGATGCTGCATGGGAATTAAATAGAGTAAATAAAGAGGGGAATAATGCAGCAAAAGGTATTTCAAAAACAGGGAAAAGTGCAGGTGGAATAAAGGGAGCATTTTCTAAATTAGGACAGTCGATAAAAAATGTGCCTTCTTTATTTTCTAAAACGGGTTCTTCGGCATCAAAATTAGGAAATAATTTTTCTAAAGTTAACAAAGAAACAGGGAAAACAGCTGGGGCATTTTCTAAAATTGGGTCTTTAGGGAGCAAAATACCAAATGTATTTACTCGAATAGGGTCTACAGGTGGGAAGTTGCCTAATGTATTTTTTAGGGTAGGTACAGCGTTAGGGAAGTTGCCGGGAGCATTTTCCAAGGTTGCATCGGCTTTGTCTAAAACTTCTATATTAAGTTCTTTTACTAAATTGGCAGGAGGGGCAGGTAAAGTAGGAAAAGCGTTTAATGCAGTAAAAACAATTGCAAGTGTTGTATTTACTGTGCTTCCTGGAATTATAAACCCGCCTGTGCTAATTGCAGTGGGAGCAATAGCAGGGTTAGGTTTAATTGTATATGAAGTAATGAAACATTGGGAAGGATTTAGGAAAAAAATAAAAGGAATTTGGGAAGGCATAAAAAATGTATTTTCCAATATATCTTTTGCTGATATTGGAAAATCTATTGTAGATGGTTTGGTAAAAGGATTTGAAAATGCTTTTCCTAATGTTACTAAAGTGGTAAAAACCCTTGCACAGGGTATAAAGAATATATTTAAGGATGATTTAGAAATACACTCACCTTCAAAAGTTTTTGAGAGATTCGGTATTAATACAGGCGAGGGATATCTGGGTGGATTAAAGTTAATGGAAAACCCAATAGTTAAACAGATAGGAAATTATGGACAGCTAATTACTTCAAAAATGAAATCTTTAGTTGGTACTAAAAATCCTAGTATTCCGGCTATAGGAAATAGCAAATTAAGAACTGGAGCTATAGAAAAACTTAGGAATTCCATGTTGAATTTTAATCCTAAAATAACCATATATGTGACAGTAGCAGATACAGGAGAAAAAGGAACAGCAAAACTTACAAAAGAAATTGATACCATGGCTAGAAAATCATTAAAAAATGGTTTGATCGACATGTTTACAGATGATGCTGTTAGAAATTAGGGAGGTGTTTGAGTGAGTACTCTTGAGCAGGTTAAAAATTTAGAGGAATTTAAACAATCACTGTTATATGACAATGATGGTTCTGATACTGGAGCTTCCATTACCAATTACAAACCTCCAAGACCTTCCTATTTTAGAAAAGGAACTAGAACAATAGGTGGATATACTCAATTTCAAGACGAAATATGTTCAGATTGTATCATTGAATTTACAGCTGTATTCCCTATAAAAGGGGATTATGATGCTCAGACAGAGGAGAACATAGATAAATTTCTGAAATTTAGAAAGAACTATTCACAGAGATTTAGATTTATAGACGAATTTGGAACAGTATTTAAAGGTTATATTCAGGATAAATTTGATATAGATACTCCTGTTGAAGGAGATATTTATTATATATCCATATCTCTTCTATGTAATCATGATGTAAGTGGGTGGACCAGTGATGATAGTTCCTTGTAGAATTGAAATTTATAAAAAGATATGTATAAATAGTATATTTACTGCCTATGAAACTACGCCTTATGTACTTCATAGATTGGTTCAATCTGTGAGAATAGATAGAAGACTTTCTTCAAATGTAGCTACAGCCAATATTGATATTTTCTATGCTGGATTCAATCCAGAACTTATATTGTACCAATATGGTGGCTGGGGTGATGATATACCTATAATAGATAATTTTAACAGGGTGAAAATATATATTGATGGGAAAATACAGTTTTATGGGGTGATATATAATTACTCCATAGATGATGAAAACGCTGTGGTTCATGTAACCTGTCAGGATATGTTTTATCATTTAAATAGATTAGTGGATTGCAGAATGCCTTATCTAGAATACAAGGATATATATGTATTTGATATGATAAAGGATTTAGCAACCAAAGCAGGCATGACTACGATACAAACTCTTTGTGAAAGAGGAGAGAATTATGTGGTATCGGATTTGAAAATTAAATATGATACCCAGGTGTCTGATGTGCTTTCAGATGCCACAGCTACATCAAATACAAGAATAAGATGCTTGAAAAATGGGGATTTGGCTATTGAAGATATGTACCATACTTACGAGGTAAGTGATGTTCCAAATAACATAAATTATGAATGGGATTATAGTTATGTAAAAAAGATTAATTCTTCTGATGCCAGAAGGGGGGCAGATATGCTTTATAACAGGCTCCTTGTAAGGTTTGATGGAAAGAATTATAACGTATATGATGCCCCTGTATTATTTAATTACATGTGTGCTGAAAATAGATTTAAAGAAGTGGAGACAGCTCTAGGCGATACCCAGGAAAAAAGATATAGGATGGCCAATAGAACTTTCAGAAATGATACCAGAGATATGACTACTCTTACCACAGATGCTGTAAAGGGTAATCCTGATTTGGATTTGGGTCATGCCTTAAGAATAAATTTAAATAATAGAGTTGGTCACTATATGGTGACAGGTATTTCTACAGCGTATTCAGCAGAAGGATATTTTGACACCATAGATATTGAAGGATTGCTGCCTACTGACTTTGCATATGCTGTATTTGGAACTGGTAATTATGATGATGATGCAGATTCAGATGTAACTGAACGTGATTCTATTGTGAAAGCAAATACAGAGGGGAAAGGAATAAGAATCAGCAGAGATAAGTCTAACAAGATGGGTAAATTTAATGCACTGGGTACTGAATCAAGTATAACTATATCAGTTACTTTTGATAATTCAAATGCCGGTTTGAGTATTTTAGATCCATCAGGAGTAATTATGGGGCTTGAGGGAAACCCAAATACAAATGGTTCATCTTTGACAAAGGCTCATGGAACTACTACCGTAACTGGACTTACTACATGTAGTTCTATGGTATTTAGTACTTATCCAGGACTTACACAGAGCGTTACTATATTCAAACCCATTAAGGGAACCTGGCTTATTAGAGGAGTAGGCGTACCTACTGAAGTAGTAGGGGCCACTATAATATGTAGTATTGATTGGGTTATGCTGGACGAGGATGCAGATGTGGCAACATATTCTTAAAAGAGGTGATTTAATTGGCCAGTCAATTTCAGGATTTTAGAAAACCTGTTGTTTATATATTGGAACAGGAACTTAGGAAAAGGGATTTAAAAAATAAAGTTAAAATAAGTGGTACTGGAACAGAATCTTCTAGCTTGCCAATGTATCCAATGCAGCTAATAAGGGATTCAGAAGGTAAAAAAGTAGTTAAATGTGTTCATGGTACAGCAGGACAACAATGGACAGAGGAATTTATTAGGGACAGTACAGAAAAAGTATATCAAATATTGATCACTTATCCTGATAGTTCCACAAATACCATTCAATTGTATAGAAATCCTAAAGTTTATGAAATAGATAAGCTATAAAAGGGAAGTGAAAATTTTATGGAGAAACAAGAATCCAGCATAGCCTCATACGTCATAAACTTTGATGAGCTAGTAGATGCAATAAGTAATTATCTTGAAAATGGTGTAAATGTTGATATCGGAAGCATAGTAGTACCAACAAACCAGATGGAAGATTTGCTGTCTCAAATAAAGGATAAAATACAAGGCGTTGACTATAATGCTTTAATAGAAGCATTAAATGCACTGGGAGTTAAATTAGATGGGCTGGCCGGTAACTTAGGAATAAGTGGCACACAGAAAATATATGGAGAAATGCTTCAGATACCAGCAAGTACAGGAGAGTATACCATAGAATTTCCTGTACCTAAGAAAGGCAAGATTACAGGAATAACTACTTCTCAATCTGCGTGGAATTTCCAAGATACATGGGATTTAAAAGTTGGAGAGGATACTTTATTTACTGGTGTCCGCACCAAAGAATATGGAGAAAATAAATTCTTTAATGTATTTTATCCTGTTACTGCAGGGCAGAAGATAGACTTTGTATTTAACAATATCAGTGGCTCCAGCAAAATATTGTGGGTGGATTTTAATATATTGGAGGATTCTCAATAATGAGTTTACCTAGATATGTGATAAATTTTGATGAGCTAACGGATGAACTTAGGAGAAATTTACTCCAGCTTATAGATGATGCAATGAAGGACAAATACCCACAGCTAGATATACAGGAGATTAAAGTGCTTTTAAGCGAAATAGAGGACTTGCTACCGGATGAAAAGTATAGGGGACTAAGGAACAGAATAGAACAATTTATAATGTATAAATATGATGGTACCCAAAAAGTCCAGGGAGCTTTAATTGATATTCCTGCAATTATAAGTGATTATAAGCAGGATTTTGTTTTTGATAAGGATGTTTTTCTCACTGGACTACATTTTAATCAAACAGGCTGGAAAAAAGATGATAGATACAGTTTGATTATAGATAAAGAAAAAATAATAGATGGTGCCACTACCAAGGAAATAGGGGAGCATAAATACTTTAACACTTACTATAAAGTAAATGTCAATACTCCTGTTTCTTTTATTTTGCATAATAATAGTGGCAACAGCAGACAAACTTTAGTTGATCTAGAATACCTGGAAGGGCAGGAAACTACAATAAACCCTTCACCACCAGATCCGGATATAAATGACATACCAAACGATTGGGATATAGCAGTCCGTATGCAGTGGGAGGAAAACTCACCTTGTGACATGGATTTACATGGGTTTATGGGAGACATGCATGTGGCTTTTTGGAATAGAACATATGATGGATTTTATTTAAATTGGGATTACCAAGAACATATAAGCAATGATAATCCTGAAATAATATCAGTCAGAGGGCATTACAACAGGGTTTTAAGGATATATATACATGACTATAATTTAGTGCCTTTGAAGAAG
>ENA-UOOI01003386-UOOI01003386.1-fermentation-metagenome-genome-assembly--contig:-NODE-3386-length-12110-cov-7.167151_pt1 | contig 12110 bp, 14 predicted proteins | sample MGYA00245779_ERZ724027 | MGnify/ENA primary metagenome ERZ724027 (study PRJEB28704, sample SAMN03018318) | fermentation metagenome | biome: anthropogenic terrestrial biome; feature: soil; material... | reverse complement strand
AAAAACGAACTGTTTTTTAAGTAAACGTATTCTTTATCTTGATATTAATATCTTTAGGAACACTTGTCAACATTTTTTTGCAAATCTGAATTTACTGAAATATTATATTCAAATATGCATGAATACTATTGATACCAAGATAAATGTATATTATTATTAAATTAAGTAAATGTATTCTCACATAATTTATATAATATATTTTTTAGTTAAACTTAGTAAACGTATTCTTTTATATTAAATTTAATTGTTACATCATCAAATGCTTTTTTGTTCTATCATAGTTTATAATAAATAAGGACAAGTACACTTTCCTCGACATAACATAGCTGAGGAACTTGTTAAAGTAACAATTTTGCCATGAAAATAGTGGGTGAATTTATGAAAAATGTTACTGTAAAAGATGTCGCAAAGGCAGCTGGGGTTTCTATTGCCACAGTATCCCGAGTTTTAAATAAAAACTACTTCGTCAGTAAGGAACTGGAACAAAAGGTTACAAATGCTATTAAACAATTAAACTATTATCCAAATTCAGTGGCTAGAAGCCTGAAAAATAAAAACACCCTTACCATAGGGTTCCTGGTTTCTGATATCTCCAATAGTTACTTTACTACAATCTCACGAGCTATCGAGGATGTTATTCAACAGCACAATTATAGCTTGATCGTATGTAGTAATGACAGTAAACCGGAAAAGGAATATACATATCTGAAATTATTACTTGAAAAAAAGGTTGATGGCATTATTATAAACACAACCGGAAAGAATGACGATTTCATTGCTGATATCAGTGAAAAGGTTCCTATAGTACTTTGCGGTAGAAAAGTAAATGCTCCAAACTTTATCGGAGATTTTGTTGACAGCGATAATGTTAGTGGAAGTTATGATTTAACTTCTCATTTGATTAAATTGGGGCATAGAAAGATTGGATTAATAAACGGTCCTATTTCAGTCAGTTCAGGCCGTGAACGTTTTGAAGGATTTCAAAATGCTATGAAGACAATAGGCATTGATGTAACTGATGGTTATAAGTATAAATATGATGGTTCTTTTGACATAGACGGTGGATATAAAGGTGCTGCCAAGCTCATGGAAACTGATGACAAGCCCACTGCTGTTGTAATAATGAACAATGAAATGTCCATTGGTGCTTTAAAATATTTTCGTACCCACAACATCAACATACCTGAAGATATTTCTGTTGCATCATTCGGAAACATTGAAAATGAAGACTTGCTGTTTGTAAAACCCAGTTATGTAAAAATGAACACTTGGGCCATGGGCAGAAAGCAGGCAGAATTAATTGTCGAAAGGATAGAAAATAAAAATCAACTTCCTAATCGTGAAGTCCGTTATTCTACTTTATTGATTATTGGAAACGGTGTAAGAAGTATATGAGCAGTAACTCATAAAGCCTCAAATGGAAACAATTAAAAAAGCCAATTTTGAAATTTATTACGTGAAAGCTTAAATTAATTAAAGGTTTATACTCTACTGCATATTATAAAAAGTTCAAAGTAAATAATCGATTAAAATGGGTTTAAAGAATATTTTAAGTAAAAGAAAGGTGATAGAAATGGATAAGAAGATATTGGTAATAGGCAGCTTGAATATGGACATGGTTATAAAGGTAGACAGAATACCGCAAGTTGGTGAAACCGTACTTGGCCAACTAACAGGCTATATCCCGGGAGGAAAAGGCGCCAATCAGGCCTATGCAGCCGCCAAGCTTGGTGGGAAGGTTTCTATGATAGGTAAAGTAGGAGATGATAGTTTTGGTGAAACACTGATAAGAAATCTCTCCGGTGTTGGCGTAGATGTTACATACGTGGATAAAGTGAAAGGTGTCACTACGGGTTTAGCCCCAATATATGTTAACCGGAATGGAAATAACTCCATTGTAGTAATTCCCGGTGCCAATGAAAACTGCGACAAAGCCTATTTAGAGTCTCTTGCATCCGTCATTGAAAATAATGATATAATAATGTTCCAAATGGAAATACCCCATGATGCTATATACTTTGGTATTGAATATGCGAAAAAACACGGCAAAACCGTAATCTTGAATCCGGCCCCGGCACCTGAAAGCCTACCGGATCGGATTCTTGGGATGATCGATTATATCACGCCAAATGAGACAGAGCTTGAGAAAATAACCGGATGTTCCGTTGATACCGACGAAAAGGCTTTGGAGGCAGCGCAAAAGCTGATCAGCCAGGGAGTAAAGAATATAATCGTAACATTAGGTTCAAGAGGTGCCATGCACATAAACTCTAAAGGCGTATCATTTTTCAAAGCTCAAAAAGTTAAAGCAGTTGATACTACTGCTGCCGGCGATACCTTCAATGCAGCTCTTGCTGTTTATATTGCAGAGGGTCAGACAATAGATAAAGCTATTATTTTTGCAAATCAGGCTGCATCCATCTCTGTGATGCGGAGCGGTGCCCAAACATCCATGCCGACCCGCGATGAAGTAAAGCAAGCCTATCCTTATATGCAAAAGTAATTATTATTTGTTAAATTTGTGATTTAAAGGTATTGTTCAGACTGTATATCGTTTGATTATTCATCGATTACAATCTCAATGGTGTCCCCTGCTTTTACCCAGCCCGGAGATATCACCTTTGTGAAAATGCCCTCCCTTGGCATGACACAGTTGCCCACCAGCTTCCTTATGGCGCAGCCTTGGTGGCATTCCTTTCCTATCTGGGTTACTTCCATCAGAGCTTCCCCTATCTTAAGCCTTGTTCCCACGGGAAGCTCGTACAATAATATACCTTGTGTAGTTATATTCTCGGCAAACTTTCCTATACACAGCTCCTTTAAGCCTTCAGCCCTCACCTTTTCTATGCTTTCAATGCCAAGAAGGCTGACCTGCCTGTGCCAGTTTCCGGCATGGGCATCCCCCACCAGTCCATGATTTACCCCAAAATATCCCTTGCCTATGGAATGCTTGGGCACACCTTTCTTTTCGCTTATGTTGACAGCTACTACCTTTGCCAATCAACACCCTCCCTTTCAAACAAGCCTGACTTGCCTCCGCTTTTTTTGACAAGCATTATATCGGAAATGACCATGCCCCTGTCGGCCGACTTGCACATGTCATATATGGTAAGGGCGGCTATGGATACGGCAGTCAGAGCTTCCATCTCCACACCTGTTTTTCCGGTATTCCTGACGGTGGCATAAATGCATACTCTCGATTTTTCAAAATCCAGCTTAAAGCTGATATCGCACCCTGAAATCATTATGGGGTGGCACATGGGTATTATATGGGGCGTATTTTTGGCACCCATTATGCCCCCAACCTGTGCTACTGATAGCACGTCCCCTTTTTTTATGGTCCCCTCGTTTATCATATTCAGTGTTTCTTTTTTCATGTATACGCTTCCAAACGCAATGGCTTCCCTGTCCGTCTCCTGTTTGCCACCCACATCCACCATCCTTGCTCTTCCTTCTTCATTTATATGGGTAAATTCCATACTATCCTCCAATCTGGTACATCATCTTGCGGCTTTTGCTTTCGCTGTCCGTTTCAAGATGATGTTCCGAAGGCTTGGCAAGTATTGCATCCTTAAGCACCGCCTTAAGCCTGTCTTCATTTCCTATAAGCTTTTTTATATTTATTTCGTTTTCCGAATGCAAACATGGTTTTATGGTTCCCATGCTGGTCAGCCTTATCCTGTTGCAGTGCCCGCAAAACTTGCAGCTTATGGGGCTTATGAATCCCACGGTGCCTTTTGAATTCTTTAGCCTGTATTCTATTGCAGTGCTGCTTAACTCAGATTTTACCGGTATCATACCTTTATGGCTTTCAATAATCTCATCTGAACTCATCGCACATTGTTTATATATCTTTACGGCTTCCCCTATTGGCATAAGCTCTATAAACCTTATATGAAGAGGCAGATTTTTTGTAAGATTTATAAAATCATCAACTTCCATATCATTGAATCCCCTCATGAGCACCACGTTTATCTTTATAGGGTTCAGACCTATGCTTAAGCATTTGCCTATGGCGGATATAACTTTATTTATATTTCCGCCCCTGGTTATGATCCTGAACTTATCGCCTTTTAATGTATCAAGGCTTATGTTCACCCTATTGAGCCCTGCTTTTTTAAGATCATCGGCCATATCATAAAGCAGTATGCCATTTGTGGTGATTGAAATATCATTGATGGATGGTATTAGGGATGTTTGATGAATAAGTTCATCCACACCCTTTAATATGAGAGGTTCGCCCCCTGTGTACCTTACCTTTCGTATGCCAAGGGATGCGCATGCTTTCACAACCTTAATAACCTCTTCAAACCTCAGCACATCCTCATGGGCCTTCTTTTCTATACCTTCAACAGGCATGCAGTATACGCACCTTAAATTGCACCTGTCGGTCAGGGAAACCCTCAGGTAATCTATGTTCCTGCCGCAGCCATCCAGCATAAGACCAGTCTCCTATCCATATATTATTTTACCTGTGCCGCTGTAGTCGCAACCTCCAAGTCTGTTTATCTCATACTTCAATTCCCTGCTCTTTACGCTTCTATAAACTCTTTTGTCATATACAGCTCAATATATTCAGTCTATTTTACAATGTCGTATTCTTCATCTACCTTGCGCACTCCCCTCCGGCACCGGTTAATATATCAATACCATGGGGCAATGCAGGCATAATTATCCTCAGATTTTCAACAGCTCCCTTTGGGCTCCCTGGAAGGTTTATTATCAAAGTTTTTCCCCTTATGCCTGATACAGCCCTGGACAACATGGCTTTTGGAGTTATTTTTAATGATTCCGTCCTCATGGCTTCAGCGATCCCCGGCACCTGCTTTTCAATAACAGACAACGTCGCCTCAGGTGTCACATCCCTTTGGGAAAATCCGGTACCCCCGTTGGTAAGCACCAGATCGAGCTGCATATTGTCGCACATATAAATCAGTTCTTTCTCAATCATTTCCTTTTCATCCGGCACTGTTTTGTAGAATCCCATGATGTATCCGTTTCCTTCAAGAACCTGCCTTATGGCGGGGCCGGTTTCATCTGCCCTTTCTCCTCTCGAGCATTTGTCGCTTATGGTCAAAATGCCTGTTCTTATCATTTTCCCACCTCGTATATACAAACAAGTTTAACCAGATCGTTTTGATGGTTGCTCGGCATGCCTGTCTTTTACCCATTTTGATTAACTTACCCTTATCCGCAAAAATTACTTCGCAATCCTTTGGACTTGATATAAATCGTGGATACCATTATAACGATACGTCCCTCCGGCGTATCCTTGCCGATGTCCTTTTGGAACATGGGCAAAAGATAATCAGGAAGCCCTATATCTGCAGTGCTGTATGTAGTTACAAGTATCATTGTCTCTTTTCAGTTGGTTTTGGAATTTGCTTTCTTGAGCTGATCATCCTGCAAAAGTCAGGATGATTGTAAAAACGGTCAGTGATAGAATTTTTTCATAGAAATGCTTCTTTCATATTTTAATTTAATATAAAAGGAGAACACTAAAAAGCATTCTCCTTTCCAAACATGGTAGGTGCACCTATTTTAAGATGCACCCTAACGGCCAGGATTTCATGGAATAACTTTAGAAATCAAGGCTCGGAGAATAAGCTATTCTGCTTTATATATATAATCAATCCATTGTAAAGCAGATGACCTACATGATGAGCCAACTTTTAAATTAATGATTTCTATTAGTTGTGAACATCACTCCTGCTGATATTAAACCTGAAAGAGGAGGTATGTTCCTTTTCATTTATCCTTGGCTATTTTCATAGATAACTTTATATATTTATTTCAGTTTCAAAGTTATCCATATTTTTAAATTTTGTTATCCACATACTATCATAATACAATATGCTTGGACAATTGTAAATAATATGCATTATTGTAATTCATATGTAGCAGAAAAAAGAGCACACAATTTGCGGCCTGCACTTATTTCGGTCCGAACATTGCAAGCAATGTGCCGGCAGCAACAGCTGTGCCGATTACACCTGCTACATTTGGACCCATGGCATGCATTAACAGGAAATTACCGGGATTCTCCTGCTGTCCCACCACCTGTGATACCCTGGCGGCCATAGGAACAGCCGAAACTCCTGCAGAACCAATAAGAGGATTTATCTTTCCATGGGTTACTTTGCACATAAGCTTCCCCAGCCATATACCTCCGGCCGTACTGAATGAAAACGCTGCCAATCCCAGTAATATTATCTCTATTGTCTGGAGCCTTAGGAATACGTCAGCACTTGCCGTGGCACCAACGGTCAGCCCAAGGAATATGGTTATTATGTTTATAAGAGCATTCTGTGCCGTATCAGACAACCTTTCAACTACACCGGATTCCCTGAACAAGTTGCCCAGCATCAATGATCCGATAAGCGGAGCCACTGAAGGAAGAAGCAGTGCAACTATTACAGTAACTATTATCGGGAATATTATCTTTTCGGTTTTGGATACCTGCCTTAGCACACCCATCTTTATGGATCTTTCCTCTTTTGTTGTGAACATCCTCATAATAGGAGGCTGGATTATGGGTACCAGCGCCATATATGAATATGCTGCAACCGCAATAGGTCCGAGGAGCTTGGGTGCAAGCTTTGATGTCAGGTATATGGCGGTAGGACCATCAGCTCCTCCTATTATCCCTATTGAAGCAGCTTCCTGGGTGGTAAAGCCCAAGAGTATGGCACCGATAAAGGAAGCGAATACACCCAACTGAGCCGCTGCTCCTAAAAGCAGGCTGGACGGATTGGCAATAAGCGGCCCGAAATCCGTCATGGCACCTATGCCTAAGAATATTAAAGGCGGATAGATATCAAGCTGAACGCCCTGGTAAAGATACCATAAAAGCCCTCCTATCTGCTTAAGCTGCCCATCTTCCGTGTATACAGGCGCCTGCATCAAATTTGCAAAGGGCAGGTTGGCCAGCAGCATGCCAAATGCTATAGGCAGCAGCAAAAGAGGTTCATACTCCTTTGCTATGGCAAGATAAATCAGTATACAAGCTATACCTATCATTATTAAATGCTGATATGTCAAGTTGTTAAATCCAGATTCTTTAAAAAGCTGGATAAAAACATCAGGAATCATATCCCAGCTGAAATTCATATGGATTCCCCCATTTAATCATTATTTTATAATGGCGAGCATATCGCCGGTATTGACCGATTCTCCTTTATTTACGCCTACGCTGACAACCTTTGCATCATGGGGAGCCATTATTTCATTCTCCATTTTCATTGCTTCAAGAATAAACATTACATCTCCCTTTTTAACGGTATCGCCCACTTTTACATTAACCGACAGTATGGTTCCGGGCATTGGGCAAGCAACTGTCTCACCGCCTGAAACAGAAGCAGCCGGTGCCTTTTTAGCAGGAGCCTCATCTTTTTTCTCAACGGCAATTTCCTCTTTTGCAGGTGCCGGAGCTGCAGGTGCAGCAGTTTGTACTTGTGCAGGAGCCGGAGCTATGGGTGCACTGACTGCTCCCCCTACTTCCTCAACCTCAACTTCGTATGTCTTTCCATTTACCGATATATTAAATTTCCTCATAATTAAACCTCCCTATGATATATTAAAATCTTCCGCTTATTTGCTCCTGACGTCCGGCTAAAGCCCACGACGGAGTGTTGATTCCTACCCTTTTTATGGATCTCACTATCACATTGGAAGACGGTCTTCCCATAACCGCAGCAACAGCAGCCGAAATGACCGCTATAAGTTCTTCGCTGTCTTCTTCATTTTCGACTGCATCGGTCACAACCCTATTATTATCTGCTGCTTTTTTGTCCTGATCCCCTGATCTTTTGCCTACCAAAGCTCCCTGTATTCTTATTATGAAGCTTAACCCGATAAGCACAAGGAAAACTATGGTCATGCAGATAATTGTCACGCCTATGCCAAACATTAATTTACTCATTAATAGATTCACCCCTTTATACAGGAAATTTCGGTAAAATCTTGCCGGTCAGCATAGCCAAACCTGCTGATTATACCGGAAGATTTCCATGCTTTTTCGGGAAAGCACTGTCTCTTTTGCTTTGCAGCATTTCAAATGCCGCAGCCAGCCTTTGCCTTGTTTCGGATGGTATAATGACATCATCCACATATCCTCTTTGAGCAGCTATATATGGTGTTGCAAATTCGTCCCTGTACTCCTTAATCTTAGAGCGCCTTTCATCTTCAGGGTTGACAGCTGATTCTATTTCCTTCTTGAATATTATGTTTGCCGCTCCCTCAGGTCCCATTACGGCAATTTCCGCTGTCGGCCATGCATATACTATATCAGCGCCAAGATCCTTGCTGCACATTGCCAGATATGCTCCGCCATATGCCTTTCTTACGATCATTGTAACCTTTGGCACAGTGGCTTCGGAATATGCATACAGCATTTTTGCACCATGCCTTATAATCCCGCCGTATTCCTGATTTGTACCCGGCAGGAACCCGGGAACATCAACAATACTTAATATTGGAATATTAAATGCATCACATGTTCTTATAAATCTGCCTGCCTTATCCGATGCATTTATATCAAGACATCCTGCCAATACATTGGGTTGGTTGGCTATAATTCCAACGGATCTTCCATTTATTCTGGCAAAACCCGTTACTATATTGGCTGCATAATGCTGCTGAACCTCAAAGAAATCCCCGTCATCGACAATTTTTGTTATTATGTTCTTCATATCATAGGGTTTGTTAGCATTATCAGGCATTATATCATCAAACTCAGGAATTATCCTGTTCAAGCTGTCTTCTGTCGTGTACTCAGGGGGATTCTCCATGTTATTGGACGGTAAAAAGCTTATCAGCTTTCTTATCTGGTCCAGGCATTCACGTTCATCACGGGCCATAAAATGGGCCACTCCGGACACACTGTTATGGGTCATGGCTCCTCCCAGCTGTTCTGATGATACTTCTTCACCTGTAACCGCTTTTATTACCTGGGGTCCGGTAATAAACATTTGGCTGGTTTTATCAACCATGAATATAAAATCGGTAAGGGCTGGTGAATATACCGCTCCACCGGCACATGGCCCCATTATGGCTGAAATCTGAGGGATAACTCCCGATGCCCTGGTATTCCTGAAAAATATCTGGCCATAACCCGACAGAGCATCAACGCCTTCCTGAATTCTTGCTCCGCCCGAATCATTCAATCCTATAACCGGAGCTCCCATTTTTACTGCCATGTCCAGAATTTTGCATATCTTCCTGGCATGCATTTCACCCAGTGAACCGCCTATAACGGTAAAGTCTTGGGCATATACATATACCAGTCTTCCGTCAATAGTACCATATCCGGTTATCACACCTTCTGCCGGTGCTTCAACTTTTGCCATGTTAAAGCTGCTGCACCTGTGTTTTACAAATGCATCTACTTCAACAAAGCTGCCTTCATCAAGAAGGTAATTGATCCTTTCTCTTGCAAACATCTTGCCTTTCTCATGCTGCTTTTGAATCTTCTCAGGTCCACCGCCCTGCTCTATCATTTGTTTGCTTGTAATTAATTCATCAACTTTGCTCATATACTTCCCCCCTTAAAATTAATCTCTCTGGCAAAGCTCAAGAAGCATGCCCTTTGTGCTTTTAGGATGTACAAATGCAATACGGGCGCCTCCCGCGCCATGCCTCGGTTTTTCATCGATGAGCTTGACACCTTGCTGTTTTAATTCATACAATGCTTTGTCAATATCCTCTACTCTAAAAGCAATATGCTGTATTCCTTCTCCCTTTTTATCAATGAATTTAGCTATCGGGCCGTCGCTGGTCGTAGATTCTAATATCTCCAATTCACAATCTCCAAGAGGCAGAAAAGCAGTCTTAACCTTCTGCTGTGCAATCTCCTCAATACCCGAACATTTTAAACCAAGTATTTTTGTATAAAATTTAAGAGCTTCATCTATGCTTTTTACAGCAATGCCTATGTGGTCTATCTTATCAATCATTGCTATCCTCCTCAAAAGAACATATCTCATTTCAATACTTATTTTCTGAAGAAAATTCTCCTATCATTGACAGAATCCCGTCAGCAGCTGTATATGGATCAAGCTCCCTGCTTGCGACCTTTTCACATAATTCATCCAATTGAATTATCCCGGCATCTTTGGATACCATGTCAATGACTTTATCTTTTGCAAGCTCAAGTATTTCAATCCTGCTGTTATTTTTTCTTCTAATCTCCAGCCTATTTGTGCTCTTTAAACCTTTCATGTGGCTTGTTATTTTCTGCCCCAGTTGGTCTATACCCGTCCCAGTTGTCGCAACGGTCTTCAATACCGGAGGTTTTACATCGCTTCCATAATAATCAAGCATCGCATTTATCTCAACGACCAGTTTATCAGCACCATACCGAATCCTCTGTAGGAAGTGCCAGGGCTTCATCCCTTGAATTCGTATGAAGCGACTGGGTACCCCCGAGTATTGCTGCAAGCGCCTGAATGGTCACCCTTATTATATTGTTGTCAGGCTGCTGGGCCGTGAGCGTGGAACCTGCCGTTTGGGTATGGAAACGAAGCATCATTGACTTTTCTTTTTTGGCATGGAACCTCTCCTTCATGATCCTGGCCCAAAGCCTTCTTGCGGCCCTGAATTTTGCTACCTCTTCAAACAGATTGTTATGTGAATTGAAGAAAAAAGACAACCTAGGTGCAAACTCGTCGACATCAAGGCCGGCTTTGATTGCGGCATTTACATATTCTATGCCGTCGGCAAGCGTAAATGCGATTTCCTGAACTGCAGTTGCACCCGCTTCCCTTATGTGATAACCCGATATTGAAATAGTATTCCATTTTGGTATATGCTTTGCACAGTATTCAAATATGTTAGTGATAAGCCTCATTGAAGGTTTGATTGGAAATATATATGTACCTCTTGCTATGTATTCTTTCAATATATCATTTTGTATAGTGCCTTTTAATTTGTCAGGAGAAACCCCTTGCTTCTCTGCAACTGCGATATACATTGCCAGAAGCACTGCCGCAGGTGCGTTTATAGTCATAGATGTGCTCACCCTATCCAGCGGTATCCCATCAAAAAGGGTCTCCATATCTTCAAGCGAATCTATCGCCACTCCTACCTTGCCCACTTCCCCTTCTGCCAAAGGATGGTCGGAATCATACCCTATCTGGGTCGGAAGATCAAACGCAACTGATAGACCCGTGGTACCCTGTTTGAGCAAATATTTGTATCTCTCATTTGACTCCTCTGCCGTAGAAAATCCGGCATACTGCCTCATCGTCCAAAGTTTGCCCCTGTACATCGTAGGCTGAACTCCTCTTGTATACGGATACTCTCCGGGAAATCCGATATCGCGCATATAATCCATTTTATCTACGTCGGCAGGAGTATAAAATCTCTTCAGCTTGATTTTGGATGTAGTCTCAAACTCTTTCTTTCTCTCAGGCCTTTTGGAAAGTACAGGATCAAGTTTTTTGGTTTCCCACTCATCCTTTTCCTTTTTTATATACTCAATTTCTTTTTTATCGAACATAATATATACCTATCCGGTCACACCTTCTTCATAGTTGATTTTCAGCTGCTTTATGATATTTTTTAAGTTTTTTTCTAAAAGCATTTGATTTTTCAGTGAAAATATGCATCCAGTAAACATACACAAACTATCATAGCATAAATCAGCTGTTTCTTACAATATGCTGATCATTCCGGTATATTCTATTCGCAAGTAAAGGCATGATAATGTTTAAAAGAATTAATGCATTAAGCAAACACAAATGCTAAATATGATAAGCTTTTAAATAAATATGATGTACATATCACCATATTGGCTGCCATGATAACTTGTTATCATGGCATACTTCCTTATAGCGTACAACAATCTGCATAGTTTTATGCAAAAATATTGTATCAATATTAAAGCGCCGGCAAATATGAATCGTCAGCGCTATTTCTAATTTTAGTTATACAATTGGATTTGTATATTCAAGATACCAATTTAAAACCTTCATGCAATGCCTTCCTGTTTAGATCCTCTGTACCCTTAGGCACCCTCTTCAATACCGCATTTTCTAGCGATTCCTTGGATACTATCGATGTAAAACCGACGATTACCCCTAATGCCACTATGTTTGCAACCATGGCTTTTT
>ENA-UOOI01003385-UOOI01003385.1-fermentation-metagenome-genome-assembly--contig:-NODE-3385-length-12112-cov-2.527411_pt1 | contig 12112 bp, 20 predicted proteins | sample MGYA00245779_ERZ724027 | MGnify/ENA primary metagenome ERZ724027 (study PRJEB28704, sample SAMN03018318) | fermentation metagenome | biome: anthropogenic terrestrial biome; feature: soil; material... | reverse complement strand
CTAATGCCTGCGCCGTAACGCAAGACGAGAACTTCTATGTGCAAGAGAATTGCACGCTTGTAAATGAAGACGGCAGGTTGAATGATGATGATGAATTCATAAAGAATGAATATGGAGAGATGCCAGAGTAGGAGGAATAATGTTTTATAAATGTATAAAAGAATTCGAATACGAGGTTTACGATGATGATGGCTTTCCGACCGGAGAATATAAGACTGTTAAGGTTGGAACGGTATGGGAGGTAAGCAGCGAAAACTATATAGGTGGCGAAATCCATCTTGATAATATCGATGTACTAGATTGGATTGAGATATCAAGGGAAACTTTGAAAGAATTTTTCAGAGAGACAACATTGGACGAGTTTGGAAGACCAGAATAGGAGGGTAAATAAATGAAAGCGAAAGAGTTAGCAGAGGAACTGTTGAAGAAACCAAATTGTGACGTATTAATAAGTACATTCAGCAAGGACTATGGATATGAATGTAAAGCAAATTATACCATTGATGAAAATTCTGTGAATTTGTCTCTTATGGAAGACGATCCAATTATATTAGCTGTGGGTGAACCAGAATAGGAGGAAAAATATATGAAAGCGAAAGAGTTAGCGGAGGAATTACTGAAATATCCGGATTATGAGGTGAATGTAAGTGCTTTACAAAATAGCTCAGACGGATATAGCTTTTGGGATATAAGAGATATCACAGGAATATATGGCGTATGTCCTGCCGGAAAAACAATTGAATTAAGTACAGAGGAAGATAACATGTACAGATATAATTCAACGCAGAGACCGACAGTGCCCGGTTCGGCACGATATGTATTCATTTTCAAATATGACACTGACTGGATGATCTCTCTGTTCAAAGATAGTGAATGTTGTCAGCATTTCTCTTCGGCTGAACAAGATTTGGATCCATCTTTGGACTATGTCGATCTGTTTATTGAAAATGGCGGAAATTTGTATGACTACGAAGTGCCAGACTATGATTATGTTGAAAATATAGATGTATTTAACTTAAAAGATGAGCCAATATTGGCACTGGAAGAGTGGAGGATTAACAGATGAATAAGCCTAAATTGGAAGTTGGGGATAGAGTGATCTGGAATGGAAAAAATGCAAAGATAATCAGAGTCACACCTTTGGGAAGATATGTTGTTGATGTCGGAGACACAAGCGTAATGACTTATGGACAGAATCTTAAAAAATTGGAGGAAAAAGATATGGAAGACAACACTCAAGCGATAACCATAATCAGAGACGGAAATAAAACACTTGCTATATACACATCTCGTGGAGGTATGACAGATATAACAAAAACCGCAGTTGCGAGGTGCCATCCAGATGATGAGTATGATTTTGAGATAGGCTCGGACATTGCGTATAGCCGACTGATGGGATTTCCAGAGGTGTCCAAGGCTGCGAAAAAAGAGAACGAACAGCTGAAAGAAAGAATCCGTGATCTGGAAATTTCGAATACGAGTTGGGCTGAAAATTTTGCACAGTTGAAAAGGAATAAAGATACTGCTGTGCATAATCTGGGCGAAGAAAAAGCGAATTTGAAAGAACAGTTGTCGAAACAGAAAGAGATCAATAAGGAACTGGTTGATGAGCACGCAGAATTGATTAGAGATTATGCACATGCCACAAATCGGATTGATGATCTGGAAGAACAGTTATCCAAGCAGAAAGAGATTAACAAGGAACTGGTGGACGAAAACGAGAAATCCAAAGATAAAGTCAAGGAATTAGAAAGCATGAATGCCGACCTTACAAGCGAAGCCCAGTATTTAGAGAGAAAAGTCAAAAGGTTTGCTGATGAATGTGAAAAGCTTGAAGCGGAGATTGAAAAGCTAAAACCCTCCAATAAAGAAATTAAAGTTTGTGATACGGTTGAAATTGTGAATAGCAAAGCCTGCTACTCCCTTTATGAGGAATGGATAGACAAATATTTGCCTAAATTTGCAAATCAGTGGAACGAATTTCACGACCCTAAAAATGGAGATATTGGAATTGTGATGGCGAAAGCAAAGCACTACAGATCTGGTGAAATGCTTTACGCAGTCTTAATTGGCGAAAAAGTGTACATCATGGGCAAAGAAGGAATTAAGTTGCACAACAGATAACTCCATATAAGACAGGGGAAAAGAAGAATGAAAAATAAACTATTCGATCATCTAAACTACGTAGAAAGCCCTATTACATATGCAGAATCCATGAAAGACGTAGAGCCGATAAAGTGGATGAAACCAGTGAGAGAAGGCAAGAAACAGAATGATATCATTGTTAGGCAGGGGAGTAGTCCTCTGCCGGAAAGGATAGAGATGGACGTTACAGTAGCAATTTATTTTGAAATATCAGATTCTGAAATGTATGGAGGAGAAGGGAGCATTGGCTATTCTCAAGTAAATTTGGATTATGATAACCTTGATAAGCTAAGGAAAGTAACAAGTGATACAATTGCTGATCTCAAATGTGGAGTTGCGGAAATGCTTAAAGTTACCGATGATCATGTGAAAATAATATCCAGATTTGAGTATGAAGAAAATACTGAAGACTAGGAGGATACAAATGTTTAAATACGGGCAATGGGTTGCGATCAAAACAAATTTATATAAGGTACCGGGAGTGATTACATATGTACATCCGGGGCCAAAGGAACCTAAGTATGGTGTAGATGTAGGGAATGGGAAAGAATGGCAGTGTTGTACAGATGAGTTTGAACCGTTTTATATGAGTAAGTTTATGAATCCACCAGAGGAGGATGCGGAATGAAGATAAATAAAGATTATATTAAAAATACAGTTATTGTTATAGGAATTTTAGCAGTGTTATGTGGAGCAGTTATAGGATTTACAAGAACAGAATCAGGAAAGCGAACAGTTAAAGATCTTAAAAGTAATGTATCTGGTGGCATTGAGAGAGAAGTTACTGTATATGACTTTGAAGGTGATGTGATAAAAAAATATAAAGGGAAATTTGATGTTGATTATGATAGTAATAGGATTAAGTTTGATGATGAGAATGGCAAACGCCATGTGATTTACTATACAACCGGAACGGTGATTATAGATGAAAAGTAGGGAGGAAGAAGATGAAATATAAATTTGAAATAGAACAGCAGGTGAATTTATTTACAGATAATGAGTGGAAGACAGCAATCGTAAAGAGTATGATACACGATAAAATAACAGATCAAAATGATTATTTTATAGAAGTAAACAGTGAAAAGTTTCCATTTCGGTGGGTAAATGAACATGAGCTTAAAACGAATAGTGAATTGAAAGCAATGAAAGTGATACAAGCAATGAAAACAAGCAATCATGGAGAAAAGTTAAGTAGAGTATATCTTTCAGATAAAGATGAAAGGATGGAACGATTTAAATATCCTGTTTTTGTGAGATATGCAGAACCAGATATGATTCCAATGGAGCAAAAAATAGGCGGTGATTGGATAGACTTAAGATCAGCAGAAAACGTTTCTTTAAAAAAAGGAGAATTTAAACTCATATCATTAGGATTTGCCATGAAACTTCCTGATGGATATGAAGCACATGTTGTGCCTAGAAGTTCTACGTTTAAGAATTTTGGTATTATTCAAACGAACCACATGGGAGTAATAGATAATAGTTATTCGGGTAATGAAGATATATGGCATTTTCCGGCGTATGCGTTACGAGATACGGAGATACATAAGAATGATCGTATCTGCCAGTTCAGGATAGTCAGGAATCAACCGAAAATAGTGTTTGAAACCGTGGACAAACTATCTGATACAAATAGAGGTGGAATTGGCAGTACAGGGATTAAATAATTAAATTATAGAAAAGAGTTGGAGCAGTGACCACTGTAATAGGAATCCCGGCTCCTTTTAGAAAAGGCGGTGAAGACATGAATGGACAGATGGATATATTTGACTTCTTAAAGCCGGAGCCAATGGCAAGATTCACAGAAAAAGCCTGTGCAGCCACTTTAAAAAAATGCGATTGCTACTGCGGATATGAAAAATGCTGTCAGCGGTGCACAGAAAAATGTACTCACAGATGCGGATATTCCAGACTACTTCAATCCGCTGTGGGAACTGGCAAGACGCGGAACTGTAATTAAATAAAAAGAGGATAATTATATGAGAATTAATGGAGATTGGGTTCGAGTATATAAAAAAAATTTAGAGATTGGATGGCATAAAAAATGTTAATCATAAGTCAGGATAAAAATATAATAATTAACTTTGACAATATCGAAATATTGAGCATCGTTGACGAAAGAATTTGTTATAAAACTTTGTCAGGCGAAACAGGAATATTAGGGATATACAAATCGCCGATCAGAGCAAAAAGAGTATTTAACAGTATTGTCGAATTTTATGCAAACGATTTAAGATGCTATTACATTCCAGAGAAGGAGAAGAGCGAGGTATGACACGAGCAGAATTACGCAGACAGCAGAGAGAACAAAAGAAGAAAGAACGTACATACAATCTTACAGAATCACAGCTTGAAGCTATGAAACAAGAGATCACTATAAAAGCTATGAATACGTCTTTTGACCTTTTGATGGGATTACCCATTATTGCATTGCATGATAAATTTGGATGGGGAGAAAAGCGTTTAACAAGGTTTAAAGACGAAATGTTGCATCAGTACGAAGCATTTCAAGATGGTTATATATCTGTAGAAGATGTATGGGGTGCAATTGAGGAAGACACAAATGTTACAATCAGAAAGGAGTTGGAAGAAATTGCCAATCAGTCAGACATTTAAAATAGCCGCAGACAAAAATCAGTTTGCTGGTTCTCATGGGAAGAATAATGCTAGTAAGCACAGACAACTTGAAAGATTGGGGTACACGGTAGTACCTATACCTTTGCCATTTGGTGATTATTGCCTTGTTACAGGCCAGATGCAAGAAACTATCGACCGCAGAGCGGACAAGCTTAAAAAAGCCGATTTGATAGCAGATATCTTGATATCTGTAGATACTAAAAAAGATCTTCTGGAAGTCGCTGGTAATATCTGTTCTGGAAGTCATGCAAGATTCAGGGATGAATTAATTCTAGCACAGAAGATGAACGCTAAAATGATTATCCTTGTGGAAGAACCGAGTATACATACAATTGATGATGTCTTTAAATGGCAGAATCCGAGGATGCATAGATACAACAAGATTAAATATATGCACAATATAGGAAAGTGGCAAAATATACCATTACCGAAGAAACCGCCTACAAAAGGTGAGACACTAGCAAAATCAATGTTAACATGCCAGTTAAAATATGGATGCGAATTTCAATTTTGCAGTCCGAACGAAACAGGTAAAAAAATTATAGATTTATTACACACATCAGACTGCTGATAATTTCAATCAGCAAATATCACTTGAGACCAATACAAAAAAGAATAAAATTAAGAATTTTATAGGGGAATAAGCCTATCTGTGTTTTTTATACTCTTTTTTAACTTGTTCCCCTGCATCTAAGGAGTTTTCAAAATGGAAAGAGGATTCAAAGGTATATGGATACCAAAAGAAATATGGCTAGATAAAACCTTGACTTTAGAAGAAAAAGTGATGTTGGTTGAGATAGACAGTTTAGATTGTGGGGACGGATGCTTTGCACAAAACGCTTATTTTGCAGACTTTTTTGACCTGTCAAAGAACCGTGTGTGTGCCATCATAAGAAGCCTTAAGGCTAAAGGGTATATAGTTGTCAACATTATATATAAAAGCGGCTCAAAAGAGGTTGAAAAGCGTTCTATGCGTATGGTAACTGTGCGAGAATCCGAAAAAATGCATCCAATGGAAGAACTAGAACCAGAAAAGCAGCCAGACAAAAAAGAAGAAGAATTTCCAGTTTTTGAAGAAATTTGGAAACAATATCCAAACAAAAAAGGGAAAGCCAGTGTGTCTAAAAAGAAGAAAAAAGAACTTGAGAAAGTCGGTCTTCCCACTTTGGAATATGCGCTACAAAAATATAAGGAAGATGTCGAGAAACAACGCAAAAGAGGTTTTGATCTCCAATATAAGCATGGCTCCACATGGCTTAATTCTGGATATCAAGATTATTTACCAGATGAAAATGAAATTCCAAAAGAGAAAAAAGAACCGGAACAGATGTCAATGGAAGATTTGTGGGAGGAGCAAGGATGGCAATAGCGCAATTTAACGAAAAAGAGATAAGAAAAACGATCAATATCATGAAACCTGATAATCAACTTTTTGAAATTCGTGTGATTTGTGAAAATAAAAAAGTTTATAGCGGATACTTTTGTGATGCAGACCATTTAATTGATGCTTTACAGATATTCCATGATGGAAGTGAGTACAACATCTACATGACCCTAAACGCCTTACATCCTGCATGTTTCGACCGTTCGCAGAAGAATATACTTCAATATCATAGTAAGGCTACAACAAGCGATAATGACGTTGTGGGCTATGATTGGTTAATGGTGGATTTAGACCCAAAAAGACCGACCGGAACATCTGCCACAGCCGAACAATTGCAGAAAGCTAAAGATAAAGGAAATGCTGTTTATAAATTTATGGCAAGTATCGGTTTTGAACAGCCCTTGTTGGGATTTAGTGGGAATGGAGTTCATCTGCTTTACAAAATTCATTTTAAAAATGAGCCTGATAAAAGGGAACTGCTTGAGAAATGCTTAAAAACTCTGAGCATGCTGTTCACGGATAATGAAATTGATGTTGATATGACAAATTTCAACCCATCCAGAGTATGTAAATTATATGGTACATTGGCACAAAAAGGTACTGACAGCAAGCTAAGACCACACCGAATGAGCCGAATAGTGGGTTGCCCTGACTGTTTGAAGGTTACAGACCCAAAATATCTTGAGAAATTAGCAGATATTTATCCACAGCCACAGCCTGCGCAGCCATACAACAACTACAATCCGAGAGAGTTTGATCTTGAAGAATGGCTCAATAAATATAATGTAGGATACACAAGAGAAAGTTTTTCGAATGGGTACAAATATGTCCTTAATGAATGCCCTTTTGACAGTAATCACACCGGTAAAGATGCTTGTATTTTTCGTTTAAGCAATGGTTCTATCGGTTTTCACTGTTTTCACAATTCGTGTTCAACAAAGACATGGCGTGATGTCAGGATGCTTTACGAACCAGATGCATATGAGAAGAAACAAATGAACTATGAAAAAAGAATATATACAAATCATCCACCTAAAAAGCTAGAGCCTGTAGAAGGAAAACCGCTATTTTATACAGCAGAAAGCATTTTTAATATGCCACATGTAGATGAAACATTTATCAAGACCGGAATTGATGAATTAGACCATAGATTAAGAGGTCTATGCAAAGGTAAAATATCTGTTTTATCAGGCCTGAGAGGGGCATCTAAGTCAACAATATTATCACAAATGATTTTATCAGCCATTGATAATGGATTTAATGTTGGATGCTTTTCAGGAGAATTAGCACCTAAAAACTTTATGCGGTGGATGAATCAGCAAGCGGCCGGGAAAGCACATGTAGCACCTACGCAATTCGAAGGATACTACAATACACCGAAAGATATTCAGAAGAAAATTGCACAATGGATGGGTAGAAAGTTTGTACTTTTCAACAATTCATATGGAAATAATTACACGCAAATATATAAAGAGTTTGAAAAGGCTATAGATGAATACAAACTAGACTTCCTTGTTTTGGATAATTTAATGGCTTTCGATATATCTGGCCTTGATATGAATAAGTATGATGCACAATCCAAATTCACATGGTCGCTAAAAAAGTTGGCAGAAGAGAAGAATGTACATATCCTTTTTGTAGCGCATCCTCGTAAAGCAATGGGATTCCTAAGGCTTGATGATATATCCGGAACTGGTGATCTTACAAATGCGGCTGACAATGGTTTTATTGTTCATAGAGTTAATGATGATTTCAAGCGTTTAACGCATCAGATGTTCGCATGGAAAGACGATAACCCTATCTATGACGCTACAAATGTTATAGAGATAGCAAAAGATAGAGATGGTGGCACACAAGATGTATTTGTACCACTTTTCTACGAAAAAGAGACAAAACGTCTCAAAAATTATGAAGCTGAAAATAAAATCTATGGGTGGGATAAAGACGAAGATGGTTTTTCTCCATTGGATGAAATTTCCCCATTTGAAGACTGATAGGAGGCTATGAAATGGTGAGAAATGCAGATATTAAAAAAGAATTTAACATTTTTAAAGAGGGATTTAAACTTTTCAAAAGCTTTCTTCCTATGAACGATGATGAAAATTTAAATATGATGGATGATATTAATAACGAATTTAGAAGCCTGAAGCAAAAATATCATAATGACTTTTGCACAAATTACTCTAACATGTATCTGAATTATTTTAAAAATAAGGAAAGAGAACCAGAAGAAAAGGTTATAAAGACCTTGAATGATGGATTTATTATGTATAAAAAGCTTCTTCCTATACATTCATCAGTAGATGATAACTATTGGAGTAATGTTGTACAGGAATTCAGCAATTTCAGGCTTTCACATGATGGAAACTTTTGCAAAGATTATATAAAAGTATTTATGTCAGATTTTGAGAATAGAGCCAGAAAGCAACTGCATCAAGAAATTGAGGAGGAAACAAGATGATTTCACCTTGCCGAAATTGTGAATCACGTTATGTGGGATGCCATTCTGATTGTCCTGCATATATAAATTTTGCACATGAAAGATGTGTTGAATTAACAAAACGTAATGCCTACAACTACAATCATTATAATTTTCTTGATCGTCAACGAGCATTCGACAGAGCCAGTAACAGCAAAAATCCGCATAGCGTCTATAAAACGCATTTAAAATAGGAAAGGATTTTTAAACAATGACAATAGTTAATTTAATAGATGATTATTTTGTTGAGATTAAAGAGCCTAATTATACTTTAAAGCAAAGATATATAGGCCATACACAGGATGGTAAACGCAGAGATGCAAGCCGGAAAATTGGAAATTATTCCAGTATCCCACATTGCATTGAGAAACTTTTAAAGCTTGAACAGTGCAGTATAACAGAGGGCAAAGAGATTTCACTACGTGCCTATATTGGGATGATAGACAATACTAATAAACGTACTGTACAAGCATTAAGTGACTTGATAGAAAAAAATAATATTACATAAGACATTTCTATAGGGCTTGAGATTGATTTCTTAAGCCTTTTATAAAAGGAGAATGTCAAAAATGAATAATAGTGAATTATTGAAATATGCCGTTGACAATGGTATGATAGATCTGTCATACGTGCAAAAAAAAATAAAAATGAAAAATAGACAGGAATTACTAGAAAAGCATCCTTATAAGATATGGCATGGTAAAGACAATAATTGGCACACTTATATACCAACAGAAACGGGCAGAACTCCACGGAAGCGGAAGTCAAAACAAGCATTAGAAGATGTTCTTGTGGATTATTGGAAACAGCAAGAAGAGAATCCAACCATTCAGGAAGTTTTCAGTGAATGGAATGATCGAAGACTTTCCCTCGAGAAGATCTCTCAGTCCTCACACAGCCGTTATATACAGATGTTTGACCGTTTCTATAGTGAACTGGGTAAATCCCGTATAAAGGCTATACATCCGGAAGAAATAACAGATTTTCTTGAGGAGCAGATACCAAAACATCAGCTTTCCGCAAAAGCCTTTTCTAATCTTAAGACAATTACAAAAGGAATATTCAAAAGAGCAAAAAAGCGGAAACTGATAGATTTCAGAATCGAGGATATTTTTGATGAACTTGACCTTTCAGAAACTGACTTCCATAAAACTATAAAGGATGATAGAGAAGAAGTGTTTGACGAAAAAGAAATGCCATTGATGCTTGAATATCTCGAAAATAACATTGATGAAAAGAATCTATGCCTTTTATTAATGTTTGTTACCGGGATGAGAATAGGGGAAGCAGTGGCATTGAAACATGAAGATTTCAACGGTATATCTGTAAAGGTGCAGAGAACAGAGACCAGATATAATGATGGTTCTGGCAACACACACTTTGAGGTTAAAGACTTTCCGAAAACAGAAGCCGGAATCAGGGACATTGCTATACCTAAAGACTATAGATGGATTTCTAAAATGGTGCAGCATATTAATCCTTTTGGAGAGTTTATTTTTACAAACCGTGATGGAGATAGAATTAAATCATATTCTGTTAGGAGAAGGCTTTCAAGGCTCTGTAAAAAACTTAACATTGTCCCTAAATCCCCTCATAAAATCAGAAAAACATATGGGACTATCTTAATGGATAATCACATTGATAACCGTATGGTGATCGGATTGCTAGGTCATACTGATATCGGAACCAGTGAAGAACATTATCATAGGAATCGAAGATCTGAGTTAGAAAGAGCAGATATCGTAAGTAACATACCTGATTTTATGATAAAATGATACCTGGGGTATCAAAGGGTATCAAACAAAAGAGCTTGAAAGCCTTGAATTTACTGGAAAAATAGAGTTGTATGTACGAGTTCAATTCTCGTCATCAGCTTTCAAAAAACCTTATATATCAAGGGTTTGCAGACATGTGGTATCGTCAGGGTATCACGTGGGGTATCAAATAGGAATGGTTACTATATTTTACACGTAAGAAAGGAGCTTTTGCACGTATGACAAAATATAAAGAGCCTTTCACAAGCCCTTTACTTTTCTGATAATATTTCATTCCATTTATTCCATACATTTTCATTTCCATATATTCGTAACCTCAGCTTTTTTACAAATTTATTCCCATTTCTTTTTGACTTATCCAATACTCCATGCATTTCTATGTAGGACCGGCTTTCCCCTGATCATGAACAATAGAACTAGATGCATATATAATTCCTTTACAATAATCATTCATTTTTCTTCTTTTTATTCCTTTCAAACCTTTTCCAATACTCAGGATATGTTTCTTTATACCATGCTAAAAAACTCCCGTATATCTCTTTTTCACCTTCCTTTCTTGCTTTTACAGCATCTTCTAGTTTTTCATAGGTCCCTAAATGATATTGCTTTCTTTTAAATACGATATATGCTCGCCAATTTTTTTGCTTCTTATTCCATGAAACGCCGTTATGTCCGGATGCGTTATTTTTATTTAGCTTTCTGCTTTCAATACTTCCGATATAAGAACCACCTTTGTGATAATCTTCATTTGCCTTCCATCCCTTTTCTAGGTAATTTTTTCTACAGTTTGCACATTCATTTGCATATCCATTTACAAGCTTAGTAAGAGGTATATCTGTAGTACTTCCACACTTATGACACTTGCATATCATATATGGAGTAATGACCGAACGTTTTTGATCGAGTTTTTTTAATCCTGCATATCCGATAATTTCAAGATATCCGTATCTTTCACCAATATGTTTTTCTGATTCTTTTTTTCTTTTTATTTCATTTTCCTTTTTAAGACATTCAGGGCAAATATTGTTTTTTGAATAATTTGTAATTGTTTGGGATCCGGATATAAAAGTAGTACCACAATTTAGACATTCGCATTTATATTTGTAGTATCTGTTTTTTGGGTCATAACTATATAAGCTTACGACCCTGACATTGTTATATATGTTTCCTTCTCTTATATGTCTTCCCTTAGGTGTTTTCAGTGTTTCCATTCTTTCCATCCCTTTCAGATTCAAAAATTGAATAGGCAATCAGCATTTTTTGTGAATCTGTTATGTTTCTTTTACCTTTCCCGGATGCTTCCCAACTTTCTACGGTTCTTTTAGATGTATAGTACCTCTGAGACATTTCATATTGTGTCAATCCCAGACCTTTTCTAATATCGCTCATATCTATCCAGTAAAGCGACCAAATTGATTCTAGAGTGTTTATGATGGATATACAGCTCTTTATTTTTCCCTGTCGGCTTGCTGTACAGTTTACAGTCTCTATATAATCTTGAAAATAATTCATATTTCATTTTTTTTACTCCTCCTCTAATTTTTTATAAATTGTCCCTATGGACAAAAGATCGCACGCTCTACGAAGCGTATCGACATATTGATCGTTGCTACAAAAACTTCCTTGGACAAATACCCTGCCCCAGTCGACTAATTCGATAAAATAAAGGCCACTTACAATTGCTGCTTCTAT
>ENA-UOOI01003383-UOOI01003383.1-fermentation-metagenome-genome-assembly--contig:-NODE-3383-length-12115-cov-46.746849_pt1 | contig 12115 bp, 9 predicted proteins | sample MGYA00245779_ERZ724027 | MGnify/ENA primary metagenome ERZ724027 (study PRJEB28704, sample SAMN03018318) | fermentation metagenome | biome: anthropogenic terrestrial biome; feature: soil; material... | reverse complement strand
AGGGTTCTGAACGACACAAGGGCTTTGACTGATACCTGAACTACGGGGATCCTGAAAGATAAGAAATTTCAGCGCTTCCTTCTGTTGATCAGCTAAATTTTCCCGAGGACCCGAATGTAAAAGAAGGAGGAAAGCGACCCGTATGAAATGGCTGGATTCCATAAAGCGGGCTTACCTGGACAGTCCTTACCAAAACAAACTGATTCTGTCCATGTTTGCCATCATTATGCTGCCTGTTATCCTGTTGACTACATTTTCACACTATCAGAATATTCAGATGATCAAACGCCAGTCTGTTTCCCTTTCTGAATTGTATCTTCAGCAGGCGGAGACTTCCATCAACTCCAAAATTACAGAAATCACCAATGTCGCCCTGAATCTGTCCAGGAACAAGAATGTCACGGAAATCCTGGCGAAGGATCCGCATTCCGTTCCCATTGCAGAGCAGATCGATGATTTGAATGACCTTGATATTATTGCAGCCCGTTTCCGGGACTCCGATGCCATTTACAAAATACGGATCTATGTCAAGAACGGTTTGCTGTACAGTGACCGAAACGACCTGACTTACAACCTGGACAGCATCCAGGAGGAAAGCTGGGCAAAACCCCTGAGGGAATCCTATTCCGCTATCTATTTTACGGATCCCTATGATTACACCTACATTCTCAGTGACAGGCGAAGACTTATTTCCGCTGTCGTACCCATACGGGATCCCAATAATTTTGATGAATTTATCGGCGTCATAAGCGTGGACATGCTGGAAGATGATATTCTGGACCTGATGCAGACTGCCGATTACAGCAGGAAAGGGAAAATTCTGATTACCAACCGGGCGTATGTCCCCCTGATTTCCTATACGGCAAACAAGAAACCGTTTCCCCATGAAATACCTGAAAAGATGATCCACAACCTGGATCCGTTTTACATTACAACAGACAATGATTATGTGATCGGCAGAACAACTCTTTGGAATAACTGGATGCTGATCACCATATCCTCCATGGAAGACCTGCTAAGCGTGCAGGCTGGCCTGAGAAGGCAGTTCATCCTGCTGGTTCTGATTGCCGGAGTCGTTGTCTGCTGTCTGTCCTTTTTGTATGGACGTCAGAATGCGAAACGAATCAACCTTTTGGCAAAACAGATTCGGGGAGTGGAAAGCGGAAATTTCAATGTAAACTGCATTGTGGACAGTGCGGATGAAATTGGGGAGCTTCAGGCCAGCTTCAATTATATGGTGAAAAAGGTGAACTCCCTCATGAAGAAACAGTACCAACTGGGTAAGAATCTGAATGCCATGGAGCTGAAAGTCCTGCAGGCGCAAATCAATCCCCATTTCCTCTACAATACCCTGGATCTCATCTCCTGGGCGGCAAAACGCGATGATATGGAGGAAGTCTGTGATATTGTCATTAAATTATCCCGGTTTTACCGAATCAGTCTGAGCAATGGCAGTGATTACATTTCCATTGCCAATGAAGTGGAGCATGTCCGTCTCTATGTTGAGCTCCAGAATCTCCGGTTTCTAAAGGATATCGAGCTGAAAACGGAAGTGGATCCGAAACTGAAGGACTATCGGATTATGAAGCTTCTGCTTCAGCCGATTGTTGAAAACAGCATTCTGCACGGGATTGCCAATTCCGATAAAGAAAGGGGAATCATCTTTCTCTCGGTCCAGCCGGTCGGAGGCATGATACAGATTATCATCCGGGACAATGGAATCGGAATGAATCAGGCTACCATCTTTCGGCTGATGACTTATGATGAAATCCCGAATGAAGGACAGAATACAGGAGGCTACGGGCTCAAAAATGTAATCAACCGTCTGAAGCTGTACTATGATAATCAGGCCCGGATCACTTTTCATTCCACGCCGGAGGAAGGAACCTCCGTAACCATTCTGATCCCTTATATTCCCCAGTAAAAGGCGCATATTTCCTAAAATTCACTGATCTGTATCGTTTTTTGATTTTCATCCACCGCAAATGCCTCGGCATACGGTTTTCGGGCCAGATATCCGTTGCATTTCATCAAATGGCTGTAATATTCCGCGTAATGAAAGCTGGGGCTGTGGATGGCGAACCACTGGGTTTGAATAGCCTTCTGCCACAGGGCGAAGCCTTCTTCACTGACTTCCACATACGCATAGGGCACAAATTCTGTGGGATCTTCCCAGTTTTGAGCGTAATATGGGCCTCCTGCATAATGGGCAGGAAGTTCCCGCTCAAAAGAAGGCAGCCCTGCAAAAAACTGAGCATCCTTTACAATCCGATAGGTTGCTTCATGATCCTTATGGATGCTGTTCTTCCAGTGGGTCAGCAGTACTTTCGGTTTATATTTGCGTATCTGATCACAGACTTCAAAGCGGACTTCCTGCGTATCGGGCAGCTCACCGTCCGCATAAGGCAGTATCACCGCTTCTCCTCCCATCATTTGGGCAAATGCCGCAGCCTCCTGCTCTTTCTGTTTACGATATTCAGCCACGGTCAGATGAGGAGGGTTTCCCCGCTCCCCGCCGGTCAGCGCAAGGGTTACCACTTTCCATCCCTTCAGGGACAGCGTCGCCAATACTCCGCCGCTGGTAAGCTCCGCATCCCCCACATGTCCTCCAATCGCCATGATTGTTTTTTGTTGCTCTGCCATTTTCCACCCCTCTTTCAAAGAATCATCTTTTTCATATCGGCCCAGGCCCTGACCATTTTAAAGCCGGCCGCTTCATAGATATTGCGTGCCGGATTGTTTTCGCCCGTAAATAGTGTCATATACTGTGCGCCCAACTGGCTGAGGCCTTCACACAGGCTGTCAAACAGCACCTTGCCTGCTCCCATGCCACGGTATGCCGAATGCACGCCGATACCGGCGAAATAGCCTCTGCCGCTGGGCTGTTTGTCCATTGGCCCGGCGAATCCATAAACCGTATTCTCCTTTGCCACAATCCGGATCGGACGCCCGCCGTCCGGTTGGCTGATTTCCCTCAGAATCTCCCTGCGCCAGGGTTCGCTGTTCAGGTTATCCATCAGTTCCGGCATACCGGTGTGCTTTTTTGCATCAAAGGTTTCAATGGTAATGCCCTTCTCCAGCAATCCCTGCCTCTTTGCCAGGATATCCGGAGACGTCTTGTACCTGGACAGGTCGACATAATAGCTGTTCTGATAAGCAAAGTTGCGGTAGCCGCGATTCTGAAAGAAATAATATCCTGACCCGGCCATATCAACCCCCGGCGCGTTGGGGTGATCGTGATTCTCCGTCCCCGGCACAATCCATGTCAGGTTCATGGGATTAAAAAAGGAAATCTCCATGGAACGGGGGGAGCAATCGTCTGCCTCCCGCAGCTCCTGTTCCATTGCCGCCAGCAGCCGGGTGCCCACGCCAAAGCGCCGTACTTCCCGTGATACCACCAGCATGGTTAGATACGCCTTGTTGCTTTCCGGCACCTGACATCCCGCAGCAAACGCCGTACCATCTTCCAGCAAAATGGCTTTTTTGGTAATGCCCTTTTCCTCCGTAAGAAAAAACCGTGAGAACTCCTCATCTGTAAACGGCCGGTACAGCATATCCCCGTTTTGTACGGCATCGTTGAACAGTCTGCATGCCACTGGTACCGTTTGCTGCGTCAATGCAACATAATCCATGAAATCCCCCGCTTTTCTATTCTTGACGTTCCATATCTGCGTTTTGCTCTCTCTATGAAATGCTCAGTTCCTCTAATTATGGAATACTCTGCTTTATTAGTATAACATCGCTGTAACATAATGTCAATATGCGATAAATTTTTTGTAATAAATTTTCACTAATGCGATATGATTTTATGCTACGCTCACTTTACATTATTCTTTTTGCTGATATACTAAAGAAGTCGTCAGGTCGTAGCAGCAAAGCGATTCGACTAAAAAAAGTTCAAAGGAGAGTGCCATGTTTTCAATAGACCATGATTATCATATTCATACCCATCTGTCCACATGCAGTGGTGATCCGGAGCAAACCGTGGAAAACATAACCAGATTTGCCCGGCAAAACGGTATGCATACCATCTGTATTACAGATCACCTGTGGGACGACTCTGTGCCTGGGGCATCCGCATGGTATAGGCCTCAGAACATTGCTCACATCCAGCAGTCCCTCCCATTGCCGAAGGGCGAAAACCCACGGGTTTTGTTTGGGTGTGAAACAGAATACCTGGGTGGTACAAAACTGGGATTATCTCCCGAGCACTTTGATCTGTTTGATTTTATTATTGTTCCGTTGAACCATTTTCATATGATAGACTTTGTGCGTCCTTCCAGTTATGATACGCCGGAAAAAATAGCGGATCTTTTGCTTACCCGGATGGAAGAAGTGGCGAGACTGCCCCTTCCATGGCATAAAGTGGGAATTGCTCATCCGACCTGCTCCCTGGTTTTCAGGGAGGGAAACGAGGCGGATGTTTATCGTGCAATGGATCCGGAAAGACTTGCCGGTGCCATGAAAACATTTTCCGACAAAGGCGCCGGTATCGAATTAAACAGCTCTTCCTTCAGTGGGGACTGGCGACAACACGAGAACGAGCATCTGAAGATTTATCGGGCCGCCCGGGACGCCGGATGCAAGTTTTATTGCGGATCCGACAGTCATAAGCCCAAAGCTCTCAGCCGCACCTTCCGGAATCTGCCCATAGTGATTGGACTGTTGGGACTGAAGGATGAACATGTTTTTCATATTTCCTGACCTATTCCGGACAAATGAACATTGTCAAATGAGTATTGTTAAATGAACATTGTTAAATGAACATTGTTAAATGAACATTGTGATGGTGCTTACCCAAACTCCCTTATTCTCCCGGGTGACTTCTTTCCAGAAACTCAGGCCTGACAGCAAAAAAGCCGTAAACCTTATATAAGCAAGGTTATGGCTTTTATCATATGAGAAGTAGTTATAGTGCATATCTCCCGAGTCAGATGAAAAACCTGCCGTCCTCCCCAATCAGGGACCAGTATGGCCAGAGAACAGTATATCTGTTTTTCAGATCCTTGGCATAAACAGCCGCATCGCGGATTTTCCCTTCGCCATACTCCCGGATAAACTCCTCCATGGACAATCCCACCGTATTCAGGAGGTGTTCCAGTGATCCCGAGGAGGGCATCCCCGCAAACAGCTCTTTTATCTTCGCCCATTTATCGGCATACAAAGACTGCCAGTCCAATTCGTACCATCCTGCCTTTCTCTGCAGTTCAAGGACATTCCCGGCTGCGGTGGTATACAGTCTGCGAATTTCCCTTTCCCACTTGTCCTGATCAAAGGATCGGCAGACCGGCTTATCAAGGGTTAAAAGCTCTTCCCGTAAACGTTGGGTGATCACAGTGGAATAGGCAACGTTTCTCCCATGGAGAAAATAAGGTTTTTTGTCCAGGATTCCCGTGATTTCAAAAAAGTGCGACAGGTGATGTTCACTTCCGGATGCCGGGCGGGAGTTCCCGATATAACTCATTGCGATGCCTGTACATACCAAAGCTTCCATCAACGTTTTTATGCTGTCCCCATCCCGCTGCAGTAGCTTTCCGCCCAGTCCGGCCACCTCCTGAACCGTTTCCTGAATAAAATCATGAACCCATTGACAAAAGGCCTCCCCCCGGACCAGTCTGGCAAGCTTCCAGTCATTCAGGCATGAATATTTGCCGATGATATCCCCGTAACCGGATTGTATCATCTCCAGCGGTGCATTGCGAAGCACCTCTGTGTCCGCAATGATCGCTTCCGCAGTACCGGTGGGACGATTCACCTTCATCCCGCCAATCACCAGCGCCGCGCCTACGGATGCATAGCCGTCCATAGAGGGGGCGGTTGCCACAATATAGTAAGGAAGTCCGCGCAGCGATCCGATATATTTGCACAGGTCATTGATGACACCGGAACCGATACCAACAATCAGATCTGTTTTCCCGCTTACCGCTGCATTGAGAGCGGCGATGGAGGACTCATCCGGAATCAGGAATCCCTCCCCGCCATAGACGACCTTGTTTTCCAGTCTTGCCCCAATCTGCGCTTCCGTCCTGTCACCGCAAACTGCATATGTATTCTCGTCGGCGACCAAAACGATATTCCGATACCCGTCCAATAGTCCGCTCAGTTTGGATATGGCATTCTTTTCAATAATAATATGCCGGATGGGGCAATAATGCGTCATGCCGCATCTGCATACGATCTTTCTGCGAAGCAGTCTGCTGAAATCCATCTTATTCCCTGACCTCTCTCCGTCCTGGCGTTTTCCCGCCTTGATTTTTTCGCTTCCATTGATTTCTCAGCATATGATATTGCGTCATCTGATCTTTTCCCTTATCCTTCAGCTGCTTTCTCATCGTCCGGATGACAGGAAGGCAGGAGAAATATCGGGCTTACAGGACTTCAACATCATTTCGCCCGAATCGTTCCAGTAATTCGGGGGATAGTTTGCCATCTGAAATCACCATATCAATATCTTCTTCCATGGCATAGGTGTAGACAGAGGATATGCCGACCTTGGAGGAATCCATCAGAACAATGACCTTATCGCTTTTGCCAATCATCGTCTTTTTCAGCCGGTATTCATCTTCATTTCCACAGGTAAAGCCACGTCGCTCCGAATAACCGGTTACGCCAAAGAAGGAATAATTGATATTCACATCATTCAGCATGCCAAGACTGCAGCTGTCGCTGACACATAGACTATGGACGTCCAGCCGCCCGCCTATGATTTGAATCACAGGCTTTTTCAGATGTGCCATCTCCAATGCAGCCGAGATGTTTCCGGTAAAAATAATCATCTGCTCATCCGGCACGATCTTAGCCAGCTCCGCAACAGTGGAGCCGGAATCGAAAAACATGGTGTAACCCGGTATCATATAATGCAGTGCTTTCTGTGCTATCACACTTTTTTCTTCCATACGGGAGACAGCGCGATTTCTGAACAGATCTTCCGATCCCACAATGGTGCCAATAGATCTGGCGCCTCCGTGGACACGTACCAGGGCATGTTCCCGGTCCAATGCTTCCAGATCACGTCGTATGGTCATTTCAGACAAGCCCGGAAAGAGATCCCTTATTTCCCTGAATGTAACCTGACCACGCTGATTCACCAAATCGACAATTTCAGATTTCCGATCGTTCATACTGTACTTTCCTTTCTTCCCTTTGATATCTATCCTTTCTTCCTTAATATCTAACCTTTCTTCCTTGATATCTACCTTTTCTTCCTTGATATCTGTCCATTCATCATTTCCGATGGAGTCGACAGGAAATCCCGGAGACTGTAACGCCTTAAATCATTAACAAATTCCTCAGCGCAAGAGCTCTGTCAGTGCACAGCCGTCACAATCCTTCAATTCTGTTCCCAGAATCTTTGCATAGGTGGGCGCCTGATCGATCAACCGTCCTTCCGGCAAAACAACGTTCTCACGGAAATCGGGGCCGATGCACCAGAATACCGGCTGAGGTCCCTTATCCGGCAAATGTCCATGTGTAGCGTGGCCATATCGGTAGTCGGTGATATCGTATTGCTTCTTCAGCGGTCCGCAAAAGTCATCTCCGAATGCAGTGGAACCGTCTGTTTCCAACACAAAGAAAAACTCTCCCCCAAAATGCTGTTCGGCCCGGCACTCTTCTTCCGTAAAAACACGCCCGATGCCGCAGGCCGGATCCGCCTTCATTTCCTTCAGAACCGAGTAGGTGCGGTCGTATCCCTCCGGACCGGCATCCTGATTCAAATAAACGAGTGCACTTGTACCGCCGGACTGGCAATAGGCACGCCATCCGAGCAGATTCCCGTCTTCGTCCACATCCAGGAGTCCCGCCTCCGCCAGTCGTACGTTTACATTGACGATTTGTTTCACATCAATGAGTCCATGATCGCTGGTCAGTACCACATTGGTTTCCGGGATCAATCCATGACGGTCCAGTGCTTCCATCACCATACCGATATATCCGTCTGTGGCGGCTACCGCCTCATCCACCCGATCGTTGAACACTCCGTTTTGATGCCTGGCAGCATCTATATCAGCCGGATGCAGGAAAAGAACATCCGGCTGAAAGGTATCAATCAAGTCCACTGCGCAGCGCATAATGAATTCCGTGGTTTCCGGGTGCCTGTGCAAAGGAACATTCTGGTAGCTGTGTTCAATGGCACGCAGGACTTCCTCCGATGAACCCGAACGCCGAAAGACTTCGGGCAGCGGATCGTTTTTTGACTGAGGCCAGTACTCATCAACCAGATAATCGATGGCAGGATGATTTCCGGTCGCAGGCCAGAATACTGCCCCGGTGGACAGTCCCCTGCGCTTTGCCGCAAAGAAGATGTCATCCGGCCAGAGATTATCGGTTCGAAACCATTTCCATGGCGTCTTTTTGCTTCCCGGCATCAGCTGAAGATTGCCGCTGACACCGTGCTTTTCCGGCCAGACCCCGGTGCACATGGTAGTATGGCAGGGATAAGTGATCGTTGGATAAATGGAGCGTACCCGTTCAATGCCGCTGGCCTGGGAAAAATACTTCCGAAAGTTTTTCATGGATCGGAGTGCGTCCACATCCTCTTTCACTAATCCGTCCGCAGAGAGAACTAGCAGTTTATTTGGCATGGTTTCTTCTTCCTTTCTGTTTGTAGACAACACAAAATCATATTTTGTGCGATTCTTTCATATAAATGAACATTATGTATCTGGCTGAAAAATCAACACACTCATCATTGCACAGGTATATAAATTTGTCAAGATGTATAATACAGTTTAAATATACTGCTGTCGCTTAAATTATCGATTATTTAAGATATTTTGCCTTTATACCTTATCGTGTTAACCATAATGTTATTGGCAAACATCAGCTTGTATAATTCTTCATTGTAAATTGGAAACGCATAAAAAAAGAGGCTAAGGCAGACTCTCCCACACTCGTTTCTGCCTTGGCCCCATTATACTGTTATACAGCCAATCCTCAGTAATTCAATTACCGGGTTGCCCACCCAGCTTGTCCTGCCAAATATAAAATTCCTCATGAACGATCATGGCAGATAGGCCCCTTCTTCCCGCAGGCGCTTTCTCAGTTTCTGCACATCAACTGCATGCACATTCACTGTCGGCATATTGCCGGCATGGGCAGCCGCCATGCCAGCCGCTTCTCCCATGGCCAGACAGACCGGCATCACCCGGACACTTCCCAAAATCTCTCTGTCACAGGATATGGACCGCCCTGCGACCAAAACATTGGTCAGCCCTTTCGGGGTCAGGCAGCGATAAGGAATCCCATGGGATTCCCCTTTCCCATAGCGACAGGTTTTGGACTCCACCACTTCCTCAAAGGAAGCTCCTTTGACCAGCTTCTCTGCATCTTTCTCTGAATGGTGAACATCAAGATAATAGCTGTTGCGGCAGATCTCATCTTCAAAGCTTCGCCTGGCCATGTAATCCTCCGCAGTGATCACATAATCTCCTGTAATACGGCGCGTTTCCCGGATTCCCATCAAAGTTGCAGTTTGGGACAGATAAGAATTTGCAAAGGCTTCCGGAAAAAATTCCGCCAAGCCGTCACGCATTTCACGGGCCAGCTTGCGTCCCTCCATCAGCGCATGAGACAGATTGATCGGATCGGTACTGTCCACATCCCATAGATGTCCGGCATTGAATCCTACCGTACCGGGTCCGACAAGATTGCTGCAAATATGTGTATCCCGGATCAGGGGATACTTATCGGAATTTGCAATCTGATGAATGGGACTATCCGGATTGGATCCATGCAGCCAGGGACCGCATTGATATCCATAGTCATCCACATTACTGATCATGAAACAATGGCTTGCAGGCTGCAGCTCGCCGTTGTCTCCGCCTTTTTCATACCCGGCACCGGCCCCTACTGCCAGATCTCCGTCTCCTGTGCAGTCCACATATACTTTTGCCTGATACGCGCAGAGGCCGGATTTATTGGTCACAACAATTCCAGTTACCAAGCCCTTACCATCGGTCTCCACACTGCTTAACATGGTATCGAACAAAACGGAAGCTCCCGACCTGGTAACCATATCATCATATAGGGTTTTCAGCCGTTCCGGATCAATCGGCACCCAGTCCACCGCATCTTTCGGCACATGGGGCATGGTACTTTTCAAGGACTCCATTATCTTTTGCGCCAGACCGCCATAGATCACCCGTTCTTTATCCGAAAACGGGCACCAGGCAGGCACCAGGCCGTTCGTTCCCATACCGCCGAGTGCTCCGGTCGCCTCAATGAGAAGGGTTTTTGCGCCTTCCCTGGCAGCAGAAATGGCTGCGGTACATCCTGCCGGACCGCCCCCGACTATGATCACATCCCATCTGTCATCCAGTGGAATTTCCCGTTTCAGGGTAATATGTTTTCCCATTCACAATCCCTTTCTTTATAATGCTTTCCTTCCATATAAAATCCTCATATAAAATCCCCATAAAATCCCCGTGCCTCTTTTACTGAAGCCCGCTTCCCATTATATCTATATTTCAGGCAATCGAACAGAAGAAGATCCTTTGATAATTGTCAATATATTGCATAGACTGGGGTTTGTCGGCAGCTGCGCTCAAGTGGACTTTAACACAAATCTCCGGTATGCACAAATCGGTGAGCTGCTGGACCTTTACGGTGATTGGATGGGCTTTCAACACAGATTGACGGTATGCCCCTCATACCTGAAAAGTACCACTCAATATGCCACTCATATCTGAAAAGTACCACCGTCCCGGGTCATGGATGGTGGTACTTCTGTAAACTTTCATGCCAGATCAATGGGATTATGGTCTTATGATCTTTGCTCCCATTCTGATTGTGTTTCCCTGTTTCTCATATCTCGGGTATCCTGACTTCAATTTCCCTGCCCAGTTTGGCGGATTTTGTGATCCCGTCAAGAATCGCCTGGTTATAAAGAATCTGACTGGTGGGAACCGGCGCTGTGCCGTTATTCTTCACCGCATCCAGGAAAGAACGCAGCTTTTGTCCAAACAGATTGGTCTCGCTCTTGATGATGGGAATCTCTGTTTCAACCTGGCTGCCCGCCATTTCATGATAAATCTTCATCGGTCCGCCGACACTGCCATTCCAGCACTCTGTGGACGGGATGCGCAGCCCGCCTTTGGTTCCCATAATGATGGTATCACCGGGAGTGTCCAGATTCATTGCCCATGCAATACGGAAATCCAGGATGATCCCGCCTTCCAGCCGAACAAAAGCAGCTGCAAAGTCATCCACACCAAACACAGACGCATACTCAGGATGATTCTTGTAGTACTCCGGCCTTTTGCCAAAGAAATCAGAAGTGTAGCCTGTAACCGTCAATGGCTTCGGATAACCTATGGCATTCAGCACCATGTCCAGGGAATAGCACCCTATATCGCCCAATGCACCGATGGCACCCTTATCTTTTTCAATGAAGGAGGTTCCGTATGGCGTGGGAATGCCTCTCCGTCTTCCTCCACCGGTCTGGATATAATAAACCTGCCCCAATTCCCCGGATTCCACAATTTCCTTGATCTTTTGCATATTCGGATCGAAACGGGGCTGAAAACCGATGGAAAGAATCTTTCCGCTTTTCTTCTCTGCGCGCATAATCTCCACGGCTTCGTCCAGGGTGACGCACATGGGCTTTTCCAGCATGACGGGAATGCCCCGGTTCAATGCATCGATCGCACATACTGCATGCGCCGAGTTATATGTACAGACACTTACTGCATCCAGCTCCACGGAATCCAGCATCTCGGTATGACTCTCAAAACACTGTACCTCCGGAAGTCCGAATCTCTTGAAGAATGCCCTGGCTTTTCCGGGAATGATATCAGCACCTGCAACGATTTCGACATCCGGCATCGTTTTATAGTTGCTCACATGTGCTTCTGCAATCCATCCAGTCCCGATAATGCCAATCCGTAGTTTACGGGTGGTATCGATTTCCTGCTGATTCCCCTGATCCTCCTGAAACCGATTCAGAATGTCGTCGTTTTTATCGGCCATTAAAAATTGCCCCTTTCCTATAATTATGATAATTGAGTGGAAACATCCTGCCAGCATATTTTGATATACTTATCTTCCTACCCATATATAATCTATCACAAATTCGAAAAACAGGAAACAGGGATTATCTTGTTTTTAGGGACTTTCA
>ENA-UOOI01003382-UOOI01003382.1-fermentation-metagenome-genome-assembly--contig:-NODE-3382-length-12124-cov-3.640484_pt1 | contig 12124 bp, 10 predicted proteins | sample MGYA00245779_ERZ724027 | MGnify/ENA primary metagenome ERZ724027 (study PRJEB28704, sample SAMN03018318) | fermentation metagenome | biome: anthropogenic terrestrial biome; feature: soil; material... | reverse complement strand
CATTTTATTCCACATTTTTTGACTCTTGTTTAAGAGAACTTCGAACTGTCCAGTAATTATAATTAAGCTATAAGCGTTCCCTCACAATTTTATAGATTTGATCTACAATCCATAAGATCTCTATCAAAACCGAAGTTTTCCTTCCACTTCAAAAGGGAAGAACGCAGGCCCCTCCACCAGGTAAAATCTGAACTCGTGAAATTTTCTAAACAGTCTTTTCTACGCGCCGGCTTTGACAAAAACAGAAATACGGGTAAGTTTCGGAATGATTCCAATCTGCGGAACCAGGTGGAACATATCCCTGCTGTTATCTGGTGTGCTTATCCTGTGGATCGCATCCCTCTACGGCGAATTTTACCGATCCAGCTGTTTTAAATTTATGGCACAAGACGCTAAGACGGTCGTATCAAAAATACCCCTTCTATCCAGTCAGTCTTCCTCCAGTGCAGTCTGCTTGGTACACTTGGTTGGCGTTGGCAGGCTTTGCGATGCCTGCGATATAATGCTGTTAGGTCGGCTAGAGCGGGTTCTGGATCCCTATTTTATGGACGAACACGGATTACGCCACCGCCGCCTTGAATTTATCCGGTGACCGCGCCGACTTTTTCCGCCACCATCCACGCGAAGGACGGCATGACAAAGATCACGGCCACCTCCCTTTTGAAATTGGCCGAGGGCAACGGTACCACTACGGTGAAAGCATGGACGGGGCTGAGCGCCGAGGGAGATACGTTCTTCAACAGGCAGTATTATGTTGCCAGCGGCTCTCCCCTGCGAATTTGAGATCAATGCGCAGGCTTACCGGAACGGTACGGTGAAGAATATATCAGTGTTTCCGACGACGATTACTGCGGAGTTACTTGCAGAGGATGGGAACAGCGTTAATCTAAAATTATCCAGTAAATGGAATAGAATTTTGTTGGGGTGGTTTCAGGTTTTCATCCCGTTAGGCTGATTTCGTTCTTGACTTTTGGATCTAAATGGTATAGTATATACTGTATTTAGATGACAACAATATAAATAATATACATATTAGGTGCAAAATTAACATGGAGCGTAGTCTGCTATACAAAAAGGAATCGAGAAAAAAGCCAGTCTCCGTCTGCACACCGCTGTATCCGAACAAGAAAATACCGAGGGAAATCATAAGCGATGCCGTGGAGTGCGGTTTGCCGAACTATCATAATTGTGGACTTTTTAATTATGTCTGGATTCTGGCTCACGCTCACACGTATTCCGTAGTGGAAAATGGAAAAGAATTACCGAAATATGCATATTTGTCTTCTGACGTCAGCGAACTGAAAAAAGCGTTCTGTGTAAAACGAAGGGATCAGTGTGTCAGTTCGCTTGAACTTCTCGCAAAAAAGGGCCTCATCCGGTACAGCATTCAGAATGAGGACATTGGGATCCTGGCTTTGAAATATCGCTGTGTAGGCACTTATTCAAGGAAAAAAGCAGGTATCGAGTCCTGCAGTATCAAAAAGAACCGCGGATTTATTTTTCTAAACATTTTCAGCATTCGAAAATATTTCCGGTACAGTGGGCGTTACTCCATCAGGGATGTGCTGATATCCATATGGCTCAATATTGCCTATAACGATCCGAATCTCGGAATTACGAAAGACTGCGCATTTATGTCGGTTTATAACGGTTTTCGCTGCAGTCCGAGACTCAGGCAGAAAACGCTTGGGAGGAAATGGGGCTGCGCACTTCCCACCGTTTCCAAAATGCTGAAGGAACTTGAAAAAGCAGGATTTATCCACACCGTGAGATTTCACAGGACGGGAACGTTTATCGCCGTAAAAAACTATTCCGAGATTCTCTATGGAATTCAGTCCATCAATGTTACAAGGGAATATATCCTCGTCAGATTTTTGGGAGAGGATCCAAATCCGGAAGTCAGAAAAAGAAACCGCCTGATTAAAAAAAGAATGTTTATTCTGAAATTTCGCAGGATCAAAAGAGAAAATAATTGGATGGAACTACGAATTGCAAGCGTAACGCAAAGCATCCGGGTTCCATTTTGGAAAACAGGGTAATTGGAAATTACTCCCATATTATTTAAAAGGATTTGCCGGGCAGTTCATCAGGAAAAGCCGAAAACACCGCTTTTTCTCTTTTTCTTCCGCTTTCTTCTAATATGTTTTGACCTTTTACATAAGAAGGACGATGAGTTAATATAAAATATTGAATACGGGAAGGACATGATTGGTGAAAAACAAAAGGAGTTTTCTGGAACGAGGAAGGCTTTCCATTCGATTTTCATAATTATGAAAACAGGGGTCGGAATCAAAATCATGATTCTGGAATTTCATAGGAATGAATAAAGATTTTTATGATAAATCAAAGTAATCCCGCGTTCCCATAGAAGGCAGCTTTCTGTAATTTTTTTAAACCCGTACGATCTAAGACATGGTAAAGCTGCTGACGCGGAAAATTCCTCTTCACAGTATTCCGCGATGGTAGCCTGATGAAAATGTCAATGGAAGAAAAATATGAATTCTGTTAGGAATCTTCACCAATCCTTATCCATTCCCTCAAAAATTTTCGCGGAGGAAAATTTTATTTTTGCACGCATCCGCTGTGGTGAGGATCTCTGTTTCTGCGGGGTTTTTGTCCATCTTTCGCCGTTTACTTATAAAATTTGACTACGCCATGAAAGCGTAATAAACTATATTCAGAATGAATGATCCCTGTCAATCTGAACATATTTTTTAATTGCTATTTTCCGTCTCTTATCCCATCTCGAATGGCAGCAGAATTACATACTCGAAAATAAAGGGGCTGTATGCTGTCATGAACAAACTATCCAGCTTTCTCTGCGTCCTTCTAGCTGTCCTGGGAAACACTTTCTTTACGGAAACCGTATCGGCTGCGGCAAAGTATCCGGGTGTTGTGAATATACCGGGTTATAAAGGAAGAATCGGGATGCGAGGCGGAGCTTCCATCATTGAAAAAGGAGATATCCTTACCTTATGCATTGGTTCCTCCGAAGGCCACGAAGAGGATCTTTCCCGGCTGAACGTTGCATGGAATGCGAATCCTTCCGAGATTAAGCTGACGGATAAGGGCTTTTCAAAAACAAATAACAACTGGGAAGCTAACGTTACTTTTCTTAAAGCCGGAATTACTGTTCCAGTTTACGCGTCCGTCAATGGGATTCCTCTCGAAAGGGAATTTAATGTGTGGGCTGATCCGGTTCATGCTACAAAAGTAGCTCTGAGCGCGAAAAACGTAAGCCTTTATGGAAAAGACCAGACCACGGCGATCGATGTCACGCTGTATCCAGCCGGCGTTCCCCTGATTGACGGGGACGACCATCCCGCGGTTGTCACCAGTCATTCTGACGTGGTAACCGGCACGTTTCACCGGGATCCCTATCCGGGCAAAAACGATTATATTCTGCTTCTTGCAAAAGGCGACGGAACCGCTCTGATTACGGTAAAAACAAGATCCGGACCGTATGCCTCCTGCTATGTAACGGTTTCCGGAACAGGGAGCAAAGCCAGAACCGCAAGTTCTCCTCAAAGAATAGTTTCGAAAGGAAATAACGGCGCTTCTCAAAACGGCGGTTCTTCCAAAACTGAAAATTCCGCTGTTCAGAGCAGGCATACCGGAAAACCGTCCGCATCTCAGACTTTGCCGAGCGGGATACATGCGGGAAAATCCAGTATATCATCAGAAAAAACGGCTGGTATTCCGCAAGTCGCATCCTCAGGAGTGATTCCTCCGGATTTGGATGGAACGGATTCCGATGTTTCGTCAGCCGCTTCCTCAGGAGTGATACCTCCGGATTTTAATGGAACGGATTCCGATGTTTCAAGGGCAAAAACAGGAAAGGCAGAAAAAGAAGAACCGGAACATACGTTCAGATGGTTATTTGCAGTTGCCGCGTTTCTTGCGGCCGGAACGGCAGGAACCGTTTATTTCATTAAAAAAAGAAAGTCGAAACGGGATATGGGAAAAAAGACAAAATAAAGAAAAGTGGATCCCAGAAATACGCAGGTCTGCTTTGACGGCGGATTTGTTCCGGGGACCCTAGAAACCAAAATAAATGATTCCTGCAAATCTGTTATCGTCAAGAACGTCACGAATTTTTCATACTGCTTTTCGCCTGTGATTTCCCGTTCCTGTTCCCTGCCGCCGCGAAATAAACACGGCGGCTTTTTTATTTTTCAAATTTGACTTTTCATTTTAGCAAGAGTTATACTATATATTGATTATAATTAAAATAATAACTATATACAGAATTAAGATGGAGCTGATGGAGTTTTTTCCGCTTTCGGTCTGATGGAAAAAACACCTGCTTCCGGCGCGAATACGTATTTTCTGGGGAATGACTCCAGCTATATCTATTTTACCAACAGTATTCCCCATGCTTCGCCCGGAAAGGTCGTGATTAATCCTCTTGGATATTTCGTGTCTATTTACGCAGGCACGGAAGAGCAGAGGAAAAACAACACCTGCGCAAAGTATTATGGGACGGTATTTACGTCGTGCGGATCGACAACCGGAAGAGCAGGTTACAGCAGAAAGAATCCAAACTCAGACAGGGATTTTAACACCGGCCAAACCTCCGTATATCTTGATTACAGAGAAGGATCCGATTTATATATTCAGGTAAACAACGAGCTTGGTCCGGAAGCAGCCCGCTTCATGCGCCAGCTGGCGGATCCAAAAAATCAACAGGCAAACGGGTGGATAGCGGTAAATACTCTTCTCTGCGCCGCGCAGCTGCAGGGAAGCGGATACCGGTATGTCAGCGGCTGGGGCAATCAGAACGACGCTACCGGTGTTCCCATCGCTTACACGCAGATCAGGTTAAAAAATCCAATGCCATATACTAAAGACATCCTGCATGATCTCAATCTGCTGAATACCAGTTATACCTATGATCAGGCGTTCAAAACCAATTCCCGGCTCAAAGTCCTTGAAGTTTACAGCAAGGCGATCTACCACAAGGCAGGGAATTCCATTCTGGCCGCTGTCAACGATAATCCCAATAATATTATTCATCAGAAATACGGCTTTCGAAATTTGAACGCCACGTCTTTTGCCGCCGTGTTTTCGCATGGGACAAGATCCGTCATCAACCGCGAATGCTATGATTTGATTTGCAAGTTTTTTAAGAGCCCTCAGGCTGTTTCCGAACCAGCGGAAGACAGAAGCTCCGGGGGCGCCATCGGCACCGACGTGACGGGCTTTAACAGTTTCGGCCGGAGTTCAACGCTTTATTCCGGCCAGTCCGGATATTTCCAGTATTCTTTCACGAATCATTCTTACGAAATCCGGCATACCACAAGAACAAAAGTTCCCATATTCCGTTATGACGAAACAACTGGAAAACTTGTCCCCATTTCTGCCGGGGAGGACGGTTCGGGGAACCCGGTTCAGTATCAGGATTACCTTACGTATTACGAGGCACCCAGTTTTCAGAAATACAGCACGGCGTTTACGACGGAAGGGGAACACAGCCAGTTCGCGGGTTCCGACCTGAACAACGACAGATATCCAAAACCAAATTCCGTCCTCAGCAAACTGCTCGACCGGAGCGGCCTGATCAATCGGGACCAGTATCCGCTGGAGGGAAATTACGGGGGGAAAAACACGGTTTCCCCTCCCCTTGAGAGCAGCAGATTCCGCGCAAACTACAATGCAGGAACCACTTTCATTCCTGCCAGAGCGACGATGTGGATGGCGGACAGCGGCAATCAACCCGCCTATGCCGACACAGTTAAAAACATGAAGGTAGTTCCGTCCGACGTGGAAGCATATGACATTACCCTGGAGGACGCGGAGACGGGGAAGGAAACCGACACCCCCTACGTGGGGGAAACCCTGATCCCGGTTTACCATTACCGGAACAACACCGAAGTTCCTGTTCTCGCGGTCGGGCACGGGGATACTCATGGAGACTATCTGGACGGTTCCGCTGATATGTTCGGCGCGTTTTCCATGCAGGACGGGGAGGAAACAGAAAAACGTGGCCACGCTTTTTCCGTTTTAAAAACAGGGAACGAATCGACGGACTGCTTTACGGTTTCCTGCAGTGTCTGGCTGGATGATTTTGATGGGGACGCTTCCTGGGAGTCTGACGACACCAATAACGTTTTTGAAAAATCCTTTTATACCAAGAATCCCCTGTCCGGATATTTTATCGAGCCCAACAGTGATTACCGTGAGGATACGGATGTCATCTCTTCGTTTATGATTGAGGATCAGACGGGCTATGATATCACGAATGACCAGAAAATTAAGCCAGTGCTCACTGTAAGCTATGACAGAAACGGCCAGAAGGAAAACATCCAAATTTCCCATTATACGCTTATCTGCCCACACCTTCATGAAAACATGATCTGGTTCAAGTGGCATGTTCCGACAGGCTTGAATGGCAGTGAGGTTCACTTCAGCTTGTCACCGGACCCGGATCGTTCTTTTATCGACCTGCCAAAATGGGGAGACCTGCCGGTTACCGGGATGTGGACCACGATGAAAGCGCCCGTCTGCCAGACCCCCGACACGGCTTATTCGGAAAAAGCGCCGGACTGGTATGACAGCGCCGTGTCAAAGCTTGATACGAGGATAAGCGCATTTACAAAATATGTATGGCCAACAAAGAGCTGGTCAATCTATAAGCAAAATGAAAACGGAAGTTTCTATCAACAAACTTACGATGCAACAATCCCTGACAGCTTTGTCAGCTATATTAAGCCCGAGCACTCACCTTCGGCTGTTTTTATCAATAACAAATGGTACGAAAAATCCGGTTACGGTTTTTCCCTTACAACAGCGTCCAATCAGATTAACGCGGGTTCCGGGGTGAATTCTTACGATTATACGGATATCCAGAATGTCTATGCTCTCTTTCCGGAATTTATGTATGATTCAAAATCAGGATCTTTATCGTCTCCTTACTTTAACGGCGGACGGTCTGGTTTTAAGCAACCGGGGAATAACTGGGACGACACCGTGAACCATGGAACGTTCGGCACCGTCGACTGTCTGGTAAAAGATGGTAGCTGCTTTGTTCTGCCCTGCAATTCGGCGATGCTGAACTATATTCACTATACGCCGCTGTGGTTTCCGAATGGTCCCTACAACGTGAAGAATTATGCCTATGATGTCTGGACACCGGCAGGGATGCTGTCGACCTACACAGACTCGAACGAGATCAGGATTCGGGGAAATCTGTACAGCGACTATTATATCGCTGGAAACTAAACGGTGCTGTGTTTCTAATATCTGTTCCCTGTAAGAAAAATTCTCCCGATATAAACTGAACTTTTCCAAATTGAATGTGCCTCCCGAGATAACTTCTGCTCATGGATTTCCATGCAACTCATGGCGGGTTTCCCACGACAAAATACAGATTGGTAAATTCTGTTCTTCCATAAAAATACCCCCCGGATTGCATCGGTTCACTCCGTATTAGGCGGCACAAACTTGATATCCAGCCGGCGGCGCTTTGCCCCCCGGCTTTTTTCTTTCCGCTATTTGATTTTAAGGAGCTTAGATGATATACTATATATAGAATGTAATCACAATTAATAAGAAATAATATACTATATAAGTCTGGCGATACATGATAGATCCTTATAAAGTCCTGAATATCCCCCGGACAGCGTCCGACCGAGAAATCCATACGGCATACCGGGAATTGGTGAAAAAATATCACCCTGACCGTTATGTGGGGAACCCCCTTGCTGACCTGGCAGACGAGAAAATGAAAGAAATCAATGAAGCCTATGATTTGGTTAATAAGCAAAGAGCCGGAAAGATCTTTCCTCAGACTGATCCCTGCCCGGAAAAGCAGGCAGAAAGCTCGGCTGCACCGCAAAAGATATACCACCAGGTCATCATCGACCGGAACCATCCAGAAGAGGCAGCTGCGGGCATTAACGCCTATGCAGACTACGATGGAGTAAGACGTCTGATTAACCAGAAGAAGAGCCGGGATGCGGAACGTGTTCTTGACCAGGCCATAAAAAAAGATCAAAACGCGGAATGGTATTTCCTAAAAGCGTTTCTGTTCCAGCAGCGGGGCTTTCTGGAAAAAGCCTACCGGTATTACTGCGAGGCCGTAAAACTGAACCCCCGGCATCCGGAATACCGGAAATTCTATGAATATGCCGTACGTCAGAGAAATCCTGCTGATCTCAGGCAGGGACAGAACCAGACATCCGAAAACAGATTCTGGGACGCCGTTTCTGGAATTCTCGGAAGTATTTTTGACATCTGTTTTCACTGAAAACAGCATGGAATAGCAAAAAGGAGGCAGGTGCTGGTGCCTGAAATTTTACTCCGGGCGGCAGAATATTCCGTAACCGCACTTTTTTTCTCATTTCTACTCTGCGGAATCAGCAAGATAAAAGATACGGAACAGGAGGCTCTGAAAATGGCCGGGATTATGGGAATTCTTTTTAGTTCCTTTGCCTTATTTATCTCCATCGCTTCCTATGTTTTTTATCTAATCCGAACTCGGGATCTTTCGCCGCTGAGACAATTTCTGCGTTTATGGGATGTAGTGCGCTGAAAGGAAGAACAGAGAGAGGGATGTTAAAGGTGGGGTGTAATTTTCTGCTGGGACTTTGTTTTGTCGGAATCTTTTTTCTCATTCTTTATGGTTTTTTCCATTCGAAGGTAAAACCCGATACGGCGATGCAGATCCTTATTGGATATAGTTTTTTCCTTGATTTCTTCCAACGGCACCGCGCTGCGAAAATATGCCCATAAATATTTTGCTGGTGAAAGGGTGGTTTATTATGAAACAAGATCAGCGGGGAGATCATTCCAGCTCGGATCCGATTTATCTGGAACTTCAGAGCAGGTTAACGCTTTCGTCCTGCGGGGCGGCAGCCAGTCTTTTGGCCGCAGCCCTGTCTGCGGTTTTCCGGCTGCCGCAGACGATCTGGATTTTTCTACTGCTCTGTTCTGCCATATGCGTCTACAGTGGAGTCCGGTACGCCGTGCCCTTGAAAAAAAGGGATTATTATACGATCAGCGCGGAATGCGTGGAAAAAGAAACCTGGAAACTGAAAAGGCATTACTGCAAGTATTATTTTGACTCGGAAGCCGGGCCGTTCAGCCTTGAGTCCTCGAACCGGCACAAATACTATGTCCACCGGAAATACAGGATGATTTTTTCAGGGAAAAACCTGCCGCTGTCGGGAGAATACCTGCTTATTTGCGATCCGGTCAGGGAAAGGCAGAAAAAGAGCAGAAATAAATTCGAAAGCCCAGATACGACAGAGTCTGCCGGGAGGAAACAATAGCAGAACGTCAGGAAGGGGAAACGGACAGGAATGGAAAATACTTGACAAAAGGCAGTTTGGACGCTATACGGTAGTGTACATTAATTTTTTAAAGTCAATTTTTGAAAGGAAGAAAGCATCCATGTTAAATGTAGTTGCCGTTAACGGAAGACTGATCCGCAGTCCCTGGATTGATGAAGAGAAAGGTTTTGGGTATCTCGACGTAGCCGTGAAAAGAAACTATAAAAACAAAAGCACTGGAAAGACCGATACGGATTTTCTAAGTTTTGTGATTCACGGAAAAGCACTTAGCTTTTCAAAAAAATATTTAAAAATCGGATCCTGCGTCGATATTGAAGGGACCGTGCAGTCAATGACAAAAGGAGAAGGCCAGGACAGAAAAACTTCCCTTCTCCTTGTCGCGAGCAGAGTAGAATTCGCCGCGTCCCAGTTTCTGGAATCGAACATCGGGACAGAAAAACCGGACGCCGTAAAATCTCAGCAGAACAAACCGGCAGAAAAGGAAGCGCCGGCAGTCAATCCGGATGAAAAGAAAGGACTGGATCCCGCAGCAAAAGCGGCCGCTTCTGAGGGGAACAATATCATCGGGGAAGACGAAGATCTGCCGTTTTAAGCAAAACAAACAGGAAATCCCGTCAGATGTTTTTTGTCTGACGGGATTTTATTTTTCATCCGAAAGGGAGTTTTCAATTTATGATGAATAAAAATTCCGCGATTTTTAAGCTGGCCGGAAAAGTCGATTTAAAACGGTGCAGGCTTCTCTGTGGAATGTCCCTGGGGCCGTTGTATCTGCCCGCGGACGGAATGGAAATCCGGCCGCAGGCCGTCAAAGCAGTCTGCAAACTGGCGGAAATCATGGGAGACCAGTCCGCGGGCGGAGTCGGAACCTATTCCACCCGGGACGGACGAACCGGATACTGCGGTGAAATTACGGATTTCGGGGATCGCTACTGCGCAGCTCTGAATCCGTCCTCGGACGGCAGGACCTATCATGTCCTGGTAAGCAGAGGGAATTCCGGCGCCTATAATTTCGGGCCGACACACCCGGAGGATGGTTCCGTTCTTCTCACGATGATTTTTTTTAAGGAACGGCTGGAAAAGAAAGATCGTCAGCTGTACTCCTGCATGACAAATATACTGAAAGGCCTTTTGGCTCTCCGCCGGGAACAGGTGAAAGAGGTGCCTGACGTCCTTCGGCTGAATTTTGCCAGTCTGTCGGAATGGATCCACAACAAGCTCTGCGATCCGGATGATAACGAGTATTCCCTGTTTGACGAGGAGGGGAATATCGAGAAAATCACACCGTATGCCATCAAAAGAGGAAAATACGCCCCGGATAACGTCCTCGGAGGGAAATTTGAAATTCTCGCCGATCTTGCCGCTCATTCGCACCTGTCTGAAAAGCCGTCCGGAAACAACGGACATTCGGGGGAAAAATTCGGACATGCCTATTCCGAAGAAGAGAAAAAACTGATACCAGTCCTTCCAGACTGGTTTATCATGCCGAAAGAGGCGGGAACTGTCGCGCAGATGATTCTGAAAACAACCGGCAGCAATCACCCGATGAGGAATTTCATGTTCCGGGGCCCTTCCTCAACGGGAAAATCGTCTCTTGCAAAGGCAGTCGCGGCGGCGCTCCATATGCCTTATGTATTTGTAACCTGTTCTGCGGATTCGGAAAGCTATTTGTTTTTTGGACAGCCGATGTATGACAAAAACGGAAAGGTAAAATATGTGGAATCCAATTTTATCAGGGCTGTCAAAAACGGCTATCTTGTCGAGGTCCAGGAGCCTTATGTCATCGCGAGGCAGGGAGTTCTGACCTCCCTGAACGGCCTCCTGGATGACGGGCAGGAAGCCGTATTAAGCACCGGGGAAATCGTCCGCAGACATCCTGACAGTGTCGTGATTTTCACGACAAACGTCGATTACGTTGCCTGCAAGAGGCCGAACCAGTCGGTCCTTCGCCGGATGGATGCCATATTTGACATTCTGCAGCCGTCCAGTGATGTGCTCTGCAGTCGGATTGCTTCTGTAACGGGCTTCCGCGACACGGCAGTTCTCAAAAAAATGATTTCCGTCCGGAGTAAAATCAGTCAGTATCTGCAGAAAGAGGATTTAACGGACGGAATCTGCGGAGTAACAGAGCTGATCGGCTGGGTGGAGGCATATATGGTCACCGGGGATATCTTTTCTTCCGCGGAATGCACCATTATATCAAAAGCGACGGATAACCTGGACGCTCAGCAGACAATCTGCGCGTTTGTGGAAGCCGCGTTTGATCCGGACACAAAATTTCACAGGGATGCGGAAATCGAAGATTCGACCCTTTACTGAAAGGATAACTAAAGATGAGAAATATCAGGATTCTTCGGAGTATCAGCCAGCATATCAGGCCGAAAGATCTTTTTACGTCGGCTCGGATGACCCGATATTTTACCGAACTTGCGAAGATGGTCTCCGAACGTTACGACGTGCCGCTCAGGGTCCATCCCGTATGGAGTCCGGAGGAAAGTGATGTGGCCTATACCAATAACAGCCAGATTCATATAAACCTTGCAAACCCCATTACCATGGGAATCGGCAGAAGAACCAATTATGACAAGCAGACCATGCTGCTGACCTATCTCGGTCTGGAAGGCCATGAACTCGGCCATGCGCTCTGCACCGATTTCCAGGACGTCATAAGACTCGGAAAAGCATGGCGACAACGCAGATGGTATCCCTGGAGGCCAAAGTTCAAGGAAACAGTTTATGAGAAAACTGTCCGGGATGTTGAAACCTGTGTATTTTCCTCTTGTTAATGCTAAGGGAATCTGTCTGAAAATTGACATTGTTTTTTGTCCAGGAAC
>ENA-UOOI01003381-UOOI01003381.1-fermentation-metagenome-genome-assembly--contig:-NODE-3381-length-12125-cov-4.115493_pt1 | contig 12125 bp, 9 predicted proteins | sample MGYA00245779_ERZ724027 | MGnify/ENA primary metagenome ERZ724027 (study PRJEB28704, sample SAMN03018318) | fermentation metagenome | biome: anthropogenic terrestrial biome; feature: soil; material... | reverse complement strand
GGCAATTTTTTCCGCCATATACTCAATATCATCGTCGGTATCCCCTTCTTCTACTCCTAAAAGGACATTCAACCCATTTCCTATTCTTGCTATAACCTTTTCACCTGTTAAGACTTCCGAGGATTTTACCCTCTGCACAACTGCTCTCATATAAAATCACCCTATGCTCCTGTTCTGTATACATCGTTAATGTTACGTATCTTTTTTAGATCCTTTATGATCTTTTGAAGCTGCTCGGTATCATTTATTTCAAGAGTGAGATTGATGTACGCTGTTCCATCTTTGACAGTTCTGGCATTGATGGCTGTAACGGTTATTTTTGATACCGTAAGCGCATTTGTTATTTCGGAGAGCAGTCCGTACCTGTCATTTGCCTCTATCTGAAGCTCTGCCTGATAACCTGCACCATGATGCTTTGTCCAGCTTACCTCTATCATCCTCTCATCATTCTCCCTTAGCTGCTGGATGATATTTATACAATCTTTCCTGTGGATTGATACTCCTCTTCCCTTCGTTATATAGCCTATTATTTCATCGCCGGGTACGGGATTGCAGCATTTTGCAAATCTTATAAGTATATTATCTATGCCTTTCACACTCACTCCTGCGCTGCTGTCACGCTTCTTTTTGGGTTTATTGTCTTCACTCGTGCTCTTTTCAAGTATTCTCCAGTCATTGCTGTCATTCTTTATGGTTTTTGCATACTCTTCTTTAAGCCTTGTCACAATCTGCAAGACAGAAATGCCGCCATATCCAAGGGCAGCATATAGCTCTTCAATATGCTGCATATTTAACTTTCTTAAGATTAATTCAAGCCATTCCTGCTTCGCAAGCTCGTTGTATGAAAAGCCTTCCCTTTTTATTTCCCTTTCCAGAAGCTCTTTGCCTTTTGCAATGTTTTCCTCTTTCTTCTGTTTTTTAAACCACTGCATTATCTTACTTTTTGCCTGGGAGCTTTTGACAACCTGAAGCCAGTCCCTGCTTGGACCTCTATCGGCCGAAGTCGTGAGTATCTCTACAATCTCACCTGTCTTTAACTTATAATCCAGCGGTACCATTTTACCGTTTACCTTTGCGCCTATGCATCTGTTGCCTATATCCGTATGGATTCTGTAGGCAAAATCTATCGGCGTAGAATCTGCAGGAAGATCGATTACAGTCCCCTTCGGCGTGAACACAAAAACCTCGTCGTTGAACAAATCTATCTTAAGGCCATCCATAAATTCCTTTGCGTCTTTCAGATTGTTCTGCCATTCCAGTATTTCTCGAAGCCATGTAAGTTTCTTGTCAAAATCGTCTTCTTTCGATATGCCTTCTTTATATTTCCAGTGAGCGGCAATACCGTATTCGGCAGTGGCATGCATCTCCCATGTTCTTATCTGTACTTCAAAGGGCTGGCCGCCCGGGCCTATAACCGTCGAATGCAGCGACTGATACATATTCGGCTTGGGCATGGCTATATAATCTTTAAACCTTCCAGGTATCGGCTTCCACAGCGTATGGACGATGCCGAGTACAGCATAGCAATCTCTGACGCTGTCGACGATAATCCTTACGGCAAGCAAATCGAATATTTGCTCAAAAGTTTTATTCTTAAAAACCATTTTCTTATATATGCTGTAAAAATGCTTGGGGCGCCCGTCTATATCGGCCTTTATCCCTGCCGTGGAAAGCTTCTCTTTTAATGTAGTTACTATCCTGTCTATGCTCTTTTCCCTTTCATTTCTTTTTTGGGCGACTTTTTCAACCAGTTCATAATATTCTTTTGGATGCAGATACCTTAAGGATAAATCCTCAAGCTCCCATTTTATCTTTGATATTCCAAGCCTATGGGCTATTGGAGCATATATTTCAAGAGTTTCCTGAGCCGTGGATTTCTGCTTTTCAGGCGAACGGTACTTCAATGTCCTCATATTGTGGAGCCTATCGGCAAGTTTTATGAGTATCACCCTTATATCCTTAGCCATCGCAAGGAACATTTTCCTTATGTTATCAGCCTGCTGCTCCTCTTTCGTTTTATATTCTATTCTGCCGAGCTTGGTTACACCATCCACAAGATATGCTATTTCTTCATTGAAGTTTTGCTTTATATCATCATAAGTATAATCAGTATCTTCAATTACATCATGGAGAAGGCCGGCAGCTACAGTATTGGAATCAAGCCCGAGTTCGATAAGTATGCAGGCTACCGCCACGGGATGAGTGATATATGGCTCGCCTGAATCCCTGTTCTGATTTTTATGAGCCTTTTCAGAAAAATAATATGCTTTTTTTATAAGTTCAATATCGCATTTTGAATTATATTCTTTAATTTTATCAAGTAGTTCCTGAAGCATATTTGCCCTCTCCTATATTTATACCTTTAAAATGGCCTATACATTGTATTGTATCAGCGAATTTACATTGTAACCCGACAGTTTTTTTCTACCTTTTAAATCCGTAAGTTCTATTATAAAATCTATCGTTTCAACTTTTCCTCCAAGGCCTTCTATCAGTTTGGCAACGGCAAGTATGGTTCCGCCCGTAGCCAGAAGATCGTCTACAATTGCAACCTTTTGCCCTGCCTTAATAGCATCCTTGTGAATTTCAAGCTCATTAGACCCATACTCAAGCTCATATTTTATTCTATTCGTTTCAGCCGGTAACTTTCCAGGTTTCCTAACAGGCACAAAGCCTACATTCAGTGCATATGCAATAGGAGCGCCTATTATAAAACCCCTGGCCTCAGGTCCGACTACGAGGTCTATATCCTTACCCTTTAAATTTTTTACCATTTCGTCAATAGTGTACTTAAAGGCAGCGCCATCTTTGGTTAGAGTAGTTATATCCTTAAAACTTATACCTTCTCTTGGAAATCCATCAATTACCCTGATTTTTTCTTTAATATCCATTGTCTCTCCCCCTTAAATCTTGTATGAATTTATAATTTTTGTTTAGCTTAAGTTGTATCAATTTGCTTAGTTTTATTACGTTGGAATCATTTATATCCTTCTTACTGCATGGTATTATATCGATATTTATATTTCCATCGTTTTTTGCTGCCGCCAGTATAATATTTAGTTCACATAATATTTTTATGGAAAAGTAAATTTTCAATATATTATACGTCAATAAACTTGAAATCCTTCTAAAGGTAAATCTATGCTCCCCGCGTTTTATAGCTTCCCTCAAGTATATAAAAACCTTTTTTAAATCTTCTCTGTCAGGTATCAGGGAAGATAAGAACAACTCGTCGGCTTTCTTGTTTGATTCATACACATGCCATTTTATGTCTTTGGATTTATTTATTACGGAACAGTCCATAAAACCATCCAGTATATAAATATCGGTAACAAATTCAGGAATATCCTTAAGTACAGGACAAATAATTATATGCGGCTTTTTATCATGATTCTCCTTAAACTCATTGTAGTCTATATCAAAAAGGTCCTTATACTCCAATACCTGTTCCACCGTATCTTTCATCGTTACAAATATCAGATTGCATCTGTCGGATGCTGCATACCTCATTGTCTCATCTAAAGATTTATTATTTAAGACGACGCTTCCATCTTCAGTACCATAATCTCCATCATCGTCTGAATAACAGCGCAAAAATTTTATCAAGCTTCTGCAATATTCATTTTCAACAGGTTTAAACTCGGAATTTTTAATGTCCCTTATTATAAGCTGCAGGTTTTCCATCCCGTTCCAGATATTCTTGCCTATTTCAAACATGATATCTACATTATTCCCAATTGAAAAATTATCTATATTATAACCCATATTAAATGCGATTGCATCGTATATCCTGTTTTTGCACCGTATTTTTAGTTTCAAATGTTTGCTCTTTGCGCCCACGGTCCTTATATCTTCTATAAGCACCGACCTTATGACAAATACGGGAACAGGGTTTCCATTCCCGAAGGGTTGAAGCCTGTCTATATTATCATATAATTCTGTGTTTATAAATTCAGGCCCTATTTCGCAATCGGCATTCATACATTCTGTCATAGAAGCTGTGGATATATTTTCCTTTGCGATATCGTTTATCGCTTTTCTAAAGCTATCGATATTGCCGGTATTTATCGTAATGCCGGCCGCCTGTTCGTGGCCTCCAAACCTTATAAGACAATCGGAGCATTTGCAGAGCGCTTCATATATGTTAAACCCTGGTACGCTTCTTGCAGACCCCCTTGACGTTTCGCCTTCATCGCATAAAAGTATGACCGGTTTATAGTATTTTTCCACCAGCTTTGATGCCACAATTCCCACGACACCTATATGCCATCCGGCCTTGCCTGCTACAATAACGCTGTCTTTGTCATACCCTGCATTTACGATCTCATCATCAGCCTCATGCAGTATCACATCTTCTATTTGCTGCCTTTTTTTGTTTGTATCATTTAATCTTGCGGCAAGCTCCCCTGCTTTATTTGCATCATCCGTTGCAAACAACTCTACGGCCATATCGGCCTTTTCTATTCTCCCTGCAGCATTTATCCTCGGAGATACCGCATAGCTCAAATCAATACTCGATAAGCCTTCTTTTTTTAAACCGGCAACTTTTACAAGGGCGTCTATCCCCACGCCGCATTTATTCTTGATCTTTTCCATCCCATACTTTACGATTGCCCTGTTCTCATCGACAAGGGGCACTATATCAGCTACGGTCCCTATTGCAGCAAGGTCGACATATTCATACGGGTCAAATTCGAAATGCCTGCTCAAGCCCTGCAAAAGCTTGAAGGCGACTCCTGCTCCTGACAAACCCCGGAAGGGATATGTTGAATCGCGCCTTTTGGGATTTACGACTAAAGTATCGGGTATGACATCTCCGCATTCATGATGATCGGTAATCACTATAGGTATTCCCCTATCCTTGCAATACTCTGTTTCTTCTTTCGATGTCGTGCCGCAATCCACGGTTATTATAAGTTCTACACCCATATCCGCTATTTTTTCAACGGCATTCATATTAAGCCCATATCCCTCGTCGGTCCTGTCCGGTATATAATATTCTATATTTTTATCGATGAGCGCAAACGATTTATATAATATGGATGCGGCTGTCACGCCATCCGCATCATAGTCGCCATATATAACTATTTTTTTATTGCCGTTCAATGCATCCCTTATAACTTCTATCGATTCTTTAAAATCTGGAAGAAGAAAGGGATCATGCATATCCTCTATACTTGGTGAAAGAAATCTTTTTATTTCCTCTTTGCTTTTAATCCCCCTGTTTTTTAATATTCTATATATAACAGGATTTAATTTGCATTCATCAGAAAATATTTCATCTTCAACACTAGGTCTATCAAGTATTACCCAGCGTTTTTTGTTTTGCATGTTAGCCCTCCGAAAAAATTTTTTTACATAATCATTATATTTTATACAGTATTGCATGTAAAGCGTAAAATAGAATGTACTTCAATTCGTAATTTGAGATTATGTTATTTTGAACACTCATTCGCCAGATTCAAGCTTTGTAAGTTCCAAAGCCTGCAATATGTGCATGTAATAATGAGAATGCAGCATGAAGAAAGACACAACTTAAGTTTCATAAAATCGAACCTGAAACGAAAGCTGTGCCTTATAAAATTCAAATATATTTATGCATTTGCAAGGCTTTTACGTTTATCGGCATTTTTCCATAATACCCAGATTGGGCTTGCTATGAATATCGAAGAATAGCAGCCGCTTATTATTCCTATTATAAGAGGCAGCGCCAGTTCCTTTACAGCGCTGACGCCGATAAAGTAAACAGCGGTAATAGTGAACAGCGTCGTCAAAATAGTATTAATCGAACGGGCCATTGTTTGCGTTATGCTTACATCAGCAAGTTCCTCATAGCTTACCCTCTTCATGAATCTCATATTTTCCCTTATCCTGTCGAACACTACAATCGTATCATTTATCGAATAACCAAGGATTGTAAGTATCGCTGCGATAAAAGAGCTGTTTACTGGGATCTGCAGTATTGCATATACGCTCAGCGTTATCAATATATCATGAATCAACGCCAGTACTGCCGCCACCCCAAACCTTATCTCAAATCTGACTGCCACATACAAAAGCATAGCAATTGATGCGATTACAATAGCCAGTATGGCATTCTGCCTTAATTCCCTGCCGACGGATGGGCCGACGCTCTCGGTCGTCCATGTGTTAGGGTCGATATTATACTTTTTGCTTATATCGGCTTTCAGCTGCTCCATTTTTTGAGTCTGTTCATTTGCCAGATTCCCGCTCCTTATGACTATACCGGTGCTGTCTACAGTGCTCACTTGGGCATCGTCCGTATATTTTGAAGTCATCTGCCTTATGGAGTTTATATCTTCATAATTGATTGTTTTTTTAAGGTCTGCCTGAAGCACGGCACCGCCGCCGAACTCTATTCCATACTTAAGCCCCTTCACAGCCAAAAAGCCCATACCGACACATATTATTAAAATGGAAAAAGTAAACCAGATTTTAGTCTTTTCGATTATTTTAAACATGTCCATATACCCTCCTTAAGCGCCAAAATACTTAGGATTGTCGAATACCTTTATGTTTATGACAAGCCCCAGCAGGAATTTTGTAACTGTGATTGCCGTAAACATGCTCGCCACGACACCTGTTATCAAAGTTACCGCGAATCCCTTGACAGGTCCAGAACCTAATATTGCAAGGACAATCCCTGCGATAATCGTTGTAACATTGGAATCTATTATCGATGTCATCGCCCTGTGAAATCCTGCATTAAGCGCAGCATGAAGGGTCTTCCCTGTCTTCAGCTCTTCCCTTATCCTTTCAAATATAAGTACATTTGCATCGACGGCCATACCTATGGTAAGAAGGAAACCTGATATTCCAGGGAGCGTCAAAGTTACATTGAATACTACAAATATAAGCAGATCAAGGAGTATGAAAACCACCAGCGCCATATCCGCTACAAAGCCTGGCAGCCTGTAGTACAAAAGCATGAACAAAAGAACAAGAGATATACCTACGGCACCTGCCGTAATACTTCTTGATAGCGCATCAGCCCCAAGTGAAGGGCCTATCGTCCTCACATTTTCAGCCTTTAATGTTACGGGAAGCGCCCCGGATTTGATAAGCGAAGCAACCCTTGTGGCTTCTTCGTTGGACTTCATGTTCGTTATTACTGCATTTCCGTCCGTTATGTGCGCCTGGACAGTAGCACTCTGCACCAGGTCTTCATCAAGATAAATGGAAATTTCCTGGTTCATGAACTTCTCTGTGGCATCCGCAAATTTGGTCTTGCCGCTGTCGTTAAGTTGGAGAGCAACCTGTGGTTGGTTATTCTCATCAAAAGATACAAATGAATTCTTAACATCTTTCCCTGTCAGTATTTCCGACTTGTCAGGGCCTACAAACCTCAAATTTCCCGTCTTGCCTATAAGTTCGAGAGCTTTCTGCGGATCTGATATCCCGGGTATTTCTATCCTGATCCTTCTCGTCCCCTCTTTAACTATCGTAGGGTCTACAACTCCAAACTTATCGACACGCTCTTTTATTTGCTGAATTGTCGCATCCACAGTATCGGACTGTATATTTTTATCCTGTATTTCCTCGACAACATATACGCCGCCTTTTAAGTCAAGGCCTTGCTTTATCAATTTTCCCATGGGAAGTATCCTGAATGTGCCAAAATCCAGCCCGAAAGCCGCCAGATAAGCTAAAAAGATTATCAAAGCCAGTAATAAGGTAAAAATAAAAGGACTTTTTTCTTTCATTGGTTTTTCCCCCTTGCTTTTTTTCAATCATAATTTTTATTATATTATACATAAAAAATATAGTCAATACAGTGGAAAAGCAGCAATATGGCGTGTTTTACCTCAAACGAGTTCCTGCTGAGCCGCTTTTATCATAAGCGCACATTCGATCCTCTTTTTCTGGAGTTCACATCCTATCGCATAGGGCTCTAAAATATTGCCGTTAAAATTATAATTATTAGCCTGGCATCCCCCGCTGCAATAAAACTTTGCCCAGCAATCCATGCATTTTGGTTTATTGTAAATATGCCCCTTTTTAAATTCCACACCTATATTTTTATTTTTGATGCCATCAAACACAGTACCCATCTTATATTTCTCGTTTCCTACAAATTGGTGGCAAGGATAGATATCACCATTTGGAGTTACCGCGATATACTCAAAACCCGCGCCGCATCCGGAAACCCTTTTATAAATGCATGGCCCTCCGTTTATGTCTATCGCAAAATGGTAAAATTTAAAACCGTTTCCTTCTTTATTCCTGCGAAGGATTTCATTTGCTATTTTCTCGTATTGCTTGAATATTATGCCCAAGTTTTCCCTTTTTAACGAAAGTGGATCATCCTCAGGAAGCACTACAGGCTCGATGGATATTTCCTTGAATCCAGAATTTGCAAGCTCCATTACGTCATTGTAAAAGTCCAGATTCTGCGAAGTAAATGTTCCCCTTACATAATACTGCTTGCCCTTGCTCCTCCTGCTTACCATTTTTTTGATTTTCGGAAGGATATCATCATAAGTTCCGCTTCCATCAACCCTTACTCTCACGGCATCGTTGATATTTTTTCTGCCGTCAATGCTCAATACGATATTTACCATATTTTTATCAAGAAAATCGATGATTTCATCATTTAAAAGCGTTGCATTTGTAGTGATCGTGAAACGTATGGATTTATTGAATTTTTTCTCCAGCGATTTTCCATATGAAACCACGGACTTTACTACGTTGAAATTCATAAGCGGTTCGCCGCCAAAAAGATCTATCTCCAGGTTTTTTCTGGGGCCTGAATTCTTAATTATGAAATCTATGGCTGCTTTCCCCACACTTTCAGGCATAAGCTCCCTTTTGCCCCTGTAATCGCCTTTTGACGCAAAGCAATACTTGCACCTTAAGTTGCAGTCGTGGGATATATTGAGGCACATCGCTTTTATATAAGATTGCTGATTGTTTTTTAAAACTATATCTTTATACTTATCTTCAGTATATAAAAGCCCGTCATTTTCAAGTTCCTTTAATTCTGAACAGGCATCGATAATATCATTTTTATCATATTCCTTCGATAATGCCTTTACAATGTCATAAACGGGCATCTTTTTATAATAATCCAGTATTCTATATGTTAATCCATCCACGATATGAAAAGCGCCGCTGTTTGCATCAAGCACCATTTTCATACCGTTCATCTCAAATTTATGTACAATCGCCAATTTAAAAGCCCCCCATGGAATCTAAATAATCGTCATCTTTGGAAATTTTAAAGCAAATAATAAAGGATGCATCCTTGAATTGCTGCTCTAAATGGTCCTGGCAGCAATTTTCGATGGGATGCACCCTTTTAAAATGCTTACTGCCTCTCGCAGGCAAGATTTGCAACTGTGCAAGATGTTTTGCATGCCGACTGGCATGAATTTGCGCATTCCTTGCATCCGGGCTTTTTCAAACTCTCTTTGAAAGTACCTGCATTTACTGTTTTAATATGTTTCATTATGTTACCTCCTTTGATATTGCATCCTGTTAAATTATAGCATAGTTGCGCCATCAGTAAAAGCATGAATTGATATATACCTCGATTCGCAATATGAACTTATGTCATTTTGAACACTCATTCGCCAGATTCAAGTTTTGTAAGTTCTAAGGCCAGCCGCCTTGAGAATCCAAGAGCTTTTGAAACTTAACTAAAGTTCAGGCAATCAAAAGCTCTAAGGATTCTTATACGGCAGCAAAGCCAAGAGCTTATCAAAACTCTCATAATGCTCATTCGTCGCTCAAAATGACATAATCCTATTTATGCCTGATCTCAAATTGCGAATTGAATTAATATATACTTCGGGATGCAAATGCGCTTATTTTAAGTTAATGCCAATAGCTCCGGATAGAGACCCTATTATAAATCCCATAAACACCTTGAATATGGAATATTTATCGATGTTTACACCTGTTTTGAACAAAAGACCTAAAAGCATCAATATTATCATGTACACAAGGCCTATAAGTGCTCCGTTAAGCCATCCTTTGGATTCTACTTTAAGCGATGCATATATTCCTGCTATCGCAATGCTTATCGTTGTAATAACCATTATCGCAGTAGGTAGTGAAGCCTCCGACAGGGACGTTATGGAAAGAAGCAAACCGTATATTGTAATCATGACTATTGAAATAATATATGATATTAATACTCCCTTACCGATTATCAATATGTCTATGCTCTTTTCTTCCGAGGTTAAGGTATTATTGTGATCCGGCAATAGTAATTCACCTCCCGTTTCCAAATCCAAATATATGTATATCAACCTCAGTTGCCCGAAAATCCTCGCAATTGGAGCACATGCAAAACCGGACAGTGTTGCGCCGTCACTAAAAAATTCAGGTCCTTTTATTTATATATAAATGCAATATACATTCAATATTTATGAATATATTAAAACAAATATTACGCAAATATTTTGATGATAAAAAAAACAGCATTAAATGCTGTTTTTTACTTTTCATTATCTTCTTTTGAACTGAGAACCGAGCTTAAAGCGCTCTTTAGCATCTTTATCCTTGTTTTTTCAGCTCCGCTTTCAATAACCATATATTCGTCCTTGATGTTTACTATTTTACCATGAATTCCGCCTCTGGTCAGGATCTCGTCGCCCACTTTCAGTTCGTTCACCATTGCTTTAAACTTTTTTTGTTTCCTTTGCTCAGGCAATATCAAAAACAGGTAAAATACTACAAGTACTAAAAGCCACGGCACTAAAAGCTGTAATGTTTGGTTCATAAATTTTCCTCCTTTTGTTATTTTTATTCGTCATCTTCTTTATTATAACCATATTTTAAATAAAATTCATCCCTTAATTTCAATAAAGTGCCTCCTTTAATCGATTTTCTTATCTTCTTCATAAGGTTTACTAAAAAATAAATATTATGATATGTTGCAAGCCTTGCGGCCAGTATCTCATTTGCCTTAAAAAGATGCCTGATATATGCCCTGCTGTAATTTCTGCAGGCATAGCAGTCGCACTCCTCATCAAGCGGCCTGAAATCCTCTGCGTATGGAGCATTTCTAACTACCAATTTACCGTGGCTTGTGAATACCGTGCCGTTTCTTGCTATCCTGGTCGGCAGCACACAGTCGAACATATCTATTCCCCTTATAGCACCTTCTATAAGGCAGTCTGGGCTTCCGACACCCATGAGGTATCTTGGCTTATTTTGGGGCATAACAGGAGTTATCCAATCCAGAACCTCATACATAATTTTCTTGGGTTCGCCGATGCTTAATCCACCGATACTGTATCCCGGAAAATCCATATCCGTCATCTCATTTACGCTTTGCAGCCTCAGATCCTTATACATTCCGCCCTGTATTATTCCAAACAGCGACTGCTTTTCGATATTTTTATGTGTATCCTTGCACCTTTTTGCCCACCTTATTGTCCTTTTTAATGCCAAAGATGCATAATCCTTATCGCACGGATACGGGAGGCATTCATCAAAGCACATTATAATATCCGCTCCAAGGGAATTTTGGATTTGAACGGCTTTTTCGGGAGTAAAAAAATGTTTCGAACCGTCCAGATGGGATTTGAATGTTACGCCCTCTTCTTTTATATCCCTTAAGTTGCTTAAGCTGAAAACCTGGTACCCCCCGCTGTCTGTAAGTATTGCCCTGTCCCAGTGCATAAATTTATGAAGTCCTCCGGCTTTTTCAATAATCCTTTCACCAGGGCGTATATATAAATGATATGTATTGCTCAGTATTATTTTAGCACCTATTTCCTTTAACTCTTCAGGTGTCATGGTCTTAACTGACGCCTGGGTGCCCACGGGCATGAATACAGGCGTTTCTATATCTCCATGGGGTGTGTGCAATATTCCAAGCCTTGCGTCTGTTTCCGTGCTTTTTTTTATAAGTTCATATGTTACTGCATCCATATATTTTCCTCCGATTTATTGACATAATCTAAAATTTATCCATAACATTCCTCAAATGATGAAAATACCATCAGCTAAATTAAACTAATTCACGTCAAAAATAGCATATCATATACTATATTATATTTTTTGCTATAATACAAGTAAATATGACTTCCTTCGATTTGTAATATGAACTTATGTTATTTTGAACACTCATTCGCCAGATTCAAGTTTTGTAA
>ENA-UOOI01003380-UOOI01003380.1-fermentation-metagenome-genome-assembly--contig:-NODE-3380-length-12125-cov-10.798592_pt1 | contig 12125 bp, 12 predicted proteins | sample MGYA00245779_ERZ724027 | MGnify/ENA primary metagenome ERZ724027 (study PRJEB28704, sample SAMN03018318) | fermentation metagenome | biome: anthropogenic terrestrial biome; feature: soil... | reverse complement strand
CGACAGGGTTCGCAGGCACTTACAAACAGACCCTGTCGTTTGTCAACCGGAACGGCAGGTTCTGTATCGACGCCTTCACCGAGCCGAAGGAAGTTCCCCAATCGAATTTTCAGACGAGTTCGGAAAACGGTTCGGCGGACGCGGACGTCAGGGCCTTTCTGGACAGTGCGGACGGGCGGAGCTTCCAGCAGACCGCGAACCGATTCGTCAAGGCTTACCTGATCGGCGACGTCCGGGAAATGAAGCGAAACCTTTCCGATCCGAAAAACGGTCAGAACGATTTCAGCATGAACGGCAGAACCGTGAATTGGAAGTCGCTGACCCTAAAGCTGGATCCGAAAGGGATCGGCGGGAACGCGGTGTCCGCGGACTATGAAATCGCGCTGACGGCCGGCGGCGTCCAATTGCTTTCGTTTCAGGCGGAAAAAGTTGAAGGAAGCTGGAAGATAGATTCTTATCGGATTAAAAAGTGATCGGATTTTCTTTTAACGAAACGCCCCGATGCTGACTTTTCAGCATCGGGGCGTTTCGTTCGGAAAACAGACGGACGGGAACCGTCAAAGTAGTGATAAAATTAAAATAAAAAATTTTAATTTTAAACAAAAAGGCTAAAATTCGATTAAAAAATGCCGATAAAGAGTTATGAATCAGATTATTCCGATTGACCGGTCATCGGGCCGTCCGAGCGGCGCGCCCGGCCGGAGGCTCGGAACCCGCGGGTCCCGGGCGGAAGGATCCGGCCGGGACCGGCGCAAACGACGCGGAATGAAAATTCAAACAGGGGGAGCGATTGTATGGAAAAGGTTTCCAAAGGAAAAAAGGCGCGGTCCATCAAATTCAAGCTGATGCTTTTCACCATTCTTTTGATTCTGGTGCTCACGGCGGCCAATCTGATCACCGGCCTGCTGACCAGTTACCAGGGAATCCTGAAAAATGTCCGGGAGGACCTTACTTCCATCGGCGAAGTCGCGAATCTGGCGCTGTCCGCCAAGATTCAGGTGCTGCAGGACGATTTGCAGAAAACCGCCGAAACGGATCTGACGGCGGATTCGTCCGCCGATTTGACCGCGCTCGCGAAGAAAAACGGCTGGCTGTATCTCGCCGTTGCCGATTCGGCCGGAAAGGTGCAGAAAGGCCCGTCCGCCCTGCTCGGCAGGGACGTCGCCTCCCGTCCCCTTTTCGAGAAGGCGCTGAGCGGGGAAACCGTGATCTCCTCCCCGTTCACCGACCGGACGGGCGCGTTTGCGATCAACGTCTACACGCCGTTTCGCGGCGGCGCCCTGATCGCGGGCGTCGACGGCATGTATCTGAGCGATCTGATCAAGAATTTCCGGGTCGGTCAGACGGGAAACATTTTCATCATCGACGGCACGGGCACGATGATCGCCAACATGCGCCCGCAGCTCGTGCAGGAAAGGCAGAATTTTATCAATATGGCGAAGACGGACAGCGGCTATGTGTCCGCCGCCGCGCTTTACGCGAAGATGATTACGGGCGCTTCCGGAGTCGACACCTATGATTATGTGGGCGTCAACCGGATCTGTTATTACGCTCCGGTGGGGAAAACCGGCTGGTATTTCGGGGCGGTGGCGCCCGTCAACGAAATGACCTCCTCGATCCGCGGCATTGCCGCGGCGATGCTGATCGTTTCGCTGGTTCTGGCGGTCCTCGGCATTTTCACCGTCGTCCGGTTTGCCGGCCGCATGACGAATCCGATGATCCGGCTCACGCACCGCATGAAGCTGCTTTCGGAAGGAAACCTGACGGCGGAGGTCCCGAAAATCGGAAGCAACGATGAGATCGGGGAGCTTGCCCGGAGCATCGACAGCTCCGTGAGGACTTTGTCCCTTTATGTGAAGGATATCGCCCGCATCATGGAACAGATCGCGGCGGGGGATCTTCGGGTCCGCCCGTCCCAGGCGTACATCGGGGACTTCAGGCCGATTGAAACCGCTTTCTACAATTCGGTCAGGAACCTTTCCGCCACGCTGTCCCGCGTCCGCGGAGCGACCGAACAGGTCGGCGCCGGCGCCGAACAGGTTTCGAGCGGGGCGCAGTCGCTTGCGGCCGGTTCGAGCGAACAGGCGGCCACGGTCGAGGAGCTCAGCGCCTCCGTCACGACCGTCGCGGAACAGGCCGGGAAAAATTCGACGAACGTCAAGACGGCGGCCGAATTTGTCGGACAGGCCGGCGCGAGCGTCCATGACGGAAACGAACATATGGAGAAGCTGACGCAGGCCATGGAGAATATCGGTTCCGCGTCGAACCAGATCGCCAGCGTGACCAAGGCCATCGAGGACATTGCCTTCCAGACCAACATCCTCGCGCTCAACGCCGCCGTGGAAGCGGCCCGCGCGGGAGACGCCGGAAAAGGGTTCGCGGTTGTGGCGGACGAGGTGCGCAGCCTTGCCACCAAATCGGCGGAAGCCGCCAAACAGACTGCGGATTTGATCCAGCATTCCGTTTCCGCCGTGGCCGAAGGTTCCCAGATCACGGAGCGGACCGCGCGGATCCTGCAGGACATCCGGGAAAAGGCCGACCGGGTGACGGAAAGCATCGCCAACATCGAACGGGCGTCCTCCGAGCAGGTGACCGCGATCGATCAGATCCGCCAGGGGCTTTCCCAGGTTTCCGCCGTGGTGCAGACCAACGCGGCGACCGCCGAGGAAAACTCCGCGACGAGCGAGGAAATGTCCGCGCAGGTCGCGGCGCTGCGCGAAGAAGTCGCCAAGTTCAAGTTGGATTCCGGAGAGGAAACAAACCGGGCTGCCGGAGCGTCCCGCTCCGAACCGGCCGGGGCGGCCGCGGAACCCGCTTCCGGGGAATACGGCCGGCCGTGCGCCGTGTGAGCCGTTGCCCCGTCCCCGCGCGGTTTTCGGACGGCGCGGAACACCTGCTTTTTCGGTTCCGGAACAATCGAGTCCGATCCAGGTTCTCCGGCTGGGAGAGCCTGGATTTTTTTATGGAGAGATTTTGAGCCTGAACTTGACAGGGGCGGAGGAATGCCTTATGCTGGAAGAAGGCGAAATTGGAAGGACTTTTTTATGCAGTTTTGTGGGACGCGCGGGATGCGGGACGGTGGGGAACAGGGCCGGTCCGGTCGCGGATCTCCGCTGCCGGGGATAAGCCCGGCTGCGATACGGGTTGGACGCCCGGCCCGTATCCGCGCGCGGACCGTACTTTCGCCGGATAAAATCAAGAAATTGCCGCAGCAGACAGGAGGGGTAAAGACTGTAATGGAAGAAGAAACGTGGTACGGCAGGAGTACGGAAGAGACGTGCGAAGCGTTCGGGACGGACCTGGAAAAGGGACTGCGTCCGGAGCAGGTGGGCGCGCTGAGGGAGAAATACGGACCGAACGAGCTGGCGAAGAAATCGGGGCCGACGATCGCGGAGATGTTTCTGGAGCAGTTCAAGGATTATCTGGTGATCATCCTGATCGTGGCGAGCATCGTGTCGATCGCGGTGGGGGAGATCACGGATTCGATCGTGATCATCGGGATCGTGATCGTGAACGCGTGCCTGGGCGTGTTCCAGGAGTACAAGGCGGGGAAGGCGCTGGAGGCGCTCAAGAAAATGTCGGCGCCGAGCGCGAAGGTGATCCGCGGCGGGGAGCTGCGGACGGTGCCGGGGGAAGACCTGGTTCCGGGCGACCTGGTGGTTCTGGAAACGGGGGATTACATTCCGGCGGACGTGCGCATCACGGAATCGGTCAATCTGAAGGCGGACGAGTCGGCGCTGACGGGGGAATCGGTTCCGGTGGACAAGGACGCCGCGGCGCTGCTTGAGGGCGAGGTCGGCCTGGGGGACCGTGTGAACTGCGGCTTCATGAGCACCATCGTGACCTACGGGCGCGGCCAGGGAATCGTCACGTCCACGGGGATGAAGACGGTGATCGGCGGGATCGCCGGGATGCTCCAGGAGGCCGAGGAAGAGGACACGCCGCTGCAGAAAAAACTGGCGCAGATGGGCAAGTTTCTGGGGACGGGGTGCCTGGTGATCTGCGCGCTGGTTTTTGCGATGGGGCTGCTGCGCGGGGAAAAGGTCCTTGGGATGTTCATGACGGCGGTCAGCCTGGCGGTCGCGGCGATCCCGGAGGGCCTGCCGGCGGTGATGACGATCGTGCTCGCGCTCGGGATGCAGCGGATGGTGAAGCACCACGCGATCATGAAGAAGCTGCACGCGGTGGAGACGCTCGGCAGCACGACGGTGATCTGCTCGGACAAGACGGGGACGCTGACGCAGAACCAGATGACCGTGGTCAAGATGTTCGTCCCGGGCGCGGAGATCGACGTGACGGGCGAGGGCTACGCGCCCGAGGGCCGGCTGCTGATCGGCGGGAAGGAAGCGGATCTTTCCGCGGAGCCGGCGGTCGCCCGCCTGCTGGATATCGGGGCGCTGTGCAACGACAGCACGCTGGAAAAAGAGGAGGACCAGTGGAAGATCGTCGGGGATCCGACGGAAGGGGCGCTGGTGGTGGCCGCCGCGAAAGCGGGAAAAAACAGCGAACAGATGAACGCTTCGTATCCGCGCCTGCAGGAGATCCCGTTCGATTCCGGGCGGAAGCTGATGACGACGTTCCACAAAGACGCCGAAGGGCGTTTTGCGGCCTACACAAAGGGCGCGCCGGATATTCTGGTCGGCCTCTGCAACCGCGTCATGCGCCGCGACGGACGCATCGAGGAGATGACGGAGCGGGACCGCAAAGCGATTCTGGACGAGAACAGCGCGCTGGCACGGAGCGCGCTGCGGGTTTTGGGGATGGCGTTCCGGCCGGTCGGGGAGATCCCCGCGAAGCCCACGCCGGAAACCGACGAAAGGGATTTGGTTTTCACCGGGCTGGTGGGAATGATCGATCCGCCGCGCCCGGAGGCGATCGAGGCGATCAAGGTCTGCAAGACGGCCGGGATCCGCGCGGTGATGATCACCGGGGATTACCGGGATACGGCCGCGGCGGTGGCGAAGAAGCTGGGGATCATCGAATCGGACGAGCAGGTGCTGACCGGCGCCGAGCTGAGCCGCATGGACGACAATCAGCTCAAAGAGGCGGTGCGCACGGTCGGCGTGTTCGCCCGGGTGTCGCCGGAACATAAGGTCCGCATCGTGCAGGCGGTGCGGGAGAACGGCGGGATCGCCGCGATGACGGGCGACGGCGTCAACGACGCGCCGGCGCTCAAGCGGGCCGACATCGGCATCGCGATGGGGATCACGGGGACGGACGTGGCGAAGGAGACCGCCGATATGATCCTGACGGACGACAACTTTGCGAGCATCGTCCGCGCGGTCGAGGAAGGGCGCGTCATATACAGCAATATCCGCAAATTCGTGTTCTTCCTGCTGTCCTGCAACATCGGCGAGATCCTGATCGTGTTTCTGTCCATGGTGTTCCAATGGCCGATTCCGCTTTTGCCGATCCATCTGCTGTGGGTGAACCTTGTGACGGACGCGTTCCCCGCGCTGGCGCTGGGGACGGAAAACAAGGAACCCGGCATCATGCGGGCTCCGCCGCGGGATCCGGCGGAGCCGATCATCAACCGCAATATGGTCGTCAACATCTCGGTGCAGAGCCTGGTGATGACCGCGGCGGTGCTCGGGGCGTATTATTTCGGCTTTCATTTTTACGATCTGGCGACCGGGCGCACCTATGCGTTCATGACGCTCACGATCTGCGAGCTGCTGTGCGTGTACACCTGCCGGTCGGAGCATTTTACGCTGGCGAAGATCGGCGTTTTCAGCAACCGGATGATGAATCTCGCCACGCTCGTGTCTTTTGCGCTTCTGGCAGTCGTGATCCTGATCCCCGGCCTGCGCCCGGTGTTCAATGTGGTCAGCTTCAACTGGGAGGACTGGGATTTCGTCATTCTGGTCGCGCTGCTCCCGGTCGTTTTCTGCGAACTGACCAAGGCCGTCAAAAACCGGATGCACCAAAACCGCGCCTGAGGGCCGCCGCCCTTTGAGGCGGCCGGTTCCGGCCTGAAAAATCGATCGTCCCGCCCCGGATTCTTTCCGGGGCGGGACGATTTTTGCTGTATTGTGTTTGCTCCGAAGTATCGTAGAAAAGTCACGTATGGAAAGATGCGAGTAGAGATAGGGAAAATACTGAGGGATCTTTGCACATGGAAACAGGTTGAGATTGTAGAAGCGGAAGTATGTCCCGATCATATTCACATGCTGGTGAAGATACCACCGAAGATGAGCGTCTCCGGATTCATAGGATTTCTCAAAGGAAAAAGCACCTTGCTGATTTTTGAGCGGCATGCGAATTTGAAATACAAGTATGGGAACCGAACATTTTGGTGCAGAGGCTATTTTGCAGATATCGCAGGAAAGAATGACAAAGCAATAGCCGCATACATCAAGAATCAGTTGGCAGAGGATCAGATTGAGAATCAAATGACGCTCAAGGAGTATGCGGACCCGTTTACGGGTAGCCAGTAGCCCCCCCCCGCAAATGGCAGACCGTACCAACGCCTTGAGGCGTTGCCAGTAAAACAGGACTTTGCCCGCATAGTCATACCCCCCGCTATGCGGGGGTATGACTGTTGAATTATGAGGATTCGTGTGTCGGTGCAGTTTCCGGCCTCATGGTTTCCCCGTCGTAGCGCCGCGTCATCCAGCGGCAGAATACGGCGTCGGCAAGCAGAGCCGCACCCGACCAGAAAAACCATGTGTTCACGCCGATCGCTTCGGCAACCGGGCCGGCGACCAGCAGCCCGAACGGCATGGCAAGCGTCATGGCCGTCATCAACAGGGAAAACACCTTTCCCATCGATTCCGGAGGGGTGCTCTCCTGCACATAAGCCATAATCGGAACATTCATGAACGTTCCGGAGGCCCCGATGAAAAAACTGCAGGCGGTAAAAATCCAGAACCCGCCGCCCGGCAGCGCACCGCTGATCAGCACGGCGGCGCCCATCAGTCCGACGGCCAGGGACGCCATCAGAAACCGCCGTTTCATGCCGCCCCATACCCCGATCGCCAAAGAGGACAGCAGCAGCCCGGCGGCAAAGACAAATTCCACCGCGCCGTTGTGCCAGGCGTCCCCCATAAAGTGGCTGCGCACCAGAAGCGGGAACAGAGACCCCAGGGGCATGTAGAGGACGTTCACGATCAGGATCGGGAAAAAGACGGCCATCAAGGGCCGATTCGTCCGCATGGCGGCAAAACCCTGTTTGAGATCAGACCAGACCTTCGTCTTTTCACCCGTTTGCGGGATGTCTGGAATCCTGACAAAGAGCAGGCAGAGGATCGCAAACACGGCGCCCAGAATATCTGCCGGCATGATGGCGGCCATGGGCAAAACCGCTGTGAGCGCGGCGCCCAGCACGGGGCCGAGCAGATTGGACAGGGACTGGATCATATTCCCCCAGCCGCCGGCTTTCGTCAGCATCTCCGCGGGGACGAAGGTGGGGATCGCCGCCTGCATGGCCGGGGCGTGAAACGTGTTGCCCACGCCGCGCAGAAACAGCACGGTGTAAATAAACCAAACGGGTGGTGCGGACATTGTCAAAAACGCGGCGCCGAGCACGGCGCTGGACAGCGCCACCAGCCCGTCGGCGGCAATCATCACCGTGCGGCGGTTATAACGGTCGACCCACACGCCGGCAAAAGGTCCGATTACTATATTGGGCAGAAAGCTGACGACGGATGCCATGGTAAGTGTAACCGCGGATTCCGTCTGAACCGTCAGCCACCAGATCACGGCGAACTGTACGGCGGCCGAGCCCAAAAGTGAAAAGGCCTGCCCGGTATAGATCAAAGCGAACAGCTTTTTCCATTGATGCGTATTCATAACAGGAAATCTCCTTTTTTAAATTAAAAAACGAACAACGCGTCCGTGCGTTGTTCGTGCGGAAAGACAACATTTTACAAGGAGATCCCATAAAGAGGGATATGTTCCCGCAAAACCGTCTTTAAGCACGATAAAACAAAGCCCTGTTGACAAGGGCCGCGCTTAAAAAGCAGATTTTACAGGAAAATGTAGTACATTCGTATCCCTCCGCTGCAGTTATGATAACATATTTTCGTTCCGCTTTCAAGGCAAAACAGCGATGACTGACGCCTAAATTATTCAAAAAAAGCTTTGCTGTAAACGACCGTTCCTGAAACGCCGTCAAGGCTTCCTTCCCGTAATTCCAGGGCCATGAACGATTCGTCCGGCACATCGAACGGCGCATGGATTCCCCATCTGCCCGCGGGTTTGAATCCAAACCGCGGATAGTAATTTGCATGCCCGAGAACAATCACGGATGGAAAGTCCATTTTTTTCGCAAGCTTCAGGCTTTCCCTGATCAAACGGGTTCCGATTCCTTGATTCTGATATTTGGGCAGAACCGAAACAGGTGCCAATGCCAAGGATCCATGGGTTAGACTTTTGCTTAACAAAAGCGGAAGTAACCCGTTATTTTAAGTTGTTCAAAAAACTATTTTATAAAACGGAAAGGATTGATAAAAATGGATGCCATTAAATTTATCACTTTATTTTGGCTGTGGATGCCACTCATAATATCACTCATGTTTTTACTATGCCCATCAGAGTTGAAAGAACTGAAGCTGGCCGTAATTGAGGATAGGGGCATGCGGTTCATGTATGCGTTCGCATCAATTTTTCTTGGTCTTGCTACAGTTCTAGTGCACAATATTTGGGCCGCGAACTGGCATTCTATCATTACTGTCTTGGCTTGGCTCTGCTTACTCAAAGGCATTTACCTTGTTGTTTATCCAGAGCCATCCAGGCGGACCAGCACTGAAGCCCGTCTATTGTCGACCAGGATCGCTTTGATTGTGATTGCAGTTCTTTGTGTAATCGGCTTATTTCTTGCATACACTGGCCGGTAGCTAAAGAAATCCATTCTAAGATTCGGCAACAAAATGGCCAATATTACAAAAAATGCCGTTTAAGTCCGGCGTGACGGTGGACGCTGTTGAATAAGGATTATCAAAACAAACCTCCCGACCCATCCAAACAGGATTGGTCAGGAGGTGTTTCTATCGGGATATTATTTTACGGAACCATCACCGCCCATCAGCTTTGTCATTTCCTCAATGCGCTCGATTGGAAACGGCGGTGACGTAAGCGGCTTCATCGCGATGGACATGAGTTTCATTGGATTATCATCCGCAGCCACGCGATTGGAGCTTATTTTTCCGCATTTGCGGCAGCGGTGGATGATCGCCCACTCTCCGCTTTTTCTGACCCACACGGCGATCGGTTCCATGATTCCGCCGCATTCTGCCCGACGATCTCCCGGTTCGTTGTCCACATGAAGGCTGCATAAGCAGTTCGGACAGTGGTTTCGGTGATCGGTTCCGGCGCCTTCCGGCGTTATAAGCCTTCCGCATACTTTGCAGGTAAACGAATCCTTGCAGGCATGGTTTTTATAATATCCTTTTTCAAACGATTTTTTCTTGTTTTCCCGATTCATGGGATTGTCCTCCTAACAGAATATAAAAATCCTATTGGGAGGTCGTGTTTTCGATTCTACGCAACCTCCCGGTTAGCGCACAATCTCCATAGCGTTATTTTTCTTCATATAAAAATCTCCTTTAAAATTTTATAATCAAGCCTGTTGGCTGGATTAGCAAGGAGGGGTACCTTGTTTTTATGGATCAGAAAATGCAACTTCAGTTTCTCAAAATCTTCTCCATCGCTTTGCCTTTTGCCAGTTCGTCCACCAGCTTGTCGAGCCACCTGATTTTTTGCATGAGCGGATCCTCAATTTCCTCAACGCGAATGCCGCAGACGACGCCCGTGATTTTGGAGGCGTTGGGGTTGATTTGCGGGGCCTGGGCAAAGAACGTTTCCAGATCGGCGCCCTTGTCGATCTGCGCCGCAAGACCCGCGTCGTCATACCCGGTCAGCCATTGGATGACGGTATCGACTTCCGTCTTCGTGCGCCTTTTGCGCTCCGCCTTTTGGATGTAGAGCGGATACACACTGGAAAAGGCGATCGTCAATATTCTCGGTTTCATCAAGCTATCCTCCGATCGGGAAATTCTCCAATGCCACCAGCAGGTGAAACACCAAAAACAGCGCGCTCGCGGCGGATATGGGGCAGACCTTTTCCGCAATCCCCGCGCTGAAAAACGCGGCCGGCGGCAGGCTCACCATTGCGTAAATCACCGCGTTCGGCTGGATGCCGCCGAAGTACAAAGCCCAGCAGAGCCAGTAGAGCGCGACGCCGCAATAAGCAAGAATCGCCGGAGCGTTGCGGTGAACCCTGTTCGGCACGGTGAAGTTGACGAGAAAGAGAAGCAAAGCCACGATCGCCGCGCCCAGAATATGCTCGCCGTATTCGATCAGCGGCACGGACGAGGCGTTGCCCTCCAGCCGGTTGATTGCCGGGGGGAACAGCGCCCAGACGATGTTGGGCAGCAGCTGCAGGGCGGCGATCGTAAAGCCGAAAACGGAAAAGCGGACGCGCAGATTTTTAAGCATAAGGTAAAGCCCTCCTGATCGGATGCCGAATCACGGTTCTGAGCTTCTCCGGGGCGGTCCTGCGCGGGTCGCCGAGATAGATTTCATGGTGCCGCCGCGCGCCGCCCATGTCTTCCACGCAGCCGTTCCGAAGCCTTGCCCGTTAAACATGATATAAGGTTCTATCATTGCCGTGACCGCGTAATATTCCGAAATATCCTGATTCTAAGCACACCGATCAATAACAATATGACCGCCAGTGCATATCCGATGAAGGAAAGCCACGGCCTGCTCTCGAATTCGCCATCCAGTAAGATAGCTGTTGTGAGCAGCGCCGCGAATACGCCAAAGCAGAAAAGCAGAATCGGCGCGAGCAATCCTCTTTTGATAACGCCGGTTTTGTTGATACCGAGCATAATCAGAATAAATCCGACAGACAACCCGATGGCGCACACTCCCGGCGCATCGTCATACGCGCCAAACGCAAAAAGAACACCTCCGATCAGCACACCGGCCAACATCAACAGCCAAACAGTCGGTTTAAGACCCTTTTTCATATGCTTTCACCTCGCCTTTTTATGGTTACACGGACAGAATCGCCCGTCTGCTTTCCTATCTTTGCCCGGATGTCCTTGCGGATTCCGATGATATGGCAGACGGAGCCGTCGGCATTTTTGACACCCATACGGACAATGCTCCCGTCATACGGCTTGTCGTCGAAGGGTGCGTGGACTTTTACCCTGCCCTTGCCGAACTCGGCTTTCACATCATATGGGAATTCTATATATGCACCATCTATTCCAAGGACTTTCTGTATGCCGGCTTGAAATTCGTAGATTTCGGGATTCATATTAACCTCATTTTTGTTAGCTTGCACTGTAATTATTGTTTCTTAGCTATATAAAATACATAGCTGTAATAATTCTTAAAACGGTTGTACATATCAGCTTCTATCTTGCCTTGTTCAAGAAAATCTCTTACCTCATCCGCATAATTATATTTTTTAAGGAATGCTTCGGAATGATCTATAAGCGGCTGATAATAATGATCGATCCAGCATTTATCGTCCAGTGCAAAATGGGAAACCAGCTCATATCCGCACTTTTCAATTACGGCAAGCTTGTTTTCAACCGTATCGATCTCCGAATATAAATTAACCCAGTACTGCTCGATTTCATCCGGTCTTGTATCGGTCAGCCATGAAATTTCAGAAACAGCGATATAACCGTCATCCTTCAAGTACTTTCTCCACAGGGACAGCCCCTTTTCAAAACCGATATTGTAGATAGCTCCCTCCGACCATATCACATCAAATGATTTTTTCTCAAAGGTTAGGCTTTCCATCAGCATTTTTTCAGCTACAATACGGTCTGTAAGATTATTCTCTTTAGCTTTTTTCATCAGCATTTCTAAAAACTGCGGAAACATATCGACCGCTGTGATTTGTGCAGCTGTGTTTTTTGCAAGGGTTATTGTCTGACCTCCTGACCCACAGCCGATATCGAGTATTTTAGATTTTTCATTCAAATAAGGAATATATCTCAGGGCCTTTAATGTAGCCTCTTCACTTCCAGGCCCCTGCCGTTCGTTGCCCTTGTGGTACTCTAAAATTAATTCCAAAAGATCCATTATCATTCTCCTTGTAAAATATATGTTTAGAGCCTATCCATAAATTAGATATGGACTCGAATCAATTTACGCCAGACAAT
>ENA-UOOI01003377-UOOI01003377.1-fermentation-metagenome-genome-assembly--contig:-NODE-3377-length-12133-cov-2.864133_pt1 | contig 12133 bp, 12 predicted proteins | sample MGYA00245779_ERZ724027 | MGnify/ENA primary metagenome ERZ724027 (study PRJEB28704, sample SAMN03018318) | fermentation metagenome | biome: anthropogenic terrestrial biome; feature: soil; material... | reverse complement strand
ATAATGAATACCAAAGCCCCCGCCGATATTGAGTTCTTTGGTTTCAAATCCCAAGGTCTGCTTTACGTCCTTCATCAGATCAAGTGCAATATTCAGGGCAGCCAGATGAGATTCATTGGTAGCCAGCTGTGACCCTACATGGAAATGAAAGCCCATTAATTCAATGTTCTCCATATCCAAGGCCCGCCTGATAAAATCCTTTAATATGCCGTTCTCAAGTGGTATTCCAAATTTTGAATCCAACTGTCCCGTGGTTATGAACTTGTGCGTATGGCAGTCCACACCGGGGGTAATGCGGAACAGGATTTTTACTTTTTTGTTCACTTTTTGCGCATATTCCTGTAAAGCTTCCAGCTCATACAGATTATCCACTACTATCCTGCCCACATTGTAGTCCACCGCCATTTTGATTTCCTCTAAGGTTTTGTTGTTCCCGTGAAAATCCAGAAACTCCATTGGCACGCCAGCCTTATGGGCAGTATAAATCTCACCGCCCGATACAGTATCCAGCCCCAACCCTTCCTGTACCACCATTCTGCAAATTTCTAAGGTTTGGAATGCCTTACTGGCAAATACCGCCCTAGTGTTTGGATATTTGTCGAGAAAGTCGGATTTGATCTCCTGACATTTCTTCAGAATCGATGACTCAGACATTACATAGAGGGGTGTGCCGTACTTAGCAGCAATCTCTGTCATATTACAGCCATCAAAAATAAAATCTTTATTGTTCATTGTATTCTCCTTTCTGTCCTCACATTCTTCTGTACTTTTATACTAGTATTTATTCAAAAATCGTGCCAAGCATAAAGAGCCTTAAATTTCAAACTTTCTCAAAAATGTTGTCCCCCTTTTTTCCGTTTTTTCGGAAAAAATAAAGATAATCATTGAAAAATGCAGTCCGATTTTTCGAACTGCATTCCGTTTCTGCGAACAAGCCAATCATTACATGCCGTACTTTTTTATTTTTTGATAAAAGTTTGTCTTTCCCATCTTTAAGGCCTGCATGGCTTTCTTCTTGTCGTTGCCGCAGTAAGCCAAAGTCTCCAATAAAGCCCTCTTTTCCGCTTCCTCCATATAATCCTGAAAGCTTTTCCATTTCTCGGTATAGCTTCCATACTCATTATTAGTAATTTTACTCGGCAGATGATTTTCGGTAATAATTCTCCCATCCGCAATATTGGCGGCTCTTTCCAGAGTATTTTCCAGCTCCCGGACATTGCCGGGCCAGTCATAGGAGGTCAGCATCCTTTGAGCTGCCGGGGAGATAAATTTCTCGCCGCATTGAAGCTTATCACAAATTTGGCTTAAAATCTGGTTGCACAAATTGCTGATGTCTTCTCTTCTTTCTCGGAGAGGCGGCATCCAGATCGGAAAAACATTCAATCTGTAAAATAAATCTTCTCTAAATTTTTTCTTTTTAATTTCTTCTTCCAAGTTTTTATTTGTAGCTGCAATAATTCGAACATCCGCCGTTATTTCTGTTGTCCCGCCGATTTTAAAGAAGCTTTTATTTTGCAGTACGCCCAGAAGCTTCACCTGCGCTGTCAAGCTGATGTCCCCGATTTCATCAAGAAATATGGTTCCGCCCCTGGCTTTTTCAAAAAATCCAATCTTCCCTTCATGATTTGCGCCCGTAAAGGATCCTTTTTCATAGCCGAACAGTTCACTCTCCAGCAAGGTTTCCGGCATAGCTCCGCAGTTCACATGAATAAAAGGCTTTTCCGGCTCCTTGCTGGCCTTATGAATGGTCTCCGCCAGATAAGACTTACCGGTCCCGCTTTCTCCCAGCAACAGCACGGTAGAGTTAGACTTTGAAGCTTTATACGCTAATTTTTTCACGTTCCTCATGACCCGGCTTTCTCCTTTAATGACGGCCAGACCTTCACAATCCAATGCATTATCATTAATAATCTGTTTCATCTCTTCCACGTAAGCAAGCGCATCATTTCTTTCTTTAATGACATTCTGCAAAGTCGAAATATCCTCTACCTGCAATACGGCACCTTCTCTTTTCCCGTTGATCTCCACAGGGAAAATAGAATATAGGGTCGGAATGCCGTTGATTTCAGAAAACTTTTCTTTATAGTTGTCCTCTTGCCCCTGGGCAATATTGCACAGCTCTTTAATAGCTGATGCATCTTTATGAATACTGGATATTTTCTTCCCTATAACATTAAACTCATTGACAGCCGGCCCTTTCGCCCGATATGCCTTTCCGTTAAGTATATCCAGCGTATCCTCCCCTCTGGCCGTATATCCGCTGGTTTGATAAAATTTGACCTGAAAGGTGTTTGGGTCAAGGATGACCATATGTCCGATGGAATTATTATAGTTCATTGGAAACTTTTTATTTTCAAAAGATATAGTGATACATTTTCCGTCAATCTCTACTGAAACGCTGCGTCCTGACACTTCTGCCTTCAAACAGAAATTTTCTCGAAAACTTTCGCTCGGATGATAATATTGATAGATCGGTCTGAGCCTGCCATCCTCAAAGGTTCCAATCCCCATAAACAGATCGGCCAGCTGAATATTTTCATCATAAATGCCAATCTTCCCAAGGTTTTCGGGCTTTAGCCCGCCATCATCCTTTCCCAGACAGTTATCTCCTATAATAACAAGATCTCCTTTTTGAATCACCCCGTCCGGATGTCCTATCCCAACGCTTTTATCTATGCCAAAAATTTCTTTTGCTTTTTTGTTGTAGAGCTTAATTCGGGAATGCTTGTCTATATAAATAAAACCCTCTTTCATCATATCTGTAAAAATGCCCAGTTGATCTAAGTTAAACACGACTTATTCACACCACCTTTAAAGAACCGATTTCAGTAACGTTACATGATTGTATCTATTTTATCCTATATCTTCATAAGATGCCATACAAATTCCCGGCGGAGCTGTTTTTGAACCGCACTTGAAATATAAGGCAAATGGTGCTACACTGGGCATGTAATTCAAGTTGAGATATAGGTTTAGGAGGGTCTTATGGAACTACAAGCTATTATTGAAAAGAGACAAAGTATCCGGCACTATTTGGAGGGCGGCATTCCCGATGCCGATTTAGAAGATATAATCAAGGCGGCAGCTACTGCCCCGTCAGGGAAGAATACACAAAACTGGCATTTTATTGCCATAAAGAACAGAAAAGTTATTCAGAGAATAGCAGACGCCATTTCTGAGAAAAATGAATCCATTTGTTTGGAGATGGATAAGGTCGATAAAGAAAAGGCAGACCGATTCAGAAAGTTCTGTAAGAATTTTACGGTCTTCTGGAGAGATACGGCTCCTGCCATTATCTTGACCATGGCTACAGTCTATGTTCCTTCCGGATATAATGAATATAAATTAATTGGCGCAGAGCAGGAGCTTCTTTTGGATTTGATGGGCTACCGAAATCCCGGTATGCAAAGCGTCGGCGCAGCTTGTGAAAATCTTACCCTTAAAGCGATCGATCTGGGCTACGGAACCTGCTGGCTGACCAGTGCAAATTACGCCGCAGCCGAAATTGAGCAGATTCTTAAGGAAGAAATCGGTTTTGAAAAGGACGGCTATTTCTTTGTGAATATGTTCGCCATCGGCCTTCCTCAGGCAAATCAGAAAAGCCCGGCAAAGAAAGCTCTGGAGGAAGTATATACTCTTGTAAAATAAATCTACCGGATTTTCCTGACAGACTTTTTTCCAAAAAATTTATTAACATAGAAGGATTGCTCAATCTTGAGGTAATCCTTCTTTCACATTCACATCCTCCAGCTTTGCTCCGCACATGGGACAATAATTTGTTTCCAACCGGATTCGTCTTAAGGTGGCTTTCCCCTTCGGCCTGTATATGCATGGAATCTCCGTTACGGGCAGCCCCTCGAACCCAACATACACTTGATCCGTACTTTTAAATTGTTTCTCCAAACATCCGCAGGTAAACCTCTTCATAACCGCACCTCCCATAAAACTTTATCCTTAGTATTATGTAAATTCTGGTACTTTTTATTCATTAAAAATGAGGCTTACAAGATTGCAGCATGTTTTTTTACTTAAACAACTAGGCCACTTTAAATAGTTACAAGAGCATCCTGTCGTTATCGATCTCAAATTTTTCGATAAGCTTTTCCACGCTCATTTCTTTTCGGTCTTCTCCGGATACATCCATAACAATTCGGCCTTCCTTCATGAGAATGGTTCTGTTTCCGTGCTCCAAGGCCGCTTTCATGTTATGAGTGATCATCATGGTACAAAGCTTCTCTTCTTGCGCAAGGTAATCGGTCAATTCCAGTACCTTTGCGGCGGCACCGGGATCCAGAGCTGCCGTATGCTCATCCAGCAATAAAAGCTTCGGATTGGACATCACTGCCATGAACAGAGTCAAAGCCTGCCGCTGTCCGCCGGACAAAAGCTTTGCTTTCTGTTTCATTCTATCCTCCAGACCCATTCCAAGCAGGGACAGCTTTTCTCTGAAAATCTCTCTTTGCTTCTTACTGATTCCAGCTTGAAGCCCATGAACATGATTTTTATTATAGGCAATCGAAAGATTTTCTTCAATGCTCATATCAAAAGCCGTGCCCTTCAGCGGATCCTGAAATACCCGTCCTATCATTCTTGAACGTTTAAATTCAGGCCATCCCGTTATATCCCGTCCATCTAAGCTCACCTTGCCTGAATCAATGGGAAATACACCGGATACGCAATTCATAAGGGTCGATTTACCGGCCCCATTACTGCCGATTACCGTCACAAATTCTCCCGGCTCTAAATGCAGGCTCAAGCCATCTATCGCAACCTTTTCGTTAATGGTGCCTCTTCCGAAGGTTTTTCTCATTTGTTCTATTTTTAACATTTATTGAGCCTCCTTTTTCACCAGCAGCGACTTGAACGGAAAATTTTCACTGACTGTACCGATTGACAGGGCTCCTGCCACTATAACGGCAGATACCAGCTTTAAATCGCTTGTCGGAAGTCCAAATGCTAATGCCTGCGCAATGATAAGCCGATATGCGATCGCACCTAAGGAAACGGCAATCAATCTTCGCAGTAAGGATTTCGTTCCGAAAATGGCCTCGCCTATGATGACCGAAGCAAGGCCTATGACCACCATGCCGGTTCCCATGGTCACGTCGGCAAAGGACTGGTACTGTGCCAGCATACCCCCTGCAAGAGCTACAAATCCATTGGAAAGAGCCAGTCCCAATATCTTCATTCCATCGCTGTTAATCGCATAGGCCCTTACCATTTCTTCGTTGTCACCGGTGGCTCGAAGTGCAAATCCAAGCCGTGTTTTTAAGAAAAAATAAAATAACCCAATAATTATAGCCAGTATTCCTGCCCCTACAATTAAAGCCGAATAATCTTCCGGCAGAAGCTCTTGTGCAGATTTATATAATGTATGACTTTGAGTCAAAGCAATGTTGGGCTTGCTTCCCATAATTCTCAGATTGATGGAATACAATCCGAGCATGACAAGAATACCTGCTAAAAGTGCTTGTATTTTTAATTTTGTGTTCAATAATGCGGTAACCGCTCCGGCTCCGCAGCCGCAAACAAAGGCTGACAGCAATCCTACGAACGGATTGCCTCCCATGCTGCAAACAACAGCCGAGGCGGCAGCACCGGTTACGACGCTGCCGTCCACTGTTAAATCGGGGGTGTTCAGTGTTCTAAAGGAGAGAAAGACCCCCAAAGACAATATTGCATAGATCATTCCCTGCTCCAGGGACCCAATGAATGCTGTATATGTTAATAGCATAATGTCCTCCAAATATAACCTGCTAAATCCTTCATCTGCAATTATTCAGATAAATCCGTTGCTTTTTCTAAAATGCCAGCAGGAATTTTAACTCCGATTTCGTCGGCTGTTTTCTTGTTAATGTAAATTTGCGTTTTGGTCATCACCTGTACCGGCATCGTTGCTGTATCAGCTCCGTTTAGCACTTCTGCAGCCATCGTACCTGTTTTCTTGCCCAGCTCCACATAATTTACACCGTCGGTTGCCAATCCTCCGTCTGCTACCATGGAATCTGCAGCCACATAGTAAGGTAGCTTTGCTTTATTCAAAACATCTACAATCGTTGGCATGGCGGATGCAACCGTGTTATCAATCGGGGAGATGACCGCATCCACCTTGCCTACTAAGGATTGAGCCGCCTGTTGTATCTCACTGCTGTTCATAATAGTCGCATCAACTACTTCAATTCCTTTGGTTTTCGCATATTCTTTCAACTCTTTGATAACCGATACTGAGTTGATTTCGCCCGTGCTGTAGATGGCACCGATCTTTTTAATATCCGGGGTAATTTGAAGAGCTAAATCCATGATCTTTGTGGCGGAAACAACATCGGAGGTCCCTGTGATGTTTCCGCCGGGATTTTCCAGACTGGATACTAACTTGGCACCTACCGGATCCGTTACGGCGGAGAATATAATAGGAATATCCGTCGTTTCTCCTAACGCCGCCTGTGCGGACGGCGTGGCAATGGCAATAATCAAATCATAATCCTTTGCCGCAAAGGACTGACAAATGGTTTTTAAATTATTTGTGTCATTTTGTGCATTCTTATAGTCTATTGTAACCGTTTTCCCATCCTCAAAGCCTTCTTCCTTTAGCTGTGCAATAATATTCTCACGAATCGTGTCTAAAGAAGGATGTTCTACGATCTGTACGATGCCTATCGTTGGCAGATCGGATTTTTCACTGCTCTTTTTCTCTGTGCTGCTGTCACTGCCGCATCCGGAAAATGCAGCCGCTACCGCTAATACTAAAATTAATAACCCTGTTACTGTTCTCTTTTTCATTTTCTTCACCTTTCTGTCCTAGGACCTGCAACTATAATTTGTGTGATGAAGTCAGATGGTATGCCTTTTTACACTTCAGTCTATTGCAAGCAATTTTTTCTGAATAATAAAAAAACACCTACCCCTGTATATACAGAATATACAAGGACAAGTGTTAACCTGCGGTACCACCTTGTTTGATGCATTTTATAAACACATCCTCTCTACGAGTGCCATCACACTCTCAGCCCATAACGCCGGCTTCACGTCTTCGCTAATCAGTTCTTTTAAAATTTAGGAACTTTTCACGTCGCCCTCAGAGGCCCATTTGCTGTGACTGACATTTATCCGGCTTTCACCAGCCCGGAATCGCTTTGAAATCGTTTAACAGCTTTACTCCCTCGTCTACGGTTTTCTATTTAAGTTATTGTGATAATATCATTTATTTTGTTGCTTGTCAATAACTTTATTTATATTATTTGTTTTTTTATACAACAATTTATGTAAAAATTATAAGGACATAGGGATTGAACCTTTTTGTGTGCAGCTTATTTTTTTAATTTAGTGTTGACACTCCGATTATATTGTATATAATGTATATATACAATATTGTAAATTAATCATGATTCATTGGGGAAATTTATGAACATCATTATAAGTAATTCAAACAGTCAGCCGATTTATGAGCAAATCGTCCACCAGATTAAAAATCAGATTCTTACAAAAGATCTGGTTGCGGGAGACGCATTACCATCCATGCGCCTTCTTGCCAAAGAATTAAAAATCAGTGTCATAACCACAAAGCGAGCTTATGAAGAACTGGAAAAGGAAGGATTTATTGAATCTTATACCGGTAAAGGCAGTTTTGTAAAAGCACAAAATGAGCAGCAGCTCAGAGAACAACACATACATGAAATCAACATAAAACTTCAGGAAATCATTGAACTGGCTCATATATCTCATATTGAAATATCCGATGTCATCGACCAGCTCAAACACCTGCAAAAGGGGGAATAATATATGGATTACGCCATCAATGCCGTAAATGTCACTAAAAAATACAAGGGATTTACTCTGGATCATGTGAGCCTCCAGCTTCCAAAAGGAAGTATTATGGGGCTTATAGGAGAAAATGGAGCCGGTAAAACGACCTTAATCAAGCTGATCCTGGGGCTTCAAACATCGCAAAAGGATACAGCCTCTGATAAAAAGAGCGGTAGCCGTATCACCATTTTAAATCATGAGCTTCAAAGTTTTCCGACGGCTGCCAGAGAACAAATCGGAGTCGTCTTAGATGATTGCTGCTTCCCGGATACCCTTAATCTGGTTCAAATTAATAAAATTATGCAGAACATATATAAAAACTGGAATCCCGGCTGCTTTAACCGTTATGGGGAGCTTTTTAACCTTCCTGCAAAAAAGGCAATTAAAGATTATTCCAAGGGAATGAAAATGAAGCTTTCCATCGCCGCAGCTCTATCCCACCATGCAAAGCTTCTGATTTTAGATGAACCTACTGCCGGTCTGGATCCGGTGGTTCGAGATGAGATTTTAGATGTTTTCATGGATTTCATTCAAGACGAGGAACATTCCATATTAATTTCTTCTCATATTACCAGTGACTTGGAAAAAATTTGCGACTATATTACATTTATAAACGACGGGCGCATTATATTAAGTGATGTCAAGGATGATATCTTATCAGACTACGGGATTTTGAAGTGCACTCAAGAAGAATTTCAAAAAATAGCGCCGGAGGCCGTTCACGGGTACAAGCGGAACAGTTTTGGCGTGACGGCGCTCGTTGAAAGGCAAAAGGTCAAAGGCCCTTTTATCATAGATCCTGCCAGCCTTGAAGAAATTTTACTTTATAATGTGAGGGGGAAATAAAATGAGAGGTATTATTTTAAAAGATTTGTTAAGTCTAAAGAAACAATTCATACCCATGTTCCTATTTTTCGGTATATACATTTTTATCGCTATCATGACGAAAGACAGTAGCTTTTTAACAGGAGTTCTTATGATTTTCTGTGCTATGCTGCCGATCACCGCTCTGTCCTTTGACGAACGGTCAGGATTTTCTAAATATGCGCTGACTATGCCCATCTCCCGAAGCATGTTGGTCATCAGCAAGTATCTGGTGACCGTTATCCTGATAAGCTGTGGGGGCGTTATATCCTTACTCTTTTCCTTGTTCATCGGCTCCGCTTCTTTTATGGAAAGCGTGTGGAGCGTTGTTATCATCATGCTGCTCGGCAGTCTGATGGTTTCTGTTTCACTGCCGCCCATATTTAAATATGGGGTGGAAAAAGGCCGCTTTATAGTAATAGGGAGCATTATGGTTCTGGGTTTTTTCGGAGGTGCTGCTGCCATGAGCGTCAGCAAAGGGAAATTATCTACGACGCTGGATAAATACGGAATCCTGTGGGGAGCTAAAATGGATGCTTTCTTTAACAGCGGTTTATCTCTCATCAGTCTGTTGGCAGTCAGTGTTGTCATATTACTCATTTCCTTGAGCATATCCTTAGTTATCTATCGAAAAAAAGATTTTTAGCAGAATCCTTTAGTCTCACCTTGCTGAGAATGAGAGAAGACAAGATTCCTATAAAAATTCCTGTGAGCATTCCAGAGAAAAGCAGCACCGGAAAATATACAAATATTTTTAAATTGGAGATAAGAACGGCTGCAACCAAAAGCTGCCCCACATTGTGGGCGACACCTCCTGCCATGCTCACGCCAACGATGCTGAACAAATTGGTTTTTTTCAAGGCAAGCATTACAAAAAAACTCATACAAGCTCCGGCCAGAGAATATAGAGCTCCAAAAACACCGTTAAAAAGCAGTCCGGCTGCAAGAATTCGTATCCCATTTATAGAAAAGGCCATCTTGCCGCCTAAAGTGTAAAGTGCTATAACCACTACTAAATTGGCAATCCCCAGCTTCACACCCGGTATCCCCACCGAAAAAGGGAGGAGAACTTCAATATAAGAAAAAATAAGCCCCAGAGAAGCCATTACCGCACCCACAGCCAGCCGCCGAGTTTTCTCTCTGTTAGTTTGAAACTGCGTCATACCCTGCCTCCTCTTTTCCTATGATCTGTACCACAACCTTGTTAGGAAGACATATAATACTTTGAGAAGTCTTTTCAATGGTTCCCGTATTTACACAAATCTGATTGGAACAATCCGCGGCGCCCATGGAAACCATACCCTCTCTTATGAGAATTTTATTCATATGACCGTTCTGCTTCACAACAATATCTCTATTTTCTGACAAGGAGTACCTGCCGTATTCCTTTCCGTCCACTGTAATCAAAACCATATCTCCCCGGCTGTCTCCCTGTGCCGCCACGTAGGAAACCAGCCCCCCCAACAGAATCAGTATTACCGCTAAAATAATGTCCGCTCTCTTTATCATCAAACTTCCCTTCCCTTTTCTTCGTAGAGATAGACGCGGTTGCGTCCGCTATTCTTCGCTTTATACAAAGCAGAGTCTGCCCGCTCTATCATGTTTTCCAACGGTTGGGATTTTCCGGCAGGAAAGTATGCCATCCCGATACTGACCGTTATATTCAAATCATTCCCTTGATAAGGGATTCTGGTATTTTCAATGATTGTACGAAGCTTTTCCACTTTTTCAGCCATCTGGCCGGCTGAAATATTTTCCAGCAGAACAGCAATTTCCTCTCCGCCATAACGTCCGACAATATCATTTTCAAAAAAATGACCTTTCACAATGACTGCAATGGTTTCCAGTACAATGTCACCGCAGGGGTGACCATAGGTATCATTCACATTCTTAAAATGGTCCAAATCAATCATCAACAAAGTATAGGAATAAATTCTCACCTTATCAGGGGTCAGCATAAACTGAGCAAGATCAAAAAAGGCGGCTCTGGTATAGATATGCATCAGCGAATCAAAAGTCGCCTTGTTGTACAATTTTTTCAGTTGCCTTTCTTTATCCGTAATATCGTGAAGCAAAATACAGACTCCACTGTTTTTGCTGTTTTGTAAAATGTCGGTCTTCGTTATCTTATAAAATCTTTTTTCACCATTTTTTTCAAGATACAACTCCGCTTCATTTTTAATTTGCTTCAATTTTCCCATGCTCTCACCCGGAAGCAGGCTGTTCAACTCGGGCAGCAGCTGCTTGGCCGCTTGATTAGCATCCAGAAAGCTGAAATCTCTGCTACAGACGATAAAAGCGTCGGTCATAGATTCAATTACCTGAGCCCTTGCCAATGGCACCACGTGAAGCAGGTTCTGTTTTCGAACAGAATATAAAAGCAGGCTTTGCCCGACGGCAACCGCAAAAGGATTCAAATCGATTCGGAGGTAGTCATAAGAAAGCGTATGATAAATATTAACAAAAAGCGGAATCAGAACGGATGCCAGCAAACAAAGGTTTTGGTACCGAAGCAGTCCGCTTTCGTTTTTTAAATGTTTTAAAATGCGAAGAATCGTCAGGAAAGCAAGGACAAAATGATAGGCAATAGCCAGAATACCCACAGATCCTAAAGTTCCTTGACAGTTGGCAATTAAACCATCCCAAAAGTATTCAATATGCGTATAATGCAGACGTATCCACGGAAAAGCCTGAGCAGTAAACAAATTGAAAACAGGCAAGGCAAAAAGAATACAATATCCTTTCGTTCCAAAGCGCTTTTCTCCATAGACGTCCCTCATAAAAAGGTAATTTAAAAGTACAATAAACGGTGAACCCATTTTTTGCACCCGCACCCCCATGAAAGCAGCTTCTATTGTGGGAGAAATGATTTCCAGGAGATAGCCAAAACTATATAAAAAAGTACAGATGCAACTGAAAATCAAAAAAAATGACCGTTCGGAATTATAAGTCGCAACTGCATATATCATCAGGATGATGCTAACCACCGTTGAGAAAATCATAATCCAAACAAATATATTTAACATGGATTTCATCTCCTTAATCAGCTCAAGTAAACAGTTTTTAATGCGAAAATAGCAGTAGGAATTAATCTTTCCTACTGCAAAATCTGAAGAATAATACAAAGAGCATATCGCAGATGCAATATGCTCTTTGTTAAAACCGGCAACGTCCTACTTTCCCAGGCAGCTGCCCGCCAAGTATCATCGGCGCTAAGGAGCTTAACTTCTGTGTTCGAGATGGGTACAGGTGGTTCCTCCTCGCTATTGTCACCGGATTTAGCTTGTTAATTTTTCATTAGCCTTCGTTCTTGCTCTCTCATGCGGTGCTCATGTACCTTTGTACATTCCGCTCCTCTTCCTTCGCACGCCTTGGCTATTAAAAAACTTCCTTCGCTATTCTGTTCGCTTCTAGCTTGTATTTCTACTCGCTATCTGCTTATTCACTTGTTTCCTCTTGAGAGCAT
>ENA-UOOI01003376-UOOI01003376.1-fermentation-metagenome-genome-assembly--contig:-NODE-3376-length-12135-cov-13.301490_pt1 | contig 12135 bp, 16 predicted proteins | sample MGYA00245779_ERZ724027 | MGnify/ENA primary metagenome ERZ724027 (study PRJEB28704, sample SAMN03018318) | fermentation metagenome | biome: anthropogenic terrestrial biome; feature: soil... | reverse complement strand
TTATGAAACGTAAATCCACAATCCTAATCATCATTTTAAGTGCGCTATTGTTGTTCGCATTGAATATGTTTGCACAACCGATTATCGCACTTGGTTCGTCACGTTCATTCATAAAGCATAATATGGCAAATGACCCACTTTATAGCCTCACAGACGAATCAAAATCTTGTTTGCAATACAAGTGTCCACATAAGGGCATAACGGTCTTGTATCGCTTTGTTTTAGACGAACCGAATCCACATTCAAAAACTTGTACGGAAATAGTTGTTGATTTCAACAATGATTACGCATTGGAACGCTATATCGAGAATAAGGTTATCGATTGTCGATTGAAACCAACGGATAATGCACTTTCATTCGTCTTGGTAACTGACTTATTCGATGAACCTATTTGCTACACGACCATTGGGAAAAGGCGTTTGATAATCAAATATTGCGAGAAATGATACAAATACTGCAAATTCAGATACTATTACCGCAAGAGGTAAAGCGTGTGGTTGACATTACAACCGATGAAACGCCAAAGGATTATTGCAATTCGATTAAAGCCGAATTATTACAGTATGGAATCAACGCAGAGGTCACGATTTCGTATAGGGATTTGGATGATAAGACCGAAATTGAAAAGCCTAAAGATACTTAATATAACATTTTTTATCAAATCACTTGACTTTATTTTTTAACAACGTATCTTTGCATAGTTCTAAACAATAGAAAAACACGATGTCAGGAAAAGGTGGCAGACCAAAAGGCGGTTCAGCAAAGGTTGACAACTACGAAAAGGGGTTGCCAATGAATCAGTCCATCACTAATGACAAGCCTAAAGACGATACGGAATTTGACGAATCAGACATCCGTTCCGCCATTCACGATGCGTTGGTCGGGAATATGGGTAACTTAACGGATTGGTTGGCACAGATAGGCGAGGCAGACCCAGTAAAAGCAATGACATTGTTTCAATCATTAGCCGAATACGTATTACCTAAACAACAACGTACCGATTCAAAGCAAAGTGGCGTAAATCCAATCATAATCAACTTTGAACCATCATCAAAGGCGGTAATACCTACGGAAACGCCACGTATTTACGAAAAAGCAAAGACACACAACAATAAAACATTCGACATCAATGACATTATCGGAATTAATAAATAGATTGGGTGAAATCATCGCAAGGGATGAACGCCACCAAGACTACGATAGGGTAGTCGCAAACGCTGATACATACCGCAAGTTATTGACGGGTGAGGACATGGATTCATTGATGCGTAAATTCGATTTGCGTGAATCGGAGGATATGTTCGCACAACGCAAACGGATAACGCAACATATCACAAAGACGGTATCGCAGAACGTGAAAGACGTTTATCACAAGATACCACGTTCAAATTCCGTTCAACGGTTCGTTGGTTATGCGGACAACAACATTGAACGACAAAAATTATTGAATGATACATTGCGTAAGTTTTGGGGTAAGTCCTCACTTGATGATTACATGAACACACGTTGGATTGACTTGAATTTTCTTGACCCTAATGCTTTTGTAGTATTGGAATGGGGTGAATTTGACAATTCAACCGAACACGCACAGCCATACCCTTACGAGGTTTATAGCAAGAACGCAATCATGTTTGAATACATTGATAATGTATTGCAATACTTGGTATCGTTGAATATAAAGTCGAAATGGGTATTCGATAAATATGCAGGGTGGAAACAGGTCGAGTACAAGGTTTATACGATGTACGGAATGAACCAGACGTTGCAATTCGTTGAGGTTAAAGACGATGCTGAAATAAACGAAATCAGAAAATCATTTGGCGTAGGCGATTCATTATTCATTACGGGTAAGTATTTTAGAAAGTCGATAAATTCAGAGGAATATTACTATATCGTTCCTTTCACGACACACAACTTGGGATTTGTACCTGCTGACCGTGTTGGCGTACTGCACGATATGGCATCCGATGGGCGTACATTCGTATCGCCAATGGACAAAGGCGTTCCTATCCTTATGAAAATGGTCAAGGCTAATAGCGAACTTGACCTTACAATGGCTTTGCATACGTTCCCACAAAAGATACAATACGTATCACGTTGTTCGTCAATGGAATGCAAGAACGGTTTTACGTTTGACGGTAGCAAGTGTCCTGTATGCGAGGGTTCGGGTTTTGAAATCATCAAGACAGCGCAAGAATCTATCACGTTGGCAATGCCAAAGACGAAAGACGATATGTTGGAATTGTCCAATATGGTTCACTACGACTATCCACCGATTGACTTGGTTAAATTCCAAGATGAATATGTCAAAAGTTTGACCTATCAAGTCAAGGAATCTATTTTCAATACCGAAATCTTTTCACGCCAACAAGTCGCTGAAACTGCTACTGGCAAGAATATATCATTGCAAAATGTATATGACGCATTATACCCCGTTGCAATAGGCTATTCAACCGATTGGGAATTTTTCGTCAAGGCTATTGCCAAGATTACCGACTTAGATAAGGACTTGATTGCTTTTTACAAGTTCTCAAAGGATTTCAAGTTGAAATCATTGACCGATTTGTATTTGGACTTAAAGGCTGTTGGTGATGCAAAGGCATCCGAATTTATCAAGTCGTCAATCGAGGATGACATTGCGGGTGTAATCTATTCAGAATCAGAACGTGAACTCTTGAAATACAACGTGAAAAAGAGTTGGTTTCCGTTCAACGGCAAGTCACCAGAACAGATTGCGGTAATCATAGCATCCAATCTTGTACCATTGAATACAAAGGTATTTTGGGCTAATTTCTCTTATATCTTTGACTTGATTGAATTAGAACAGTCCGAAAAAGGCGTTGACTTTTTCAATGCGCCACGAGAAACGCAATGGGAAATCATACAGGCAAAAATTGAGGGAATTGCATCAAAGGTTGAAAAGACGGAAGAACCTACATTGCCAGAGGAAAATCTTAGCGAATAATGACACAAACGGACAAATGGGTTGACGAAACCTACAAGGAATTAGATCAAAGGATTAGGGAACAAGAATCATTGTTCTTGGATTTCTTTATGACCGAATACCTTGCCGATTTGTTCATTGACGATACTACGTTGAAAAATACCGTTGGCAATTACAATAAGGTCAACGAAATAAACGATAAGTTTGACGAGGCTTTTGCGTTGTTTATTACACCATTCCTTTTGTGGTACGGAAAGAAACTATTGGAATCACGTGATTTGGCATTTGATTATTTCGTGAAACAAGGCATATCAAGTTCGGCACGTGATTCATCGTCAATGGCAAAGATTTTAGGTATTGGCAAGAATAAGATTATCAAGGGTTCGTTTCTTTGGAATCTTGGACAATTTGGCGAATTACGCCAACGTATGCAGGATATGGTTATGAACGCTATTGCAACGTCACGCAAATTTTCGTTGTTGGTTCGTGATATAAAGCCATTATTCAAGTCAACCAAGAAACAACGTAGCGCATTGTCGAAATATTACTTGAAATATGCCTATCAACCGATAATGGAAATGTTGAACCGCACAACTTACAATCTTGCGCTTAAAAATGGATTCACACACTTTCAATATGTTGGTGGATTGATTGAAAAGTCAAGGGATTTTTGCATTGAACGTGACGGCAAGACTTTCACGATTCAAGAGGGGCAAGAGTGGAATAATTTGGATTGGGCAGGAAAGATTGACGGCGTTGATTTCTTCGTTCAAGCAGGTGGGTGGGCGTGTAGGCACACATTAAATTATATTAAATATGAAACGGAAACCGAATAAAGACAAAACGATGGTAGAATTGATGGAAGGATGGTCTTGGGGAAGTCATACACCTTGCTTAAAGTACATATTTGCAAAGTACGACATAGGCAAAATAGTAGAACAAGGCACAGGCGTTCATTCTACGCCCCTATTCATTGAAAGTGGTATAAAGTATCAAGGCTACGAGGAAGATGCCTTATTTCGCCTACAAATGATTGAGGAAGGGGTTTATTCGGGGGAGCAAGTATCGTTGTTGACTTTGCCTAACGGTGTTAATATAATGCAGATGTTCTCGGAATTGTCGGACACCGATGTTGAACAGATAATCTTTGAATACGACAAGTTATATTATGAAATGCTTGAAGAATTTAAGGACATAAGCAAGGTTAAACTATTGTTCGTTGACGGTTTCACGGCTACACGAAACCTTTGTATCAATATGTGGAATACCTTGTTTGATATAATCATCGTGCATGATACAGAACCAAATTCGTGGGAACACTACCAATACAATTTCCGTAACGAATATTTCAAGGAACACTTTAATATAATAAGCGTAACAACGCCAGTACCTTATACGACAATGCTTATTCGTAAGGGATTGGATATTGACTACGACTTGATACGCAAGTACATGAACGAGTATTGTGATATGAACGGTTGGACATACGACCAAATGGACATAATTTTAGGATAATATGCGCTTTTCAATCATTGTGCCGTCATATTTGGGCAATTACGCAAATGCCGCCAAAAATCGTGAACAAAAGATTGTTCGTATGATTGAATCGGTTATGTGCCAGACGTTTCAAGATTTTGAATTGATTATCGTTGCCGATGGGTGCGAAAGGACTATGGAAATTGTAAAGCCATATTTTTATGAATACTTGCCAAAGATTCGTTTGTTCAAGGTTGACAAGCAAAAAGTATGGTCAGGCAAGGTTCGTAATGCAGGAATCCTTAACGCAAAAGGGGATATAATTACCTATGTTGATTTGGATGACAAGCTATTACCTAATCATTTGCAAATTATCAATGACAATTTCGGTGATGCAGATTGGGTTTATTACGACCATTTAACGTGGTCAAAATCAGAACAATCGTTTGTTCCATATCGTACTAACATAGATGTAATGGGGATGTGTGGAACGTCAAGCATTTCGCACAAGCGTTCATTAAATGCTATGTGGTTGAGTAACAGTTATTTACATGACAAAGTGTTCATTGACACATTGAAAGGTATTAGTAAAAATTATAAGCGTATTCCACAAACCGAATACTGCGTTTGTCACGTTCCAAACCAATTTGATGTATGAAACCAGAAAATTTAGAATTGATAAATAAATATCTTGGAGATTTCCAATCTGAAATGATTGATGAAAAATGGGTAGATTTTGGAGATGGTAGATTTAAGTATAAAATTAGTACAGATGGTCGTATTATGAGATATTGGAAAACAAGGCGAAGATGGCAATACCATACACCATCTCCTTTGTCTGGAGGATATTTAAGAGTACATATAAATTATGAACCGATTAAAGTTCACCAATTAGTATCTCGTATGTTTATACCTAATCCAGAAAATAAAGCAACTATCAATCATAAGAACGGCAATAAGCATGATAACAGGGTTGATAATTTAGAATGGAATACCCAATCTGAAAACAATATAAATGCGTATGCTATTGGATTAAAAAATAATAAAGGTTCTGCTAATGGTAGATCATTATTAACGGAACAGCAAGTATTAGAAATAAGAAAAATATGTAAAACAAAAGAAGATGATGCAATTGTAGCTAAAATCTATGGCGTTAAAGAAATTAACATATCAAATATAAGACTACGATATACTTGGAAACATATATGAACATAATTTTTGAACTTCCATTTTATAGCCCGTCAGGAGTAGATTATTAACATTTATATTTTTATTAATTAAAACTAAATCACATGAGTAATGTTGGATTACACGCCAAAAGAGAGTTAGAGATACTTTCGGCAACAGAAACAGACCCCAATAATAGACCAATTATTGAGGAATTTAAAGATGAAATAATCGCATTATGTGAAAAATTTGGCAATAGTGGTCAAAGTGGTGGTTCTGCACCTTATGTAGCAAAAGCATTATCACAAGCCATAAAGCATTTATGTATGTTTGAGGTCATTGCACCATTGACTGGCAACGATGACGAATGGAATGACGTATCTGATCTTGGTAATGGCGAATTAATGTATCAAAATAAGCGTGATAGCCGTGTTTTCAAGGATGGCAAAAATGGCAAGGCTTATTTTATTGATGCGATGATTAAGCGCACAGAAAGTGGGTCATGTTGGTATGGTGGATTTTGGTTATCAAAGGATGATTATTTAATTGGCAACAAGGAATTAATGGTAAGCCCACGTGGCTATATAAAATCATTCCCATTCACACCAAAAACATTCTACATTGACGTTATCGAAGAAGAAGTGGCAAAAGATGGTTGGGAAATGTATGTAAAAGATATAAGTCAATTAGATGAAGTATGGGCTTATTACGACAAAGCATGAACATAATTTTTGAACTTCCATTTTATTCGCCTACTATTGGCGGCATCGTTGAAACAATCAAACTTGCACAACGTATGAAAGCAAGTGTTAGATTTCAACGTAAATCGGAATACCACCCTATAATTAGTGTTCCATTTACGATAGGATTACCCGATAAATCATTCCCAAAGTGTGATGTTTGCATTACTTATAGCGACAATCCATATACGACACAACTTGTCGCTTTGCCACAAATAGGCAAGGTTATGATTTATATGCTTAGCTATGGTATGGAAATAACACGTGAACGTGCCAATGTAAGCAATCCAAATGTTCAAGTGATGTGTTCTACCAAAAAGATAGAAAAAGCCATTAGAAACGAGGGATATGACGTTACACGTGTGGGATTCGCATTGGACATGGATGAAATGTACGATTATGGCAATGTGCGTGACAATGTGATGGCTATTTACTATCATCCAATGAAATCAAAACGCTATTCACTGGCGGTTGAGGTTGCCGATTCATTGGTAGGTAATACATGGATTGATGGCGTACATTCATTTGGAACGGCTGAACACTACAAACAAGCACCAAAACCGTTGGCATTAATATCACACACAACGGATGCGTCACGTGAACAAATACGCAATATTTTCAACAAGTCATTGGTATTCGTCAATCCATCAAATTCCGAAGGGTTGAACTTAACGCCAATAGAGGCTACGTTGTGCGGTTGCCCTTCGGTTATTGTTGATGGTGCTATTGACGAGTTGTTTATTGATGGCGTAACGTGTTACATATCCGATTCCGATGATTTCTTTGACGTTTACAATACCACGATTGAATTGTTGTCCGATTATGAATCATGTAGCAAGAAATTCGCCAAGAATATGAACCTTATTATTGCCGATTATACGTTTGACCATGTCATCAAAAACATAAACGAATTGTTATGAAATATTTTATCGACACAGAATTTAGAGAAGAACCAAATACAATAGACTTAATTTCAATAGGCATTGTATCAGAAGATGGAAGGAAATATTACGCACTTAATAAAGAGTGTAATTTACGTAAGGTTTGGAAAGATGAATGGCTTAATAAAAACGTGCTATTACCTATCTATATAGATAAAATACATGGTGATATGCGTAACCATGTAGAATTTTCTTATTCTGCAATGAAAGGGATTTTTAAGGGGTTTGGAAAGACAAAAAAAGAACTTGCCAAAGAGATTTTATATTTCTGTTCCAATGGATATTTTGATGGTACAGGGCTTAGTTACGAATACGCAAGAGAATATGATTTAGTTGGGGAAGATAGAAAACCAAAATTTTACGGTTACTATGCCGATTACGATTGGGTGGTATTCTGTTGGATATTCGGTAGAATGATTGATTTGCCAAAAGGTTTCCCAATGTATTGTAATGACCTAAAACAAATGATTGATGAAATTGGGTTAGCCACAACTATTAATTCTACATTTCCACAAACAAATGAACACAATGCGTTAGCTGATGCTGAATGGAATTTTAAAGTGTATAAATACATAACTAAATTCAAATGAAAGAAATCATTGATTTACCCGCTGAACATTATTTGGAATTGATAAAACATAATAAACCTTTTTCATTATGTAGGTACGGTGATGGAGAAATTATTTCGATGGCACTTGCGCCACATCCATTGAAACAGAATTGTGATGGTTCGAGGTTCATTCCCGAACTGATTAATCCTATGCGACAAATATTCTTGAACAATTACGACTATTACCATTGTGCGTTGGATTGTACATTCAACGAGAATGGCGATGATTTCAAGCAATTTATTGAGGATATTTGCCCAGATATGCAATTCTACAATGGCGAGTGGTTGCAACACTTATCTTTTGATGGTCGCATACGTGAGTTGATTGACGCTATTGCACCTTATAATCCTTGTTTTGTTGGTGGTTCACATATCAACAAGGTTAAATACATGATTGGGATAAACGATATTCGTTTCGTTGAAACGCCTACGAGGGATTCCTATTACCAATTTGAACAAATATTCACGCAATGTATGAATATGCACTTGGCAGGTTGCCGTATGTTCCTTTTCTCATGCGGTTACACAAGCAAGATATTGATTGATACGTTGTTTCCGTACATTCACGAATCATCTTTTTTAATAGATTGCGGTAGTGTTTTTGACCCGTATTGTGGCAAGTTGTCACGTGACGGCATGAAATACTACGGATTCTCAAAGTTTCAACCATACACAAACCTTTTGCTACGATGAAAGATAAAGTGGTAATTATACCCGTACATGGGCAACTTTCATACTTGAAAATATGCGTTGAATCAGTGTATGCAAAGACAAAAGACGTTAAGGTTATCGTGATTGATGATTGTTCACCCGATGACGAAACCTACGAGTGGATTCGTGACAATCAACCCAAATACGGATATGAAACTATAATCCATTCGGTAGAGCCATTAGGGTTCACAAAGTCCGTAAATGACGGTATTGACTTTGCTTTGGAACACTACGACTTTGAATGTTTATGCTTGTTAAATTCCGATACCGAAATCATTACCGACCAATGGTTTGAAAAGGTTGAATGGTATTTCAAGAATGGCGAAAATATTGGTGTTGCATCGGTCATGTCGGACAACGCATTGGCACAGACGGTCAAGGATTTTGGAACGTATATGACAATCATAGATACGAAACCTGCCGTTTATTCCATACTTTTGCATGGCTTCTGTTATTTCATTAACCGCAAGTTGATTGAAAAGATTGGCAAGTTGGATGATGTCATGTTTCCGCACTACGGTTCGGAGGATGACTATTCGTTGTCTTGCATGAAAGCGGGTTTTCGTAACTTATTGATTGGCAAGGTGTTCGTTCATCATGCCAATTCAAAGAGTTATTCGGACAAACAACGTGCATCGATTATATTGAAATCGTTTCCAGACTTGAACAAGAAATGGGGGCGTGGATTGGTTAATCGTTGTGGAATGGTTACAGTTAAAGCAGGTATGTACATTAATAATTATAGAAAAAATGCCAAGATGTAAGAATTACAAGTTAGACGTACCGAAATTCTATCGGTTTCAAGCATTAGACCATATCATGTTTGGCTATGTGCAGGGTATTCGCAAGGCGTTGCCGTCAATGACGTTGGCAAAGGCAATCCTATTGTTTTTGGAATCATTCGAGATTGACGAGGACACGTATTGCTATGATAATGCGAGGTTTACGTACTATCGTATGTTGAACGCCATTGTCGATATGAATGAGAAAGGCAAGCCAGACGAAAATTTAATTTTTTAGTATAAACTTGACAAATAACAATCTATAACGTATATTTGTCGCAAATTTATTTAAGCATGGCAGAGATACACGCAATTAACAAGGATGGTAGAGAGGCTAAATTCTCACAACGAGTGTGGGATATGATGCCAAAACACAAGAACGGATGGGTTGAATACAACGGGCAGTTGGGGGAGTTGCCGATTCCACATCAAATAGTAGAGTTTCAACAGTCCTTACGAAAAGAGGATGCGGTTGTGGAAGAAAGCGTAGTTGAACCAACGGTTGTAGAACAACAAAAGCCTATTGCAAAGGAAACACCTAAACCGAAAAAACCCGTTAAATCCAAAAAACAAACGAAAAAATGATTGTAAAGAATCGCAAAACAGGCATTGAGTACACAATCACCAAGACGGATTGGGCGAAACTCACAGAACAGAAATTACACCGTAATTACTTGGTATTAGACCCCAATGATTCCACGTTGCAAAAGATACAAGTACCGAAAGTTATTGAGGAATACCAACAGAATTTAGGCGAATTGAAAATCGTTACGCCAAAAGGCGCAAAAGATGAAGAAATTAAACAACCGAAAAAATAGTTATGAAAGAAGCATTTGAAAATCTTGTCGGCAAGATTCTAAACGTACCGAAGGACAAACTTGCGGAAGTCATTTATGAATCCGATGGCGTAACATTAAAAGCCGATGCGGTTGACGTATTGGCTACAATGGATGCAGAACGAATAAAGGCATTGAAAGAGGCCAACAAAGCCGAATTGACACGTATGCACGATACGGGCTATTCTAAAGGCAAGGGCGAATCATTGGCTAAGTACGAACAAGACTTGCGTGAACTATATAAAATCGACAACAAGGAACTAAAAGGTGCTGATTTAATCAAGGAAATAGTATCAAAGAATGCCAATGTCGAGATTGACGAGGAAAAGTTGAAACTACACCCACGCTACCTTGAATTGGAACGTAAGTTGACGAATGACTATATGCCTAAAACGGAATACGAAAAGATCAAGGCAGAATTTGACGGTTACAAGACCGAAATCGAAAAGTCAAAGGTTGGTGGTGCTGTCAAGGCAGATGCTATAAAGGCTTTCCGTGCATTGAAACCAGTACTATCTAAAGACCCTGTTCGTGCAACAAATCAAGAAACCGACTTTGCGAATAAATTGTTACAATTTGAATATGAATTGCAGGATGATGGCAACCACATAATCAAGCGTGACGGAAAGCGGTTGGAAAATGCCAATGGACACCCCGTGTCTTTCAATGATTTTGTAAAAGAACAGGCATCACAGTTCTTTGACTTTGAACAACAAGATGATAGGAGTAATTCAGGCAACAAGAACGAAACTATATTCAACATTGATGTCAAGTTACCAGCAACCGAAAAAGAATATCAGAAAGCCCTTGCCAATGAATCAGACCCTAAAAAGGCAGTTGCATTGATGAAAGCATGGGAACTGAAGAATGGGAACTAAGGGGTTGGCAGACCTACAAAAAACTGTATGTAAGTAAAGGTGGCTGCGACTATACAACGGCAGATGTTTTACACACGTTTTACTTTCAAATACAATTAACACAATGAGTACAATAGGCGGTGCTTTCACCGAAACCCAATTACTTCAACAGCGTGTACGTGCTGCTGAAATCTCGTTTGATGACCGTATCAAACAACAGTTTGTACCCCAATTCGATGTCTTGAAAGGTATTCAAGCCGTTCAGACCGCAACTATCAACGCCTCGTTCCAACGTAAGAAAGAATTTGACGTTGAAATCATGTGGGAAAATTTCTGTGACATTGTTGCCGAAGATTGCACGGGGTCATGTACCTTAGGGGGCAATAAATCCTCAACCAACGCTGAAACCAAGACCCTATCTTGCTTGAAGGAAGTTGGATTCTCAATGTCGGAACACGACTTTATTGACAACGAATTTGACATGAACATCGCTAAGGCGTTATTGAAAGCCGACAAGGAATTGGTCGAGGCTTTTGCACAGTATGCCGTAGCACAGTTAGAGGCATTCAAGGGCTTGAATGAACTCACAACTGGCAAGGGTGTTCTCGTTGGTTCAGACACCAATATCAACCCCGCATACTGGAACGCATCCTTGTTCGCTTACCTTGCACGTGTTGCAATAATGAACAAGTTTACCAATCCTATCCTTTTATCGGGTAACAACTTGTACGAGGCTAACTACATGGCACAAGCCAATGGTGCGAATGCCGATGGCAAGGGCGACAAATTCTTGTTTGGAACAATGCCGATTTATTTCGACTTGTTCAATATTGATTCTGTCAATACCCCTGCCCTGAAAACTTATATGCTATCACAAGGTTCACTTGCTATGGCAAATAAGACTTTCAACCCTGATGTCCCTGAAAAGACTATGGATTTCACACGTTACACCATGCGTAGTAACTTTTTCCCTGCATTGAAATACGATGTATGGTACGACAATGAATGCGAGGCAGGTACTAACAGACTTATCAAGCATAACTACACCATAAGGCTGATTGCTGATATTTA
>ENA-UOOI01003375-UOOI01003375.1-fermentation-metagenome-genome-assembly--contig:-NODE-3375-length-12135-cov-46.029719_pt1 | contig 12135 bp, 13 predicted proteins | sample MGYA00245779_ERZ724027 | MGnify/ENA primary metagenome ERZ724027 (study PRJEB28704, sample SAMN03018318) | fermentation metagenome | biome: anthropogenic terrestrial biome; feature: soil... | reverse complement strand
GAAGATGGATGGAAAAGCGGGACAGACCGGAAACTTTTTAAAAGGCCCGGAAGTCAGCCGGACTTCTTTCCACCCGGCCATCCGGAATCTGGAGGATATCGCATCACGGATGACGGAGAGGGTTGCCATGAACCGCCAGGAGAACCTGTCCGGCCTGAAGGTGCGGCTAAGCCCCAGGGAGCTTGGAGAGATTGAGATACAGGTACACATGAAGGACGGGCATTTGGCCGGTACCATCCTGGTGGAAAATACGGCTGCCGCGGAAGCGCTGGAAAAGCAGCTTCCGGATCTGACAAGCCGGTTAAAGGAACAAAACGTCCGGCTCCATGACGTAAACATCAGCCTGCAGCAAAACGATGCAGACCGCGGCCAGGGAGGGGGAAACCCTTTTTACCGGGAAAACCGTCCCGTCCGCAGGTGTTTTCGGGAAGGCATATGGAAAGAAGAACCGATCCGTCCGGAAACGGTATCCGTTTCGTCCCGAAATGCGTATCCGGGCTGGAACACGGGTTTATCCCTGGATCGGCTGATCTGAAGGGCTGGCCTTGTTGCGGAGATGTCCATGGGCGGGTAGGCCGGATAGATTGGGGAATCATGGGCCATAAGGCGCGGCATGCCTGGGACATTGGTGATTCAGGAAAAGGAAAACAGAAAGGATGATCCATATGGGGATTTCAGAAATTGCTTCACAGGGAATATACGCGGCCTCGTTGCCCCAAAAGGCGGAGCGGACTCCCGATAATAAGTTGGACAAGGATGCCTTCCTGCAGATCCTGGCTGCGCAGCTTCGTTATCAGGATCCAATGGGCGGAGGGGACAATACGCAGTTTATAGCGCAGATGGCACAGTTTGGTACTCTGGAGCAGATCCAGAACCTGAACAGCACCATGACGGATATGCTTGCCTTTCAGTATCTTCAGTTTGGAAGTCAGATGGTGGGAAAAAATGTAACCCTGAATGACGGCGGGCAGACGGTTCAGGGACAGGTGGAAAAGGTGCGGCTGACCGGAGGGGATATCAGGCTTGTCGTGAATGGTGTGTCCTATACCATGGATCAGATCGAGGATATCAGCGTTTCGGGATCGGAACCGGATATTCCGACAGATCCTTCCGGAGAAGCGGAGAAAGCATAAAAGGCAGTGTGCAGGATTTCAAAAAATCTACTCTTGAACTTACTCTTTAAAGGAGGCAAAAATTATGTTACGTTCCATGTATTCCGGTGTGTCCGGTATGAAGACCAACCAAACAAAAATGGATGTGATCGGGAATAACATCGCAAATTCAACCACAACGGCATTTAAGGCCGGGCGTGTTCAGTTCCGGGATCTGTTCAGCCAGTCGCAGGCACGTGCCCAGGGACCGTCGGCAGACGGGCGCGGAGGTGTGAATCCAAAGCAGATCGGTCAGGGCGTTTCCGTGTCGGCGATTGACACCCTGTTTGAAGGGGGAAGCATGCAGCCTACCGGACGGGATCTGGATCTGGGGATTGAAGGGGAAGGCTTTTTTGTCGTGGCAACGGACAAGCAAGGCACCAATCTGCGATATACCCGGGACGGCGCCTTTTATAAGGACGAGGCAGGCTTTCTGGTCAATGCGGAAGGGTTTCGCCTTCTGGGCGACAGCTTTCAATCAACCAAACTGCCGAGGAAGATTGATACATCTGCCCGGGAGCCTCTCAGTATACCGAACGAGATCAGAAAACATAAACTCGATTCCTTTTCCATTGACGAATCCGGGCTGATCACCGGAATTTATGACGATGGCTCTGTTCATTATCTCGGGTCCATTACCCTGGCAAAGTTTGAAAACAACGGAGGATTGGAAAAGCGGGGCGGGAATACCTATGCGAAAAGTCTCAATTCCGGGGAGCCGATATATGGCACGGCTACTGCGGGTGGTATGGGAGTCGTCCGACAGAGCTGCCTGGAATCGTCCAATGTGGATCTGGCCAACGAGTTTACCGATATGATTGTTACCAGCAGGGCCTATCAGGCCAATTCCCGGATCATCACGACTGCGGATGAAATGCTGCAGGAGCTGATCAGTCTGAAAAGATAGAAAGAACAGGAGAAATGGTTCTTTGCTAAGGAGACGATTCGATGATTGAACTGACAACGCTGAAGGGAAACCTGTTCTATCTGAATCCGGATAAGATCGAACAGGTCGAGGAACTGCATGATACGATCATTACCCTGACAGGCGGAAAAAGAATAAGGGTCATGGAAAATGCCAATGAGGTATCGGAAAAGGTAATGGCGTATCGAAAGGAAATCAATCGGGTGAACTGGGAGGGGTCGGAATGAAAAAGAATTTGGTTCCGGTTCTTGCCTTGACAATTGGCATGCTTTTGATTGTTCTGGCAATTTCCATGGACGGCGGAACCTTTATGATGTTCTGGAGTGTAACGTCCGTTCTGATTACATTTTTTGGTTCCCTGGCGGCGGTTCTGATCAGTTATCCCTTTCAGTACGTACGACGCATACCGGCTATTCTCAGGAAAGTTGTGAGCGAGCCATCCAATTTGAAGGAGGACTATGTTTCCTATTTCTCTGACCTTTCCAGAAAAGCACGGAAGGAGGGCCTGTTGTCCCTGGAAGACGACGCGGCGGATCTGGACGATCCCTTTTTGAAGAGGGGACTGCAAATGGCAATTGATGGCATGGAGCAGGACACCATCCGGGATATTATGGAAATGGAAATTGATGCGCTGGAGGAAAGGCATAAGCCGGGAGAGAATATTTTCCGGACCTGGGGGGAGCTGGCGCCTGCTTTTGGCATGCTGGGCACCCTGACTGGCCTGATCATCATGCTCAGCGGTTTGGATGATCCGTCCCAGATCGGTGCGGGAATGGCGACTGCCCTGATTACCACCTTTTATGGATCCCTGCTGGCCAATCTGATCTTCATCCCCATTGCAAATAATCTGAAATCCCAGACGGAGGCCGAGTCGTTTCAGATGGAAATGATCATCGATGGAGTACTGGCAATTCAGTCGGGATCCAATCCCCGGATTGTGGAGGAAAAGCTGTCTGCTTACTTGTCGCCGAAGGAGCGGCAGGAATGGCAGGAAAAAGCGGAAAGGGAAGACAACTCAGAGGTGGTGTCCGACCATGCGTAGGAAAAGGCGGAGAGATCCCGAGGGCGGAGGGGCTGGCTGGCTGACGACCTATTCGGACATGGCGACACTTCTGCTGACTTTCTTTATTTTGCTGTTTACATACTCCAATGTGGATGCGCAGAAGTTCCGGGCGCTGTCCTCTTCCCTGCAGTTTTCCCTGAACAGTTCCGCCGGGGGAGGTTCCATACTGGAAGGCAATCCGCCCGGTGACCCCATTAAAGCTGTTGTGCCGGGTTCAAAAGGTTCGTCGGGAGAGGGGTATACGCCGGAGCCATCCGGGGGGAAAACCATGCGGGAGAAGGAGATCCAGCGGATCTATCAGACCGTCCATGCTTTTGTGCAGGAGGAAGGATTGTCCGCGGATGTGAAGCTGCGGACAGACCGAAGAGGCGTCATCATTGATATCAATGAAAGCATTCTTTTTGACAGGGGGAAAACGGAACTGAAGCCAGACAGCCTGGTGATACTGAATAAGCTCACCAAACTGATCCGCTCCTTTGACAACAATATCATTGTGGAAGGGCATACCGATGATGTGCCCATGCGCAGGGCCCCGTTTCCGTCGAACTGGGAGCTTTCCGTCATCCGGGCAACCACAGTGGTGCGTTATTTCGTGGAAGAAAAACATATTGATCCGTGCAGACTGTCTGCGGCAGGCTATGGGGAATACCGGCCCGTCGTCCCCAACAATTCTGAAAAGAACCGTGCCCGGAACCGTAGGGTCAATATGCTGATCGTAGCATCAATGGAAGGAGGCAGCTAAGATGGCGAAGGAAGCAGGCACAGGTAAAAAAAGAACGGCCCTTTTGTTTTTCGTGATTCCTCTGATTACGCTGGTGATAGCATTCCTGGCGTTTTCCTATTACAGCAAGACCTTTGTTTTTGCGGAAGAGCCCAGGACCTATAAGACTCACCATACATATTCCATGGACGAGATCATTGTCAATCTGAAAGACGAAGGACGGTATTTGAAAATAAAAATCGCCCTGGGCTATGACCGGGAGGAAGACCAGAAGGTGATTGAGGAAAAGGAAGCCCAGGAAAGGGATGCCATCCTGTCCGTATTGAGGAGTAAAAGTGTAAAGGATATTATGCCGATTGAATTGACAGAAGAGCTGAAGAAGGAAATGATGGGCAAGCTGAATCAGTTTTTCCCGGAAAAAATGATAACGGACGTGTTTATTACGGATTTTCTGGTCCAATGAAGTCAGGCATCTGTATAAAATGGCTTCGTGAATGGAAAAGAGGAATACCATGGATCGGGAATTGATAAACAGCGCTTTCAGGCTTTTGGCTGCCTTGCCGGCGGTGATCCTTCTTGCCTATGTCAGCCTGAGGCTGACCGGCCGGTATCTGCACCGGCAGAATCCGTCCGGAGGAATTCAGATACTGGAAAAAGTCCCTGTCTCCAATAAAGCAGCGTTTTACGTCGTGAAACTGTTTGACGAAGTGGTGGTGCTCGGGATAAGCGAGAACAATATACAGCGTATCAAGACTCTTTCTCCGGAGGAAGCAAAGGCTTATCTGGAGGAAAAGGCAGGGAAAGGCCCCGGGAGGAGCTGGGATCAAAAGGTACAGGGGTGGTTCAGCAACGAAAAGTGGAAGAGAGTCTGGGGCAAATATGGAAAATAGAAAATGCAAGGGAAAAGAAGCGGCTTTTCTTCTTCTGATCGTTCTGCTTCCGTTTATCGTGCAGCCGGCCGCACATGCGGCTTCGAAAACCATCCCCATATCTCCGGACTGGGAGATTGGGCTTCATCCTCCGAAGGAGCCAAAACAGCTGGTGGACAGTATACGTTTGCTCATCGCACTGTCCATACTGACCCTGGCGCCTTCCATACTGACGCTGCTGACGTCCTTTACCCGGATCATTGTGGTTTTTTCCCTGCTGCGGAGCGCTCTGGCGACTCAGCAGACGCCTCCCAATCAGGTATTGATCGGTCTGGCTCTGTTCCTGACCTTTTTTATTATGTCGCCGGTGGTGAACCAGATCATGAATCAGGCGGTAAACCCTTATCTGGACGGGGCCATCACGCAGGACGAAGCGATCCGGACCGGCACCAAACCGGTAAAGGAATTTTTGCTGCGGCAGACCAGGGAAAAGGATCTGGCCCTGTTTGTGGATATTTCCGGGGAGAAAATGCCGAAAGACCGGATGGATGTGAGCATGACGACATTGATCCCGGCATTTGTCATCAGTGAACTGAAGACCGCCTTTACCATCGGATTTTTATTGTACATTCCCTTTATTGTCATTGATATGGTGGTTTCCGGGATCCTGATGTCCATGGGGATGTTTATGCTGCCTCCGGCAGCCATTTCCCTGCCCTTTAAACTGCTGTTGTTCATTTTGGTGGACGGGTGGCATCTGATCGTAAAATCCCTGGTGGAAGGCTTTCTGTAGGTCAGACCTTTCTTGCAGGGAACAGGAGAAAAGGAGGAAAATCCATGAATCAGGAAGTGATACTGGATATAATGAAAGATGCTTTGCTGACAACTGTGAAGACCTCTGCACCGATTTTGCTTGTTGCACTGGTGGTGGGCCTGCTCATCAGTATTCTGCAGGCGACCACCCAGATCCAGGAGCAGACCCTGACCTTTGTCCCAAAAATCCTGGCAGTATTCTTTACCCTGATTTTGTTGGGTTCGTTTATGATGAATACCCTGGTCAGCTTTACCAATCGGATATTCGGCTATATCGCCAATATCGTCTCGTAGGTGGTTTTTTATGTTGCTGTTCAATGCGGAGCAATTGTCCGTCGCCTTTCTGATCTGGATGCGGGTCCTGAGTTTCCTCGCAGCCATCCCCCTGCTCCGTCTGAACGGGGTTCCGGGCAGGGTGAAAGCCGGTTTGTCCATTATCCTGGCCTATCTCCTGTACCTGGCTGTCCCGGCCCCGTCGCTGCAGATTGAAACGGATTCCCTTCTTGCCTATGGGATTCTCGCAGGGAAGGAAGTATTGTTTGGATTGGCGCTGGGATATGCGGTAAGCCTGATCTTTGCCTGTATGCAGATGGCAGGCCATATGATCGACTTTCAGATTGGATTTTCCATGGCGACCTATTATGATCCCATGTCCGGAGCCCAGGTATCGCTTTTTGGCAATCTGTATGAGTGGGTGGGGGTTACGTTGTTTTTTGCTCTGAACGTGCATCATACCCTCATTTATGCCCTGGCGGAGAGTATGGAAGCCATCCCTCCGGGACAGCTGAGCTTCGGGAATAACCCGGAAACGATCGTTACCCTGTTTGCGGATATGTTCCGGATTGCCTTCGAAATTGCCATGCCAGTCCTTTTTGTGATATTGCTGACGGATTTGGTTATGGGAATCCTGTCCAGATCCGTTCCGCAGATCAATATCCTGATGTTGAGCCTTCCTCTGAAAATGTTGATCGGACTTCTGGCCATTATTGTATTGCTTCCTGCGCTTGGCAATATGCTGACTTCCCTGTTGGGGAGCCTGCCCTCGCGGATCCGGGATTTTATGAAGGATATGCCGGTTGCCATGATGGCTTTCGCCGCCGGGGAAAAGACAGAAGAAGCCACTCCAAAGAGGAAGGAAGATGCCAGGAAAAAAGGTCAGGTTGTCAAAAGCCATGATCTCACCTCGGCGGTTACGCTGATGCTTCTGGTATTGATGTTCCAGCTGACGGGCAATTCCGTCCTGACGGCCCTGCACAGCTATCTGACGCGTTCCCTGGAGAATGGTATGAGCCGGATTGTCACACAGGGAAACCTGACGGCCCTGTTCCTGCAGGATTCCGGTGTTTATCTGAAAGCGGTCCTGCCGATGATGGCAGCCGTCATGGGGATCGGGGTCCTGGCCAACATTGTACAGACCGGTCTGCTTTGGACGACTGATCCGCTGAAGCCGCACGGGCAAAGACTCAATCCCATTGAGGGACTGAAAAATATATTTTCCAAAAAGGCACTCTTCCAATTCGTAAAAAACCTGCTGAAGCTGATCCTGGTGGGCGCTCTCTCCTGGTCCTTTGTGAAGGGGAACCTGGAGGAGATTCTTTCCCTTTCCCGGATGAGTATTTACGGGGTGTTTCCCATACTGAAGGATATTATTCTGGGGCTTTTCTCCCGGGTGGGAATTTGTCTGCTGGCACTGGCAGCTGTGGACTATGTGGTTCAGCGTTTTGAGTTTCAGAAGGATCTGAGGATGACCAGGGAAGAAGTGAAGGAAGAATGGAAGCAGATGGAGGGGGATCCCCAGATCCGGTCCCTGAGAAAGCAAAAGCAGCGGCAGATGGCTGCGGCCCGCATGATGTCGGCGCTTCCGGACTCCACGGTGGTGGTGACCAATCCGACTCACCTGGCTGTGGCGCTTCGATATGAGGACTCCATGAAAGGCGCTCCGGTGGTAACGGCAAAAGGGATGGATTTTATGGCGGACAGGATTCGTAAGGTCGCCGGAGAACATGGGATTCCTATTCTGGAAAACAAACCTCTGGCCAGAGCCTTGTTCCGGCATGTGGAAGTTGGTCAGGAAATTCCGGTGGAGCTGTATCAGGCGGTGGCTGAAATATTGGCCACGGTGTATCGCATGGAGGAAAAAACCAAAAAGGGAACAGGGATGAGAGAAAATGTCGGTCCGAACCGGTAAACCGTATTCCAAACCAATCAAAAATCTTGATGTGCTGACCGCCTTCGGCATACTGGGTGTCATATCCCTGATTATCGTACCGATTTCCACAGGTTTGCTGGATATTCTGCTGTCCATGAATATTGCGTTGTCCGTGATCGTACTGCTGCTGTCCATGTTTACAACAGAGGTTCTCCAGTTTTCGGTATTTCCCACTCTTCTGCTGGTTCTGACCCTGTTCCGGCTGGGGCTCAACATTTCCTCCACCCGGCTGATCCTGGGACAGGGGTATGCGGGGAAAGTGGTGGAGGCCTTCGGCGTTTTTGTCACAGGCGACAATTACATCGTCGGGATCATTATCTTTATTATCCTGATCGTCATTCAGCTTATTGTCGTGACCAACGGTGCCGGAAGGGTATCCGAGGTATCCGCACGGTTCACGCTGGACGCCATGCCCGGAAAACAAATGAGCATTGACGCAGATTTGAATACCGGCGCCATAAACGATGAGCAGGCAAGGGCACGGAGACAAAATATGGAAAAGGAAGCCAACTTCTATGGGGCCATGGATGGCGCCATGAAATTTGTAAAAGGGGATTCCATTGCCGGCATATTGATTATCCTCATTAATTTCATCGGAGGCATCGCCATTTACGTTCTCCAGCAGGGAATGCCCATCCAGGAAGCCTTGTCCCAGTTTGCCCTGCTGACCATCGGCAACGGATTGGTCAGTCAGATTCCTTCCCTTCTGGTATCCGTGGCAGCGGGGATTCTGGTAACCCGATCCGCTTCGGATAAGAATTTCGGCACCGATCTGGGGACCCAGCTCTTTGGCTTTCCAAAGGTGATGCTGATCACTTCTGCGGTTATGGCGACCCTGGGCATTGTTCCCGGTCTTCCCACGCTTCCGTTTTTCTTGCTGGCAGCAGGATGCGGCACCGGAGGAGCCCTTCTGCACAGGGAGGAGAAAAACAAGGGAAAGGCAGAGAAGGAGGCGGCTGTTGCAGGGGCAAACCGTTCCGCCGAGGAGCAGAAAAAGGAACCGGAGGATTACATGGAGTATGCCCGGGTGGAGCTTCTGGAGGTGGAGATCGGCTATGGCCTGATCCCTCTGGCAGACGATCGGAACGGAGGGGACTTGCTGGAGCGGATCGCCGGGATCCGAAAGCAATGTGCCCTTGAAATGGGGATTATCGTACAGCCCATTCGCATCCGGGATAACCTGCAGCTGAAGACCAATGAATATAAGCTGAAAATAAAGGGGATCGCAGTTGCCGGAGGGGAAGTTTTGCCCGGACATCTGATGGTAATGAATCCTGCCGGTGAGAAAATCGACCTGGATGGCATTCCGGCCACTGAGCCGGCTTTTGGATTGCCGGCTCTCTGGATTGAGAAAAAAGACCGGGAAAAGGCGGAGATGAAAGGATATACCATTGTAGACGCCGCCACCGTCATGGTAACGCATTTGGGGGAGATCATCCGGGAACACAGCTATGAGCTGATCGGGAGGCAGGAGGTAAAGAAAATGACCGATGCGCTCAAGCCCAATTACAGTGCTGTGGTGGAGGGACTGATACCGGATCTGCTGTCCCTGGGGCAGGTGCAGAAAGTTCTGCAGAATCTGCTGAGGGAAAAAGTACCCGTCCGGGATCTTGTCACCATTCTGGAGACATTGGCGGACTATGCGCCCGGTACCAAGGACATAGAGCTTCTTACAGAGTATGTAAGATACTCCCTGAGCAGGACGATTGTTCTCCCTTATCTGGATGCGAACAAGGTCCTGCATGTGATAACCATCCACCCCAAGCTGGAGAAGTATATTTCGGACAATATTCAGCAGTCCTTTCAGGGATCCTTTCCTGCCATTGAACCGGATGTCAACACAAAGATATTGGAGAAGGTCCATGATCTGGTGGAACGATTGTCGCTGGGCCATATCCGTCCGGTGATCCTGGCATCCCCCAGGATACGTGCACCCTTTAAAAAGATGATTGGAATGGCGTTCCCGGACATTGCCGTTCTTTCCCTGAATGAGGTCCCGAATTCCATCGAAATCGAGGTGGCGGGGATGGTGAATATCTATGACGATTAGGCGCTATCTGGCGAAAGATATGAAGGAAGCCAGGATCCGCATCCGATATGAGCTCGGAAGTGATGCGATTATTGTCAGCAGCAGAAAGGTTCGGCAAAAGGGATGGAGGAATCTGTTCCGGAAAAAACGGCTTGAGGTTACGGCAGCCGTGGATTCTCCCCGGACTGCACCCTCCTTTCCTGGCCGGACTGCACCCTCCTTTCCTGCCCGGACCGCACCCTCTTTTCCTCCCCGGGCCGTACCCTCCTTTCCGAATCCGCCGGCCGGGAAAATACCGGAGGGCACGGTGCAGTCCCTGATCCATCCGGAGGCGCAGCCACAGCAGCTCCGGCAGCCGTTGCGGCAGGGCGGCAGGGAAGAGCATCTGGAACAGGAGATCCGTGAGCTGAAAAAAAGGATGGGCCGGCTTATGGAAGCGAAAGAGGGACCGGAAGGCGGCGGAGGGAGATCGTTTTCAGCCTGTCTCATGCGGCATCTGAAGACAATGGACCTGGATGATGCCGTTCTCCTGGATATTGCTGCGTTCTGCGGTCATATCGGGAATGCCGGGATGGATCTCCGGAAAGTGAAACAGTACTTTTCGGCATACTTTCACCGGAGCATTCTGCGGGAAGAAAATCCGGAGCAGCGCATATGGGCGTTCATCGGCCCGACCGGAGTGGGGAAAACCACGACCATTGCAAAAATCGCTGCCCGGGAGGTCCTGAAAGGGAGAAGCCCCGGCCTCATTACTCTGGATACCTGCCGGATTGGCGCGGTGGATCAGCTCCGGACCTATTCCGATATTTTGAATATTCCGCTGGAGGTGGTTTCTTCCAGACGGGATATGTCCGGCGCAGTGGACCGCCTTCAGGATTGTGACCGGATTTTGATGGACTCAGCGGGAAGCAATTCCAGAAGGATGGATCAATTGCTGGAGATTCTGGCCTGTCTGGATGAGATAAAAGGCAAGCAGACGATTCTGGTGGTGAGTGCAACGACCCGAAGGAGCGACTTGAAAATGATACTGGAGAATTACAGAAACGTCGGCTATGATTCCATTATTTTGACCAAGCTGGATGAAACGCAGTGTTATGGAAGTATTCTGAACATTGGCTGTTACAGCGACAAGCCGATCCGTTACTTTACGGTGGGACAAGCCGTCCCGGAAGATATCCGGCAGGTGTCCGAAGAAAACTTGCTGGATTATGTTCTGAAGGGGATGGAGGTGTAGCATGAGAAATGCGGTATATGAACAGCAGCCGGACCTGGAGAAAACAATCCAAAAGTATCTTCCGTTAATCTCAAAAATTGTGGATCAGATCAGCCTGTCGCATACGCAGTATGAAAAGGAGGATATGATTCATACGGGGGTACTTGGCCTGATTGACGCCTTTCAGCGTTTTGACAGCCAGAAGGGGATCCCGTTTCAGCATTACGCAAAATGGCGGATCAAGGGAACGATTATTGATGAGATGCGGAAAAACGGAAAAGTTTCGAGAGACAAGATGGAAAAGATCAAGCAATACTATCAGGCGCAGAACGATTTGCAGCAGCAGCTGATGCGGGAGCCGACGGATGAGGAAATCTGCAGAGCCCTGTCCCTTTCCCGGCAGGAGCTTTATGAAATAGAAGATAACATTCATTATCTTTCCCAGTACTCCCTGGAGGATATTCTGTTTTCCGGAGAAGGAGGGGAGTATGAACGGATCGAGGTGTTGGAGGATCAGGACACACAAACACCGGAAGAAAGGCTTCTGGGAAAGGAACGGAAGGAGAAGCTGCTGGAAGCCATGGGCCGCCTGACGGAAAGGGAGCAGCTGATCCTGAATCTGTACTATAAAGAGGAAATGACCTTGAAGGAAATTGCAGAAGTGCTGGGAGTATCCCTGTCCAGGGTCTCGCAGATTCATGGAAAAATCCTGCTGAAAATGAGAAGTTATCTGAAGGCATTGTAAAGGCAAGGGAGGGCGAAAATTTGCTGTATTTATTGCTGTCGGTCGGAGTCTTCCTGATCGTGTGCGGCGGGTATCTCATCCTGCGGGAGAAGCGAACCAGAGGGATGGTCTTCCGGGAAGTGGTGAAGGATCAGGATCGGGAGAATGGGGACTGGATCCGGCTGCTGGCAGCAAATCAGGAATTGAAGACACAGCTGGAAACCATGGAGAAAAAGCTGGACGGAATCTCCGACCGGCTGGAGCAGACAGGACAGCAGGCGAAAGCTCTGGCAAAGCCGCAAGCGGAGGTTCTGTCAAAGCCGCAAGCGGAGGTTCTGTCAAAGCCGCAAGCGGAGGTTCTGCCAAAGCCGCAAGCGGAGGTTCTGCCAAAGCCGCAAGCGGAGGTTCTGCCAAAGCC
>ENA-UOOI01003374-UOOI01003374.1-fermentation-metagenome-genome-assembly--contig:-NODE-3374-length-12137-cov-26.874938_pt1 | contig 12137 bp, 9 predicted proteins | sample MGYA00245779_ERZ724027 | MGnify/ENA primary metagenome ERZ724027 (study PRJEB28704, sample SAMN03018318) | fermentation metagenome | biome: anthropogenic terrestrial biome; feature: soil; material... | reverse complement strand
ACACCCTTATGTTGTATTTTTGCTGCATCAGGGCTTTTTTAATTTTGACCATGCTCAAAATCAACATATACTTTACATAGCCAAAAATTATTTTGCAACAGCCCCTTTAATATATCTTAAAATTGATCATATTTTAGATATTATAAATATGTTATTTGCTTTTCAAAGGTGATAAAATATCATTTGTATTGATATTCAGTAACGTTTTGCCGAAGATGTTTAAATTGCTAGTTTTTCTTATCTTAGGGAGGGGTTTTATATGTACGGACCGAAAGATCATGGATGGGTTGAAGTCATAGTGGGGCCAATGTATAGTGGAAAATCTGAGGAGCTTATAAGAAGAATAAAAAGAGCCAAGATAGCAAGGCAGAAGGTGCAAGTGTTCAAGCCTTCTATTGACGACAGGTATGATATAAACGATGTTGTGTCACATGCCGGGGACAGGACAGGCGCCATCGCTGTAAAAAATTCGAATGAGATAATCAAGCTTGTAGACGAAGATACACAGGTTGTAGCAATAGATGAAGTGCAATTTTTTGATCAGGAGATTGTGAAGGTATGCAAGAGATTGGCTGATGATAATAAAAGAGTGATATGTGCCGGACTCGACATGGACTTTAGAGGCGAGCCTTTTGGCCCCACGCCATATCTTATGGCAACTGCCGAGCTTGTGGATAAACTCCAGGCCATATGTATGGTTTGCGGCAATCCTGCAACCCGCACCCAGAGGTTTATAAATGGAAAGCCTGCCAATTATTCGGATCCAGTTGTGCTTGTAGGAGCTACTGAAAGTTATGAAGCAAGATGCAGGAAGTGCCACATAGTCCCTGGAAGATTGTAAATTCTAAATTAAAGTTCTATTAACTATGCTGTTGATTTTGATATAGCATTGCAAGAAATATTCTCCAAAAAACACAAATAGCCTTATGCAGGCTATTTCCTTATGAATTTTAAAAAAGAAGGAGGATTCTTTATATTTATATAGTAAATCCTAAATTTTAACGATTTATTAATAAAAAATTAAAATTATATGAATTATTGAGCGTTGACATTTCTCGGGTTATATAACAATACCCCCTTTATGATATAATAACTGTATTGAGATGGGGTGAGTATATGAAGGATTGGAAAACCAAAAGAAAGACCAGTACAGGAGGCCAGGCCTTGATTGAGGGCGTGATGATGAGAGGCCCAAAGGGAATAGCTTCCGCTGTCAGGCTGCCAAACTCCGAGATAAGGATCGATAAAAGTGAGTATGAAAGCGCTACGAAAAAAAATAAAATACTCGGCTTGCCTTTTATAAGAGGTTCAGTGGCTTTGATTGAATCGCTCATAATAGGAGTAAAAGCATTGAGCTTTTCAGCAAAATTTTTTGATGATGAAGAGGATGAAGAAGAACCGGGATGGTTTGAGAAGTTCTTGACTAAAATATTTGGAGAGAAGTATGAAAATGCTGTTATGGGCTTTTCTCTTGTATTATCCCTTATGTTTGCGATACTGCTGTTTTTCGTACTTCCCTCGGTGGCTATGAGCTTTATAAAAAAGCTGGGTGGCGGTGTTATTTTTAAAAATCTTATGGAAGGAATAATAAGGGTAACAATTTTTATAATATATATTTTCCTTATATCGAGAATGAGTGATGTGAAAAGAGTGTTCCAATACCATGGGGCCGAGCATAAAACTATATTCTGCTATGAAAATGAAGAGGAGCTCACGGTTGAGAATGCAAGGAAATACTCGACTCTTCATCCTAGATGCGGCACCAATTTCATGTTCATAGTGATGCTTGTCAGCATATTTGTATTTTCATTTTTAGGATGGCCTGGAATAATCGTCAGAATAATATCAAGGATACTGCTGCTGCCTGTAGTAGCCGGCATTTCGTATGAGATATTGAAATTTATAGGAGGTTCGGATTCTAAAATCATTCAGACATTATATTATCCAGGGCTCCTTTTGCAGAAATTGACGACGGCTCAACCTGATGACAGCCAGCTTGAGGTGGCAATTGCCGCCTTAAAGAGTGTAATTGATGAAGATAAGGAGGCAGATGCTTGGTAAAGGTGTTTCAAGCTTTGTCTAGCGGCAGTTCTATTTTGAAAAAAGCCGGCAGTTCAAGCCCGAGACTGGATGCGGAACTTATACTCGGATTCGTTTTGAACTGGGATAGGATCAAGATCATGACCGAAGGTGAAAGTGAACTATCAGGCGCTGAATATGAAAGCTTTTTAAGATATATTGAAGACAGGGCCAAAGGCATGCCTATAGCATATATAACAGGACATAAGGAATTTATGGGATTGGATTTTTATATAGAACCAGGCGTGTTGATTCCGAGAGCTGATACTGAAGTTATAGCGGAAACCGTTATAAGGGAATGTAAAAGCATTGATGGCCAAGTCAGTATTGCAGATGTCGGATGCGGCAGCGGAGCGATTGGAATAAGCATTGCGCATTATGTAAAGTATGCGTTTGTTACAATGATGGATATAAGCGATAGCGCAGTTGAAATATCAAATAAAAATGCGGATTTAAACCATGTAAAAGAAAGGGTCAAGATCATAAAGGGAAACTTGATGGAGCCTGTGGCCAAAGAAGAATTCGACTTTGTGGTATCCAATCCTCCCTATATCAGAACCGATGTTATACAATCGCTCCAAAGGGATGTAAGGGACTTTGAACCCCACATTGCACTGGATGGGGGGAGAGATGGTCTGAAATATTATAGGCAGATAACGATGTCTGCTTCAACTTGCATCAAGGCGGGGGGCATGCTTGTATATGAGATAGGTTTTGATCAGGGAAAAGCAGTAGCTGATATAATGTTACGGGCTGGTTTCTCAAACATAAATGTACTCAAGGATTTGGCAGGCATGGATAGGTGTATAATCGGCAAAAAGATATGTTGATTGTTTGAGATCATTTTTTTTGATATAATGTAACGAGGCAATAGATGCTTCCCACTTGTAGTGGTATTGCTTTGGTTTTCAAGCGGGGAATTTTTTCGCCCAGCTTTAGCTGCAGATGAAAAATTTTCTGCTGATGCGTTATAAAATTGTGATATGGTAATTTTGTATGATAAAAAGCACGGTCGGGTTTGCCTTTTGAATTTGGTATATACCTGACATTGGATTCGGAGTGATATATATGCTGGAGAAATTAGATTTTATAGAGCAAAAGTATATAGACTTAACTAAAAAAATAAGTGATCCTGAAGTGATAGCCGACCAGCAGGAATGGCAGAAACTTATGAAAGAGCATGCCGGCCTTGAAGAAATTGTAAATAAATATAGAGAGTATAAAGATGTATTAAAAAATATGGATAATGATAAGGCAATGCTCCAGGATAAGCTTGACAGCGAATTGAAAGACCTTGCCGAAGATGAGATAAAAGACCTTGAAACCAAAAAAGAAAAGCTTGAGAATGAACTCAAGCTGCTCCTGCTGCCTAAAGATCCAAACGATGACAAAAATGTTTTCCTTGAGATAAGAGCCGGCACAGGAGGAGAAGAAGCAGCTTTGTTTGCATCGACCCTTTTAAGAATGTATACAAGATACGCCGAAAGGCATAACTGGAAGGTAGAGCTTATAAGCTGCAATCCCACGGATTTAGGCGGTTATAAAGAAGTTGTCGTAATGATATCCGGGAAGGGAGCATACAGCAGGCTGAAATTTGAAAGCGGCACGCACAGAGTGCAGAGGGTTCCGGAAACTGAAGCTTCCGGCAGGATACACACTTCAGCAGCTACGGTTGCAATAATGCCTGAAGCTAAGGAGGTTGAGGTCGATATAAACCCCAATGATTTGAGAGTAGATGTGTTCAGAGCGAGCGGCCATGGCGGGCAGTGCGTAAATACGACCGATTCGGCCGTGAGGATTACTCATATTCCAACCGGCCTTGTTGTACAGTGCCAGGATGAAAAATCGCAGCTTAAAAATAAAGAAAAGGCTATGAAAGTGCTGAGGGCAAGGCTTTATGAAAAATTGGAGCAGGAGAAAGATTCTCAGATAGCCCAAAATAGAAGGAGCCAGGTTGGATCCGGAGACCGCAGTGAGAGGATAAGGACATATAATTATCCGCAAGGCAGGGTTACCGACCACAGGATCGGTATGACTATATACCAATTGGAATCTTTTCTTGACGGGGACATCGACGTTGTGATAGATGCATTGAATACTGCTGACCAGGCCAAAAAACTTAAAGCTTTAGGAGAATAAAAGATTATTTGGATAAAAGATCCACCATGCTGCAATTTATGCATGGTGGATCTTTTATCAAGAGGCTGTTAATATTACTGTTTAAATGATTTGTCTGCAGTCTCTTTCGTTGTCTTTCAAATCTTCTTCAGCACTATACCACATAACACTTGGGAATTTAACATAACATGTTTGACCTTCTTTAAATTCATCAAAATGTGGAGTTTGAACTTGGATAATCTGATCGCCAACCTTGACTATGTATTCTATGTAATTGGTTAAAAAGATACGTTTTTCAATTTTTGTTTTATAACCGTTAGTATGGTTTAGTTCGATGGTATTTGGTCTTGTTGCAAGAACCGCTTCTCGTTCTCCATTATTCGGCAATTCACAGGACAGAGGCTGAGACTTATCATTTCTTGGATATACTTTATTATTTTCAATAATGACTCTTGTAAAGTTAGATTTACCAAGGAAGTTGTGTACAAACCTGTTTATAGGTTTATTATATAGGTTAGTTGGAGTGTCAACCTGCACAATATTGCCCATATCCATAACCATCATGCGATCAGAAATTGCCATAGCCTCAGATTGATCATGTGTAACAAATATAATGGTGAAATTAAACTTTTTTTGTAACTTTTTAATCTCAAACCGCATAGACTCACGGGTCTTTGGGTCAAGATTTGAAAAAGGTTCATCCAATAACATGACTTTTGGATTTGTAATAATTGCTCTTGCGAGGGCAATTCTTTGTTGCTGACCGCCTGATAAATCGGATGGATACGCTTTGCCCATTCCATCAAGATTGGTATGGTGAAGAGCTTCTTCTACACGCTTTTTGATTTCCGTTTTATTGATATTCTGTACACGTAATGGAAAAGCAACATTTTCAAAGAGGTTCATGTGAGGCCAAACTGCAAAGGACTGAAATACCATTCCTAATCCTCTCTTTTCAGGAGGGATGTATAGATTCTTTTCTTTTACCGACACAGGGCGTCCGGATAAGTAGATTTCACCATCGCTAAGATCTTCAAAACCGGCAATCATACGGAGTGTAGTCGTTTTGCCGCAGCCTGAAGGGCCGAGTATTGAAAAACATTCGCCTTCTTTTATCTTAAGGTTTAAATTGTTGACCGCAGTAACCGTGCCCAATGTTTTTGTTGTAAATTTTTTGCTTACATGAATAAGTTCGATCTGATCCATAGGTTTACACACCCTTTCTATCTTTTGTAATGAATCGCACCAGAGCATTGCATACAATGATAAGTAGTATAGTGAATGATGCAAGTGCTGAAGCCTGTACGAGATTACCATCTGTTTTGAGTGAATAAATTGCGACCCCCAAAGTTCTAGTGAAAGGGCCGTATAGGAGGACCGAAGTAGTCAACTCTCGCATTGCTGGTAGAAAAATAAGAAAGAAACCAGATACCATTGCCGGACGAATAAGCGGAACGGTAACGTCGGTTAAAGATTGCATATGAGATGCTCCGCATGAGCGTGCGGCTTCCTCAAGCGAGTAGTGTACCTGCTGAAGTGAAGCCGACGCAGATTTCATTGAGAATGCGAGATATCTTGCAATATAAGCGATTAAGATAATCCATATCGTGTTGTATAGATTAATACCAAATGCACCGCTCCAGGCAAGAATTACGCCGATCGCTAATACCATACCTGGAATGGAATATGGCAATACAGAAATAATTTCAAGTAGTCCCTTGCCGTAAGGCTTAATCTTGTTTATGACATACGCTACCATTACCCCGAGGAACATGCAAATTAATCCTGCGGATATTGATAAAAATAGACTGTTGAATATAGAGTCTTTCACCATCTTTGATTCAAAAAGGACGTTTTTGTAGTTGTTGAAAGTAAAGTTATTTGGCGTTAAAGATAATCCATAGGCTTTGAGTAAACCGACTAAGAAGATCATTACCAATGGAACTACCACAATTACAAACAGCGAAGCAAAGGATAAAATCAGTAATGGATATTTTGCTTTTCTAAGTTTGATAAGCATAGGTCGCATGCTTTTACCCTTGATGATGTCATAACGGCCGGATTTAAGTACGATTTTTTGCAAAATCAATGCCAGCATAACTACAATGACCAGCAGCACTGACAGCGCCGCACCCTCTCGGATTCCCTGGAATTCTCCGGATGCTCGGCTGATGAGCTGATAGATCTTTGTAGGAAGTGTGAAAATGTTTTGCGAGAACCCTAGTATGGAGGGTACTCCAAAATGCGATAAAGATGAAATTAAAATCAAAAATGCACCCGCAGAAATTGCAGGGCGTACCAATGGTAGAGTAATTTTGCGAATAACATAACCTTGGCCTGCACCAGCTATGCGAGCTGACTCTTCCAGTGTAGGGTCCATACGTTCCAGTGCAGAAACAACCTGCATGAATACAAATGGAAAATAATAGCTTGTCTCAACAAATATAATGCCTCCCAGCGAATTTATATTAATCGGTGCAGTCTTCATACCGGTCAAATTCATAAACCATTTATTAAAATAGCCACCTCGTGGTGAAAGTAGCAGATCCCATGCCATTGCACCGAAGAATGGCGGAAACATATAAGGAATAGTAAACATACTACGCATCATGCCCTTTAAAGGTATGTCACTGCGACCAAGAAGCCATGCAAAGAAGACACCTATAATAGTGCCAAACAAGGTTACCCAGAAAGCAACTATGATGGTATTTCGCATTGCACTGATATTCTCGGGGTTTGCTATAATTTCGTTAAAAAGCCTTGTATCAAGTTTACCTTTAAAAAAGAAAGTATTGTAGACAATCATTGTCATTGGAATCACTACGACAATGATGAGGATTACGAAGCTTAGAATGGTCAGAGTATTATCAAGAGAGATTTTTTTACCGTCAAGTTTTGATAAATCGGAGTTTTGATGGCTTGCAGCCCTAAATAAACTCATAATGACGCCTCCTTTGTATCTTCAAAATAGTATGGATGCAGGAAACTAAGTCCAACAATATCGCCTTCGTTGTATTCTCTGCCAGAAGCAATATCAAAAGAGTTGCGCTGTATGCGTAGCTCCTTACTTCCTAACTGTACGAAATAATCATATTGATCACCTAAGAATACTGAATGAGCAATTTTTCCCTTTATCTTACTGCTTTCATCGAACATAATATCCGTGGGGCGAATACCCATCACGTTTTTCTTCCCCTTGAGGTATCCTGCAGGCATATTATGAGAGAATTCAATTTCATCATCCACATTGAAATACCATGAACCATTTTTTTCTATGATAGGAATGAAATTTGTAACACCAATAAAAGTAAATACGAAACGGTTTTTGGGAGTTTTGGTAATCTCTTCACCAGTACCTATCTGCACAAGAGTCCCGTCCGGTTCCATAATGGAAATACGATTGCATAGCTTCAGTGCAGTCTCCTGGTCATGTGTAATATAAATAATAGTAGTTCCGATCTTTTTCTGAATCATTTGTATCTCTATAATCATTTTTTCACGCAACTTTGCATCCAGATTGGTAATTGGTTCATCCAATATAATGAGTTCATCGGAAGAAACTAATGCACGTGCGATTGCAACACGCTGCTGCTGGCCTCCGGAAAGTTGTGACGGCATATGCCTTTCATAGCCTGTCATTCGAACCTGTTCGAGTGCATATGTGGCACGCTTTTGTATTTCATCTTTCGGAACCTTGTGTTTCTTCATAGGATAAACGACATTTTCCCAGACAGAAAGATGCGGCCACACCGCATAATCCTGGAATACGACACCGATACCTCGCTTTTCAGGAGGAATGTTGATTCGTTTCTCTTGACTGTATACTAGGTGATCATTCAAATATATGTTACCTGTAACCGGCTTGATAAAACCGCAGAGCGCACGTATAAGCGTAGTTTTGCCACATCCGGATGGGCCTACCAAACCCATAATCTCATTTTCTCTGATATCCATAGAGAGGTTTTTAATAATGTTTTTCTTACCATAGTTTATAGTAATGTTTTCAAATTTTACGCTTGCCATAAGAATCCCCACCTCTAAAATAATATCATTCCAAAGTTTTTTATCTTATATTGTTATAAATGCAGGCTGCTTAACATTCAACTTTTTAAGAATCCGGCAGCCCGCATTTATGATAAAGGGAATTTTCCGCTATTTAATTATTTTTTGAAAATCGAATCAAATTTGTTCAGTATATCATCTTTCTCTTTTGCGAGAGTTTCACTGTTCACTTCCATTGCTCTTGAGGCAATTTCATCTATGGTGAGGCTGCCTTTAACGTTTATACCCTTGCGAATTGGAGTTGATTGATTTTCGGCTAGGTTTTTTTGACCATCTTCAGATAATATGTAATCATACAATAGCTTTGCATTTTCCATATTCTTTGCACCTTTTATAATGGCAATAGGACTGGATACAGCTATTAGGTCTTTTTTAGGATAAGCAAAGCCTATGGTAGATCCCTGCTTTATAAGTGTATTTGTTACATAATCAACGCCAAGGCAAACTTTATAGGCGCCGGCGCCGACCTTATTATGAGTAGCTTCGGTTCCACTTTCAAGTTCTGCACCGTTTTCTTTGAGTTTCTTGAAATAATCCCAGCCATATGCACTATTGTTAACTAGACCTGATATTGCATAAAGGGTTGTTCCAGATTCTGTTGGATCAGACAGAACTATTTGATCCTTAAATTCCGGCTTAAGAAGATCTTCCCATGTTTCTGGGACATGATTTTTAGGAACGGATGTATTGTATGTAAAGCCCATTACAATCAAACGTGCTCCAACAAACATATTATCAGGATCTTTGAACTTTGAGTCGATATTTTCAGCTTCAGGAGACTTGTAAGGTTCCAAAATACCTTGTTCTTTAAAACTTACATAATTAGAAGGATCTCCTACCCAGATCATATCTGCAGCAATTTTTCCGCTTTGCTGCTCGGTTGCAATCTTAGTCATGCATTTACCGGTACCTGCTGCATAATAATCCATCTTAATGTTAGGGTATTTTGCAGTAAAACCTACTTTAATTGCGGAAAGTTGGTTTTCCTTTAAAGACGAATACAACATAACAGTGCCTGAAGGCCCCTTGACTTCAGAATTTACAGAGCTTTCAGATGATTTAGGCGAATTATTGCATGCCGCTATAGAAAACACTATAAGAATCGCCAGAACGAAACCTCCAACTTTTTTGACTACTTTGCTCACTTTTCTACACGACCTTTCTTGTTTTATTAAGTGCATTACTACACTTTTTAATTTCATATTAATATAAATGATAGGAAAATAAAGTTTAAATATTCGATGTGATGGGTAAGAATCTATTTTGTAATGAAATTTGCAATATTTTATATAAATTATGAAAATTTGAACTAAATTTAATTTATGACATGCTTTATAATAAACTTAGGCTCCATTAAGAAATGAAATTAAAAATTATAAGGTGTGTTGTTTTATGAAGCGATTACGCGAAATATTTTTAAAGAGTTCATCCAAATATTCTTTAATGACTTGGATTGTTTTTATCAGTACTATTATGTTTACCACAATCGTCATTTCAGTAGTACTCTATCAAAATTTTGAACGTGTAACTTTGAATACAATTACTTCTTTGAACCATGAACTGTCAATTCAAGCTGATAGCGTTTCTAATCACATACAGGAAGTTATTGAGATTTCAGGCATGCAAACTTTTTATAACCCATTAGTAAGTAGACTGCGTCAGGCAAAGATGATCAAGAACTTTGATGTGATCGCAGGAATCCGTGAATTAAATGCATTTGCAAGTTCCAATCCTTATGTACATTCTGTATATGTTTACAATGGCCGTCAGGATTGCATATATGCTACCAGCGATAGTGTTTCGGACAACAGCATCAGATTTAAGGATCAGGATGCTGTAAAGCTTTTCAAAAACTGTAAACCTGAAGATCGTCTTACACCTATTTTTCGTACTATAAATAAACCGAATTCAGATGGTGTGCAAAATGTATATACTTATATCATGTATGAATTGAATTCTGATGGGAAGAGCATTGATAATGGGTTGATCATCAATATATATTCCGATTGGATCAGCCAGGTTTTGCTTCAAACCGACTCTGGTTCTAATACTCTTATTATAGATAAAAGTGGCAATATGATTGCAAATTCCATGAATTCTATTCATGACATTGACTGGAAAGATAGACATAATATTAAAAATATACTCGTTTCAAATAATGGTAATGGTTATTTTATTGATTCTTCGCGTCCGGAAAAGATGCTTTATATTTATTCAAAACTTAACTGCAATGATTGGTATCTTTTTCGCATAGCGCCTTATTCGGAATGTATGCAAGGTTTATCAGAGTTAAAAGAGAAAACACTCAGTATCATTATGCTTATATTTTTAATGGGTGCAGGCATTTCTTTGATTATGTTAATGCGTATATATATACCTTTTAATAAAATGTTGCACTCTATTGCCAAGGTGAATAATGAAAGTTCTGAAGACATGAACTCTATTCTTAAAAATCTTGATTTCATTGTTGAGAATGCACTGGATACTGCCCAAACCAAAGAATCTTATGCCTCTTTATTAAAAAGTGAGTTTTTAAAACAGTTACTAAAAGATCCTGTTCCTCAAGCTGAAAATATAAAACAAAATTTTAAGATGTATAACATCCATCTAGATTTGAATAATCCTATCACATTTTTAATGGTATGCGGTGATAGATTAGATGAATATATGAAAATAATACGTGATATTGCCACGCAAGCTATAGTGGAGGGAATTTTTATGAACGGAGACAGCATCCTGCTGCTGCAATCGGTGGATATTGATAGTCTCCATTATATTTGTGGTCAAATTCATAGCATTTCAAACTGTAACCTTGTAGCTTATAGCAAGCCCATTTATGAAATCAGAAATCTCAAGAAATGTTATAACAGAATGTGCGAAGTCATTTCATTTCACATCTTCTATCCTGATTGTCCTGTTTTATCCGAAAGTATACTTGATAACAAACTGGAAGATAATATATATCCGGTTAAGCTCGAATCAGATCTGATAAGCGCACTTAAGGGTGGTAAATCGGATCAAGCGAAAAAGAAGTACGATTTGATATTGGCGACAATGCTCAATTATCGCTACAATACTATAATGTTTACATTTAAACGATTATACCTTACTGTTTTATCACTCTATAAAAACTTATTCGGTCAGGAAAATGATGAATCTTTGCCCTCTACAATAGAGGCATTGGATGATAAATTTAATATGGTACATAATTTTGATGAAATTACAGCCATATTTTTTTACATGTTTGATTGCATCTCAAAGCAGGTAGAATATAACAAACAGAGCAGAAATGTTAGATTGATTGAACAATTAAAAAGCAGAATTAAAAATAGTTACAGCGACCCTAACCTTTCACCGCAGAGTCTTGCTGATGAGATTGGAATATCATGCTCTTATCTCGGAAAGTTGTTTCATTCATTTGAAGGCATTTCCATCAGTGAATATATAAAGCAGGTTCGTATTGAACAAGCAAAGCATTTATTGTGCTTCAGCAATTTCTCAATCAAAGATATAGCAAATCAAATTGGTTTCGCAAATATTCAATATTTCTATACACTTTTTAAAAAAAATACACAAAAAACACCGAGAGAATACAGATTTGTTATGCGAAAGGATGTAAAAGACTAACATGGAGAAAGTGATTTTAACCACCAGTATTTCAAAGGCAATATTATCCATTTTTAGATCTAAAATTATATTCTATTTTATTATGAAACAAAGCTGAATATCAAAACAAATTACCTTGATATTTTTGCCGAAAGCATTTAACTGGTAGTTTGTTTTATTGTAGAATTATATATAATAAATACTTATATTGGGATAGTATGTTTATAGATTTGGGAAAATATAATCATTGATATATCAGACTGGCCGGTGGT
>ENA-UOOI01003373-UOOI01003373.1-fermentation-metagenome-genome-assembly--contig:-NODE-3373-length-12138-cov-16.263428_pt1 | contig 12138 bp, 10 predicted proteins | sample MGYA00245779_ERZ724027 | MGnify/ENA primary metagenome ERZ724027 (study PRJEB28704, sample SAMN03018318) | fermentation metagenome | biome: anthropogenic terrestrial biome; feature: soil... | reverse complement strand
CATGGGCGGGACGGTGACTTCGAAGATGCCTTCTTTCGGAGAGTACAGGTCCTTGTGCTCTTTCTTGAAATCTCTTTTCATATCGAGGCCTTTTTTTGCATCGTCTTATGATATTATAAATTCCGATACTTCGCAAAAAGACGATTTCGGAATAGCATTATGCACGATTTAACGATATTATGGTCCGTGCCGTCCCTGAAGACCTCCGATCTCATCGTCAATGAATCAGGATTATACGTACGGACATCTTCGTGACGGTCCGTACATGGTGCACTTCGTCGACGCCAAGACGCTGGTGAACTCCCGCGGAGGGATGAACGTCTACCGCGGGTGCACCCACGGCTGCATCTATTGCGATTCGCGCAGCAGATGCTACCGTTTCACGCACCCCTTCGAGGACGTGGAGGTCAAGCGGAACGCACCCGATCTTCTGGAGAAGACGTTATCGTCCAAGCGGAAGAAGTGCATGATAGGCACCGGCTCCATGAGCGACCCCTACATGCACTGCGAGGATGAACTGAGGATGACCAGAAAGTGTCTAGAGGTCATAGAGCGCCATGGTTTCGGCGCCACCCTGATCACCAAATCGGACCTGGTGCTCCGCGACATCGACCTTCTGGAGAGGATCAACCGGAAGGCGAGGTGCGTGGTGCAGATGACGCTCACCACTTACGACGAAAAGACGTGCCGCATACTGGAGCCCGACGTCTGCGGCACCGAGAGGCGCTTCGAGGTCCTGAAGGAGCTTCGGGACAGGGAGATACCCACCGTGGTGTGGCTGACTCCTATACTTCCGTTCATCAACGATACGTGGGAGAACATATCCGGGATACTGGGATACTGCGAGGAGGCCCGCGTCGGCGGCGTGATATGCTTCGACATGGGGATGACGCTCAGAGACGGCAACAGAGAATACTACTACACCGCACTGGACGAACACTTCCCCGGCCTCAGGGACAGGTACGTCAGGACCTACGGCGACTCGTACGTCATACGTTCGCCGAACGCAGACGTTCTGATGAGGATGTTCAAGAGACGGTGCGAGGAGAACGGCATGATGTCCGACCCGGACGCCTGTTTCGAGTTCATAAACCGTTTTCCTGAGAAAGGCAGACAGACCACGCTCGATGTCTGATTCATCGGTATTTCCTTTCGTTCGGTCCACCAGGGATTCGATATTTTCAACGATGTCCCGGTCGTCCGTCGCCTAAAGGCAAACCATAAAGCCAGCCATATGCATCGACTGCAACCATGGGGCCCGAAAGCGACAAGAGGCCGGAAAACGTGGACGACCGCTACGGATTCCATCGGTTCAGAGAGGCCAACGCCGGATTCGTCCGCGGAGAGATCGGTGTCAAGGAGTACAAGGGCATCTCGGGAAGATACGGCAGCTACGCTCAGAAAGGCGGGGAGAAGCACATGGTGCGCCTGCGCCTCGCGGGAGGGGACATCTCGAAGGAGAAGCTGAGGTTCATCTCCGACGTGATATCAAGATACGGCGTCGAGATGGTGCACGTCACCACATGCCAAGCCATCCAGCTCCACGGTCTATCGGGAAAGCAGGCCTGCGACCTGGCGGAGGAGGCCTGCGCCAACGGCATCATCACGATAGGCGGAGGAGGCGACTTTCCCCGCAATGTTACGGCCTCGCCGTTGTCCGGCGTTGAAAAGGGCGAGTCGTTCGACGTGCTCCCTTATGCTAAGGAGGCGGAGAGGTATATGCTGGGTATCGTCGACCACGTAACGTTACCGCGCAAGCTGAAGGTGGGCTTCTCGAACTCCGCCGCCAACGAGACCCACGCCACGTTCAGAGATTTGGGTTTCATGGCCAAACCCAACGGGACGTTCGACGTCTACAGCGCCGGAGGGCTGGGAAACGAGCCTAAGATGGGGCTTCTCGTGGCAGAGGACGTAGAGCCGTCGAAGATCCTATACTGCGTCAAAGCGATGGTCGAAATATTCGTGAAGCACGGCGATTACGATAACAGGGCGAGGGCCAGGACGCGTTTCATCCAAGAAACCCTCGGAAGGGACGGATACATGAAGGCGTACAGGACGGAGCTGGATGACGCTTTGGTAGAAGGCGGGATGGAAATCGCCGTTTGCGACGTGCACGTGAACAAGAAGGCATCCGGGATCGCTAAGGGAAAGAGGATACGGCCTCAGAAGCAGTACGGGCTGTACTACGTCTCGTACCATCCCATCGGAGGGGACCCGGCGCCGTCGAAGATGAGAGAGATTTACGACACGATAAAGGACATGCCGCACGTGGGTCTGCGTACATCCCCGGACCAGACGATATACGTCATAAACTGCACCGCTGATGAGGCCGAGACGGTATCGTCAGTCACGGAGGACGGTGCGGAGACACTTTTCGAATCGTCCGTGTCATGCGTCGGATCGGAAATATGCCAGCAGGGGCTCAGGGACTCCCGGGGGCTGCTTGAAGAGCTCGTCGGGATGTCGAGGAGGAACAAGTTCGCCGACGGGGTTCTGCCGAGGGTGAACATCTCCGGCTGCGGCTCTTCCTGCGCCACGCATCAGATCGGCACGATCGGATTCCAAGGTACGTCGGTCAGGGAAGGCGGAGCGTCGGTACCCGCGTTCATGGTGTACGCCGACGGGTCCCATCTGGCGGGAGAGGAGAGGTTCGGCGGGCCGGTCGGGAAGATGAAGCAATCCGACATCCCGTCGTTCCTGGAAGAGGTCGGGAAGGCGGTAAGTGCGGCAGGGACCGATTACAGGTCGTGGTTCGATTCCGACAGGAAGGCGTTGATGGAGATCGCCGGAAAGTATGTCGTGGGAGAATAAGGGTAACGGCCGAAGCCGTACCGTGGCCGAATCCCGGGCACGCTTAACTGACCGTACGTATTCAGCTCAGCACGTCGGACATCTCGTACACGACGCCCTTCTTCTGGGAGACGACCCACTTCGAGGCCATGACCGCCCCGCCCACGAAGATCTCCCTCGAATGGGCCTGGTGGCGCAGCTCGATGCGTTCGGAGTTCCCGACGAACATCACGGTGTGGTCGCCGACTATGTCGCCGCCTCTGATCGCGTGTATGCCGATCTCCTTTCCGCGGGGGCAGATCCCTTCGCGCCCGAAGACGAACTCTTTTCCGCCCATCTCCTTGCTTATGATCTCGGCCGCGGTCATCGCGGTTCCGCTGGGGGCGTCCTTCTTCTGGTTGTGGTGCGCCTCGATTATCTCCACGTCGTATTCGTCTCCGAGGTACCTTGCGGCCTCTTTGATGAGTTTGAAGAAGACTCCCACTCCTATCGAGTAATTGGACGATATCACGGCGGCGACGTTGTTCTTGATGACCGCATCCGTTATGTTGGTCTTCTGCTCCGCCGTCAGTCCCGTCGTTCCGATGATGAGGTTGACCCCGGCCGCCGCAGCGACCGGTGCGTTGGCGGCGGTCGCGACGGCGATCGTGAAGTCAATGAGCACGTCGGTTTTCGTCTCCTTGAGGACGGAGGCCAGATCCTTGGAGTCCGACACGGGGACGTCCAGCTTACCGACGCCGACGACCTCTCCTATGTCCTTGCCGATGTTGACGAGGTCGAAGGCCGCCGATATCTTTACGCCGTCGGTCGCCAGGAGGCGGTGGATGATCAGGCTGCCCATCCTGCCGCAGGCGCCCACCAGCGCGACCCTGGTGTCGCTCATTGGAGCGCCCCTTTGCCGGACACTTCGTCCGAGTGGTTCCTGAAGAGAATTGAAGAAGCGATGATGCTGGATTTGGTGATGCGCTCTGTGTACATGATATACCACAATGCAATCTGAACAGAGATATTTAAGAATGCGTGGAATAGGCGGTAATTTCGCCCCATGCCATTTCGAAGGGGGATGTCGTATCTGTATGAGTATGCGTCTCTGAGGAGCATGGGTACGCCCACGGCCGCGAAGGCAATCTGGACGACCTTTTCGGTGCTCAGACTGGCGAACATCATCTCTCCGTTTCCGTCGTCCGCGACGGAAGTGGTCCATTTGGCGTAGAGGTTCAGATTACCGGTGACGACAGAATCGAAATCGTATTCGTGCGTGACGTTCTCTGCACATTCTCAGGAGGACGTTCCTGACCCCGTTGATAACGAATTACGGTGTGGACCCGAAGGCCCTGCAGTGCATCCTCGGGCACTCTAACATATCAATTACTCTCGACTATTACATCATGGTGAACGCGGACCAGAGCCGCAAGGCCCTCGAGATGTACGGCAACATAACCAAGGGAATCGCTGACAAGGATGCGGAGTCCGAGAAGAAGGCACAGGAGGAGAAGACCTTCGAGAAAAAAGCCTCTGACGGGAAGACATCCGAGAGGAAGCCCAGGAAGAGGAAGGGCGATGACGACGGCTCCATGGGGTACATGAAGCTCATCCAAGAATCGGACGACTCGAGCTTCGTCATGAGCAACGGCCTCAGAAAGTGAACAACGACCGACCGCCGTATTCGAAAACCATTCCTGTCGTAGATGACGCCCCCTTTGGGGGAACCCTCAATCACATGCCGTCAAAATCGAATATCGTCATCTGTTTGACCCTTTCTCCGCCACCTTCGTTTTCATCGTTTTCTGGATGATAATCCTCAAGTCCATGCATATTTTCGAACTCGCGGAGATACTTAAACGGATATGGAATCACAGTCATTCCCATATATTTGACAAATGGGGCCAACATCAGTTCCAACATATACTCCGGAAGAGGCTCGACACCATCAACGATCTTTGCACTGTGGAGATTTGCCGCCCACTGTATTCCGGCACCCATTCCATCTCCACGGGAACCGACGAAATACAATATGTCGCCTTCGTCCGTGCAACCTCCGCGGATGTCTGTACACGCTTTCAATTGCTCCTCCCGGTTGTCGTTGTCGCGAACGCCACTCGATGATTTAATCATCTTTCCCTTTTTATTGGAGTATTCTGGATTGTTGTAAAGAATGGTCCTGGTTTTTTCAACTTCTGGGATCATCACGAGATCGGTATCGCAGAATTTGTAGATTGAAATCCCATCGGATACTATGCCGCGGATGTTCGCATCCCCTTGCATGAACATCGCATATGCGATTTTCATCCACTCTTCGGGAAGTTCGTTGCGTTCATAGAGTTGGTAATCCGTTGAACCGTCCGCAGAAAGTTTCATTACGGCCATCTTGCTACTAAACGTCGTTTCCATCTTTTTGTCGGTGTCTGGATTAGCGACACGCGTACGGTCTGCAAAATACCAGTTGCGGTCGTCTGGAACCTTCACAAGTTCGTCACGCACCCATTGGTAGAACGATTGTTCTCTTTTTTGTATGTCTTCTTTAATGATTGTATTGAGAAGAATCATCTTGACCTTGGTTCTCCTGCCTGTGCTCCTGCTGTTCCTTGCATTAATATCAATCTCTTCTCCGGAATAATCATCCAGGAAACTGTCGACAGTAAGATGCTGGACGACCATGTCAGAGTAATTGCTATGATTCTTGTCACCGAACGATTTCTGCACGACGGCGATATTCAATGCATTTGCATCGAGGGTAGATTCTCTTACAATCGATATGTCGAAGATTTTTTTGACATCCGAAATGAACCCGTCGATAACGGTTTTTGAATCAGCTGTATTTAGATAGTCATAGATTCTGAACGTTCTCTGTTTCACTACTTTTTTAAGGTGCTTTTCAAAACGAGTGTCGTGGCCACTTTTCTTACTCACGTGTATCTGATCGAATGCATTGGTACGTACGAAACCGAAATGATTGAATATCGGCCCATACATTGATTTAAGGTCACGGTGTGATGAAGAAAGAAGTCCCATCTTGGAACTGTCCAATTTAGCCACGGAACTGACATCGTAGAACGGGATGCTGGCCCTTTTCTTTTTGTATCCGTGTTGGATATATGTCTTCTGATCCTTTTTCGGTTGTCCGACGAGCATTTTCATCGTTCCGTTGTCCGTGGCAACGTATCTGATGTAATCCTCGGCCCTTTTCTTTTTGAACTTCATGTAGCTGCGCAATTCCCAATCGAAAAACGATGTGGCTTTAAAATCCACGGCGACATCGCCGAAAGATTCCAGATCCTTCGGTTTACGATATCTGATATTGAGCGGTTCTACATGATCTTTTTTCATGTAATTCGGGTCCAAGATGAAGAGTGCTCCCTCCATGTTGGAGTAATGTCCGGTCTCATCGGAACCGGACCTGCCGAGACCGATGTTCAGCAATTCCATCTGTATGTCTCTATCGAGGGATGAGATGGGGACGGTTTTCGCGACGTTTGAATCGAGTGTGATCTTGTTAATGAGGTCTAGCGCATCTTTAATTCCCGGATCATTGAGGCACAAGACATAGAATGTTCCTGGTTTGAAATCATACTTTACTGCACAGACGAATGGGTTTTTCGCTAATTTTTCGACAGCCTCCTTACGTTTGGAGTAGTCACTGAATTCTGCAAGGATGATTGTGTATTTCCTGGCGAATTCAGTTTCGTTTATTCCGAAGTCGATACGATTGATCAATATCCCATCAGTCATGATTTTCCACCTCCCTGAATAGGATCCTTTCAAGGTCGTCGTTGAAAATGATGCCGTTCGGGCCAACTTTGTAGAGATAGGGTGCGATTACAATCTCGCCCTGCTCGATCTGTTCTATGATAACAGGCTGATAATCTGTCGAAGATTCGAGGACTACATTGAGTACGAACACTCTATTGACGCCACATTTGGTCATCTTGCGCCCGATCTTCTTCAGTTGCCAATCCTTGGCTTTTCTGTCGGTCATGAAATTGTCTTTCCAATCCTTGAAGTCGATGGTGGCTCCCGAAATCAGCACGTTGTCGAACTGCTCGTAGTTGTCGTCTGTCATCTCCTTGATTTTGCCGGCCATTCCGAAGTCCCTTTCCAGTAGGAATCTGCCTACCGTTTCGCCTAGAGCTCCCATGTAGATGTTGCGATACAATGGAGGGCACATGTTCTTCGGAGAGGGTTTGAAAGCAATCGCGTATCCCGCAGATTTCATGAACTCGCTGACGCCTTCGATCTTCAGTACGAGATCCAATCTCGACGAGGCTGAATCCACAGTCTGCCACTCTTTCGGAATGTCTTCCTTCTTCTGTTTTTTAGGTTTGGTGAACGATATCTCCAACCCGTCCGTGCTGTCGTTGCGGAAATCGTCCTTTTGACAGAACCAGTAGGAATCCATCGGTAACGGAACATCGATGTAGCCGTAAGTGTAGACACGCTTTTCGAGAGGGGACAGACCTGCTATGGATGCGGGAGCCGTCGGGTGTTTCAATACAAACTCCCTCCAAGTCTTCCATTCTTCGATCGCATCGTGTTCCCCGCCGTAAATAGCAGTCCTGAGGTCGTCGATAAGGCACATGAGATTGTGGGATTTTCTCAAAGCCCCGTTCATAATGAGTTTCGATTTCATGTATGTATCATCCTGCATCGATATGTGTACTTTGTCGTAGACCTCGTCGAAAAGATGGCTTCTGAATCTGCCGTATTGTTCTTTGTCGAGAGCGAAAACACCGCCTGAGGCCAACTGCTTGTCCAGGAACATGTGTGTGGTCTTTCTTTTCAAGCCGGTCCTGTCCGCACGTCCGATGGCCTGAACGACAATTTTCCCCTTGGCCAACAAGTAGATATCTGTGTTTTTGAAATGCTTGGGGTGTCCCTCGTTCGAAGGAGTGTAGCAGTACTTGAACGCCTGGGCAATCTGTTTTTTCTTTTCATCCAATTCGATCTTGTTGACGGCATCCGCGTATTCGACGTAGAATAGATACTCGTCCAGGGATTTCTTATCGTTTTTGTTTATCTTGGGGCCGACGCTCGTTGGATCATCCAGGTAGATGGCGTCGAAGTCTTTTTCCTTCCCGTCGAGCGAGATGTTCGTCTGACCGCTTGTCCCCCGGACGTACACGAGATCGGATTCAGGGCAGTCTTCGGGAACCTTGTATTGGAGATTTTGTCCTGCACCCAGGGTCTGGTATGCAGTCAGAACCAGGATCTTCTCGTTCTTCGCAAGACGTTCGAACAATTTTTCTTTGGTATTTTCGAAATTCTTCCCGGTGATCTGTATCACAGTGACGCATTCCTCTATGTTGCTGTTGAAGTCCTCGGCCTCGCTGTCGGCCCATTCGATTTTCAGACGAACATGATGTTTAGATGCCATCTGCTCGTATATGAAATTCAACTTTTCAATCTGGAATGTCGAGTTTGTATCTGTTTTTGCGTGGGCCGAGAAGAAGCATAACATCGATTGGATGTCCTTGTGTTCGATGAGCTCCTCAAGGACCTTGGCTGCACGAACGTATCTCGATTCGGGGTAGTCCTCTTCCTTCTTTTCGCTGACGTGCCCGACTTTGTTATAGATCAGCTTGGCCGTCGAAGAATCGAACATGGATTCCCAGCTCATCATGCTATAGCTCGCATCTGCATCCAGGATATGGGTTTCGACACGTGCCTTCTCTTCGATAAAACCCTTTTTGTTGGCGTCCATCAGCTGCGAGAGCCTTTCCTTGTCTTCATCGGAATATTCGTGGATGTGGACGCCTACTTTTCTGAGATAATGCAAAGAGAAGTTGCACAGGGGAGAATCTATCTCCCCGGTGGCGGACATCCCTATCACCTTCGTGACTTCGCACATGTGTCTCAGAATGAATTCCGGAGTCGTGTCGTAATCGGTGTAGAACATATGTGTCTGCAGCTGTCTGTTGACGGAATCCCTCATGTCCACATACCTGAACCCCCTGCTGAACATTACGGGTTCGAGTAGCTCGTAGCTGCGGTCCGTATTCGTTTTTAGACGGTTGTGGAGAACCTTATTTTTCACATATCTGGCTAGATCTTCCTCCATGTCCATGGCGTCAATGATCGAATCGACACAGTTGATCCATCCATTTTTCTCGTCAATCGGGTATCCCGTCGGTTTCCCGTTGTTTACGGAACTGGATTCTTCAAGATTTGACCTGTAGTTAAACGCCAGATCTCTCACGAGTTTACAAAGCCCATGGAAATAGTAATCGAGGGACTTGAACAGATTGGATATCTTGCTGGCTTTTGCCGTGATGTTCTTTCCAGTCAGTATGCGGTTGTATTTGTCCCCATCTTCCATCTTCAGGGTGAAAGCGGTACCGATGGTATGTGGCTCATAGTCTCTGAACATGAACGACATGCTCGGGGAGTCTACATATGCGCCGTCCGAATCTGTGCCCACCAATTTGAAAAGGTACTGCATGCGATAGTCCGACCTCAGTTTGTTCCCACGGTCCACCATGTACTTGAAACGCTGCTCGATGTCGTACTTCTTCTCATCGCCCCACCATGTGCTTTTTTTGAGAATCTCTTCGGGGAGGTTCTTCCACGAAGGCATGCGCATGCTGCAGTTGCGGAAGGATCTGATGACATCGGCCTGTTTGAGGTTGTCATCGATAAGATGGTCTTCCAATACGCCTTTGAACGTATCGAATTCGTCGATCAATATCACGTGATCACGCAATTGGGAATGCTTCGCGCCACTACGAACGCTCATGTCCGTCTCCTCCCAAATGCAGAACGGTGCAGAGACAATGGGATCTATTGTCTCTGTGAATTTTTTGTCGGACATCAGAATGATGCGGTAGTCGTTGAAATGAATAACTGGATAGACAGTGGCAATCCACTGGAAGTCCGGATCCTCTTCAATCAGTTTTATCTTCTTATCCTTTCCTCGGAATTTGTTGAGGATCTTGTGGATGGCGTTCCTTAGATCGGCCTCTGTTTTTTGATATGCGGAGTACAGCTGCTGAACGTAATCGTTGTCGCTGCTCGATTTCTTCGCACGTTTGTACGTTCTGCGGGAGTCGAGCAATCTGTTTAAGACATCTTTCTCGACACCGTGTTTGGTAAGGAAGTCATATATGCGATATTTCATCGGATCTTCGTATCCATCCTCAAACATGTCGACATTCGATTTCAACCACAGTACGCGGTTTTTGAAGTCAGATTCAGTCTACCTGTGGTCATCGTTCTTATCAAAAGATAGTTTTTTTAAAGTCTTGTAAGGGGACTCCAGATTTTTGTTTTGCTCCGTAATGTAAATGAATTTGACATTGGGGTTCTTTTCGACCTCGTCCAACATCATTACGCAGTTCTCATAGGTTTTGCCGATTCCTGTCGGCAGCGCCATGATCATTAATCCGTTCTGGCTGGCATCATCATTGATAAAATTTGACGAAGCTATTGCTATAGCATTTTGTTTCATTCTAGCACCTTAATCGACCGAAAAAGGCCAGTGCAATGGGTATTACCCCATATTGACCATTTTCTAATCGTATCTTGGAATATCTTCTTGATATACATCGACTAGCTTGTCATCGGCAATCGGCGACAAGATGTGTTCGATGTATTCACACGTCGATGCTGGTATTGGGATTAAAACCCGAGTTTGACACTTACGAGAACCGAATTGCACAGCGTACGCTGAGAAATGCTCGGATCTGCAAGCTCGATCCACGTTCTCGGTTAGCGGAAATTACTCCAAGAATGCCTCAATAGTGGCCTGACCGGGTGCCTTCGGCACCCTTTCAGGTCCCTTTGTCCTCATATCAGCCTTATCAGACGTCCGAAGTTGCTGAAAATGCGCCTCTTCTATCCTCCCTTCTGCACCAAAACCGTAAGTGAGAACGAGCTCAGCTCTTCGCACAAGGATTCCGCCGTGGTCTCATGGTATTAGGGATACGGGAACCTTGACATTGACATGCAGAAAAGGGCGAGGAAACCGATGAGGATCAGACTTTTTACGGTCATTTCGCCCGTGCATCTGGCCGGTCTTCAGTCGATACCGTGCTTCAGGTCCATGAACGCGTTCTCGATCCTGCCCCTTGCACGATAAAGCTCGAGCACCTTCCAAGCTGGCAATCTACGGTCCATAGTGAGCACGAATAATCCTTCCCTGCCTGTGACCATAGACGTCACGGCCATGTCTATATCCTCTTCTTTGGTGAAAACTCTGAGCGGAAACTGGTGCGAAAGACGGGTGTCGACAAAGCAGTTCGAGTTCCTATATTTCTCTCTGGGCCTTTTTCCCGAGTCGATGTTCTTCGAGATGATCTCCATTTCCTCGTAATCCCTCTTGGCTTTCCTGCGGTAGATCTTCATCACGAACGTCCTGCGGACGTTAAATCTGAATACATACCGTTTTCTTCCCAGGTTCCCTTCGATGAACAGGTATGAGGTGTCGTCATCAATCTCGATCCAATCGTCTTCGTGGGCTTTCACCAACTTGTCATCGGAAGCGTTTAGCTGCAGCCTGGTAACAAAACCTGCTCCGTAATTCTCCAGAATTGCCGAATTCTTCCTCGAGTAAGCACCGTTGTCGAAGACTATCATCGCATCTTTAGGCAGAAGAGGTCGGATCTGCTCGAAAGTATCCTCGAAATGGCTGACATCAAGAATATTTCCCGCATTTATCGTCAGACCTACCTGCATATCTGTCTCCCTGTCCATGCTTATCCCGATGGTCACCTGGGGTCGATCGGGTCTGTGGCCCCTCGAATACCCCACCCTCACGATACCCTGCTGTGGAGCTCCGAAGAACAGCGACGTCCGGTCCATGAACACGGTTTCCATCCCGATGTCGCATTCTTCCTTCAGGACCCTCGCCAAATACTCTACGATCCTGTCTGAGTTCTATCTATTCTTTCCACGGTGCAGCATACGGACCTCGGCGCGTTTGCGCCGAGTTCGTATTCCGCTCTGATAATGTCGTTTTCCAGGGCCCTGTCGATCCTGCTGACAGAAATGCCTATCATCTCCACCGAATTGGCCACCAAAGTGGCCGTCTTCGCTGCCACCGAGTTGCCCTGGACCCTCTTGAGTGAGTCCAAAATAACATTTGGTCCGGCGTCCCTGAAAACCGCATCCACGATGACCTCATGTCCTCCCATGGTCATCGTCACATTATTGTTCGGTTCCGGTATCTTTACGTGGATCCTGTTTCTGAAACGTACCGATTGTACCCTTTCCCGACAAACCCATGGGCCCTGTAACCGTACAATTATGACTTAGCGATCATATCGGAAAGACGGCCCTGGGGTCTGTTTGGGTTTGGTCACTTTAAACCTGAGCTCGACAGGACCTGAAACAATTCTCTGAGTTCCTGAAGATGCT
>ENA-UOOI01003371-UOOI01003371.1-fermentation-metagenome-genome-assembly--contig:-NODE-3371-length-12146-cov-9.976346_pt1 | contig 12146 bp, 12 predicted proteins | sample MGYA00245779_ERZ724027 | MGnify/ENA primary metagenome ERZ724027 (study PRJEB28704, sample SAMN03018318) | fermentation metagenome | biome: anthropogenic terrestrial biome; feature: soil; material... | reverse complement strand
TTATTGCAGAATTTATTGGAATGATATTTATATACTTGTTACTTTCTATATAGTTTATCGGATTTTTCTCTCATCTCAAGCTGAATTTGCGCAGGCAATTGTTGATATATTTCTTTTATATAATCTTTGTCGGTTATAGCTTCGTAAATTGATTTTGAAAGAATTTCAGTAAATTGTTTTTTAGTCAGATCAGATACTTTTTTAAATTTGAATGAACTGACAACAGATTGAACAGCTTTATTTATAGAATTTCTGAGCATAAATACATCACCCCACTTTTAAAAAATAATTCTAGAAAATAGTGTGGAAACCTTTGGGAGATAATGTAATTGTCATAAACTTTTGTTTTGAAATGATTATGGATTTCTATAGTTGTTGATGCTATAATTTTTATATTGGTAAGAAATATAGTAAAAAATGATGCAAGAAAGGTGGACTAAGCTTTAGTAAAATTTGCTAAAGGTAAAATATGAAGGTAAAAAGAGTGAAGGGCAGTACGTTTTGTATCGACACGGGGATGACGTATATACCTTTTTATAAGATCAATGAAAGGGAAATTATCATGCTGGATACGGGATGGGCAGGAGAAAGAAGAGGGATAAATGAAATCCTTCAAAGGAATGGTTTTAAAGTCAAAGGTATAATATGCACTCATGGACATATAGATCATGTGGGAAATAATTCATATTTGAAGGAAAAATATGGATGCAATATTGCTATGCCAGCCTATGAGGCATTTATATGCAGCTCTGCAGTAAATTTAAAACTTTATTATAATAATCAGACGTTATCCGATATAAAAGAACATTTCGGGAGTATGATCTGTAAAACGGATATTATGATTTTAAACCACCAGCATTCGGTGTCTGTAGGTGGTGTTGAATTTAAAATTATTCATACACCAGGTCACAGTCCCGCACATATATGTATTATTACTCCTGATGATGTTGCATATCTTGGAGATTCTCTCATAGGTTATGAAGTCATGAAAGGGGCAAAAATGCCTTATGCTTATATACTTACTGAAGATTTGAAAAGCAAGAAAAAACTTTATGGTTTAAATTTCAGTGAATACATAGTGGCTCATAGGGGGATATTTGACAATATTACAAAACTCGTGGCCGACAATATAAATTTTTATAAAACCAGGGTGGAAAAAATATACGATATAATAAGCGGTTCCATGACAATGGAAGAGATTATGAAATCTGTTATAAAAAAATTCAAACTGCATGTAAACAGCAAGTATAAATATGCCGTTATGACAAAAATGCTCGAGTCCTATGTACAGTATCTGGATGAAATGGGAGTCATAAAATTGGGTGTGGATAATGGGGCCCTTAAATACTCAAAGATAAAATATACGGACTGAAATTTTGTTTTAATTACTTTATTGGAGATGACATGAAAATTTATAATGTCATCTCCCTGTTAATTGAAAATGAATTTATGTCATTTTTTTTGAACTACGAGCAGATTATAACCATTGTAATTTGCATCCGTAGAAATTATTTTGTTTCCCTCTTTTTTTACACTTTGCGGAACATTGTTTATAGGGTCGCCGTCATCTAGGTAAAATCCTACTTTTTGTCCGGATTTTATCTTGGAAAGTTCTATCTTTACTTTTACAAAGTTCATAGGGCATTTTACCCCTCTCAGATCCACAATTTTGAAATCTGAAGTTTTATTCCGGCTGTTAACTTCACAGCTGTTTTCATTTTTTTCTTTTGGAAGTGTTATTTCCAGCTTCCCGTTCAGGGATTTGTACATGGCCTCTACTTTGTTGTAGAGATATTCAACTTCAGGTGCTTTAGATGATATGTCATTTGTCCCGTCAATTTTATAGTCTATAAGATCCTGAAACAATTTTTTAATTGAAGATTTGACATAGCCCGTTTCTATAAAGTTCCTGTTGAATTCTTCAAATATTTCCCTGTCTTTGTTGGAATCCACCCCTCTGAGTACCAGAAGAGTCCTTGCTGAAGACAATGCGGAAGAGTATAGATCTGAGTTTTGTTTTGTATTCTTGTACCTTTCCAGTGATGATTTTGCATTTGACAGATCAAGTTTTATGATGTCCATTACACCCGAACTGCATTCTCCAGGTCCGCGGCCTTTCAGTGAAAATTTTTCACAGGCTCCGAAATCAAAATATATATCCGGATCTTCAACAAATTTATCCACATTGGTGTATTTGTTTATAAGCTGTTGTATGTCTTCGGATTTGTTGCCCAAAAAATCATAAAAATTTTCATGCCCGGAATTTAATTTCAGTTTGGCAAGCTCATATATGAATAACGGTACTTTCTTTACAGGAACATCCCCATAATCATCCCCCATTCTGGCTATATTTGATCCCACTTTACCTCCAAAGGATATGGAATACATAGGTACGAGCCCATTTTTCGTACGCTTGGCTCTTCCATGAAGGCCTATGGCACCTTTTTCATGCTGGGCACAGGAATTTGGACAGCCTGATATAAACAATCTTGGCAGTGCATCTCTTAATTCAGATGAGGCACCTTCAAATTTTTTCTTTATGGCTTTTAAAAGATTTTGTGAAAGACATAATCCAAGCTGGCAGGTGGAGGCGCCAACACAGGTTACAGAATTGTCTATATTGTATATGGAAGTAAAGGTACCCGTTATTTTTATGAGGTCTTCAGCATCTTTTTTCTTTAAATCCCTTATAAAAAAGCCCTGGGTATTTGTGACCCTGATGGATATTTCATAGTTCAATTTTTCTATAAAATCAAAGACTTTATTTAAATTTTCCACTTTTAGATTCCCACTTTGAGGATGAATGTAAACAGAATAATAACCTTTCTGTTTCTGTGGGAACAGTACATTTCTGAATTTCCTGTCTACTTTTATATCTCGGACTATTTTAGCATCAGAATGCAGTATAAATTCATTTTCATCCACTTGTATGTTGAGATCGCCTTTTTTCTTTAATTTGCGTATTTCCCCTTCTAATTCTTCAACAAATTTTTTTCCACCTAATCTCATGAGTATGAATCTTATTCTGGCTTTGTTTTTGTTGGTTCTGTCTCCCTCTGCTTCAAATACGTTTTTAAGACCCTGTATATAGTAGAGTATTTCATCTGCAGGTATAAAATCACTTAATTTTAAAGCTACTCTTGGGCTTCCGCCGAATCCTCCGGCTCCATATACCTCAAAACCTCTTTTGTCATTCACTATTTTTGCAATAAAACCTAGATCTGATATGGTTACATTGCCTGTATCTTTTGAGCTGTTGGAAAAGCCTATTTTGTATTTTCTGGGCATATTCATGGTAGTTGGATCTTTTATGAGATAGTTAGTAGCTGCCTTCATGTAAGGTGTCACGTCAAAGACGTCATCTATTGAAACACCTGAAAGAGGGGAACACTCCACGTTTCGTACGGTATTTCCACCAGTGCCCTTTGTTATTATGCCAACTTCTATAAGAGAATTTAATATTGGATAGGCATCTTTTAAATCCACACTTTGAAATTGAATGTCCTGTCTGGAGGTGAATTTCAATTTACCTTTTGAATATTTTTCGGCCAACTTGCTTATATGTTTGAACTGCTTTAAGGATATGACCCCTCCCGGTATCCTGGTTCTTACCATGTAGGTTTCTTTTTTCCTCTGTTCATATACCCCCATGGAAACCCTGAAGGCTTTAAATCTTACGGGATCTATTTTATCATTTAAATATTCTTCAGACTTTTCTTTTATGTCTTCTATGGATTTGTAATGATCTTCATTTATTTCTATCATAATTTCACTCCTTTTTAAATTATTTTGTATTCAGGTTTTTTAACATTTTTGTCCTTGTCAATTTTAAATAAGTTAAATACCGGCTTTTCTTTTTCAAGAGATAAAATTCCATATAATATTTTATCATCAAAAGCGAGCCTTTTATCTTCTTTGGATGGTCTGGAAGGTGAATACGGGTGGGAATGATAATTTCCAATCATACTGAGCTTTGCAGTTCTCATAAGTTTTACAGCTTTGAACTGTTCGGCGGGATCCATGGAAAAATGCTTACTGCTGTGATCCTTATTCGTCAAAACATATATTTTTTTTATGAGAATATCTTCGCCGTGGTTTAATCCTGCAAGATAACCACAGCATTCATCTGGAAATTCATTTCTGGCCTGCTCTAAAATTTTTTTATACTGTAGTTTGTCTATATATATCATAACCGTCACTTGCTCGATTTCTCTGTTTTAAGATCACAAGCAGCCTGCTTATAGTCTATCAATTTTTTTATCGTGGGGTGATCACCGCATACTTTACAGCTTTTGTTTTTAGATACCTTTATTTTTCTAAACTCCATTTTAATCGCATCGTAAGTTAAAAGGTATCCGGCAAGATTGCTTCCAATTTTGAGTATGTACTTGAGAGCCTCTGTTGCCTGAAGTGTTCCTATAATTCCACCCATTACGCCCAGAACACCTGCTTCCCTGCAGCTTGGGACGACATTTGCTGGAGGCGGCGATTGAAAAATACATCTGTAGCATGGAGTGCCATTATCAGGTATGTAAGTGGTGAGCTGTCCTTGAAATCTTATTATTCCCCCGTTGGAAAATGGTTTCTTGGAAAATACACAGGCATCATTTATTAAAAATTTGGCTGGAAAATTATCTGTACCATCTATTATGAAATCATAGTCCTGATCTTTTATTATATCCAGTATATTGTTTGAATTTACAAGCTCATTATAAGTTATTACATTTACATCCGGATTCAATTTGTTTATGGTTTCCTTTCCGGATTGAACCTTGGGTTTTCCAACGTCTTTTGTCTGGTGTATTATCTGCCTTTGAAGATTTGAAAGATCAACTACGTCTCCATCTACGAGACCCAAAGTCCCCACTCCTGCAGCGGCAAGATACATTGCAGCCGGCGCTCCCAAACCTCCTGTACCTATTATGAGAATTTTTGAGTTCAAAAGTTTTTCCTGGCCTTCTACACCTACCTCAGACAGAATTATATGTCTTGAATATCTTTCTATCTGATCTTCGCTAAAATCCAATGTTTCCACCTCCCATGAAGTATAAAAAATCAATCTTGTCATTTTCTTTTAAAACAGTACTGCTGAAATTGTTTCTGTCCACAAATTCATCGTTTAACTGTACGGAAACCATATCCGGCATTTTTACATTTTCTGTTTTTAAAACTTCTGTTACAGTCACCCCTTTCTTTATGTCCTTGCCTTTTCCATTAATTGTTACTTTCATAGTACCCTCCTTATTGATGAATATAGGATTTTATCTTTTAACCGTTTTGGGAAAAAGACTTTATATTTATATCTTAAGACTTTGACAAAATAAAAAACTTTCCTGTTTTATAATTTACAAGAAAGTCATTTTATAATTTTCTCATCTTTCAGGTAAATTATATAACCTGTTGGAATTGGCACCTTTGAAATAATCAGGTTGCCGGGCGTCATAGGGCCAGTCCCTCTGCCTCTCTTGATAAGAATTCAATATTTAATTTATTAAATACTAACACATTTAAAATAAAATTGTCAATAAACGTAAAAATCATATTGACAATTTTGAGAAAGTGGTATATTATATAAAATAATTCAATTTCTAAAACTTATGAGAGGAAAGAGTAGATAGAGGAATTTAGTTTAAGCGAGTCCGGGGCAGTGAGAGCCGGGTGCTGTAGCCTGTATTGAATGGGTCTTCGAGGTGCCCTGCGAAATGATAGTAGCAGGAGACGGTAGTCTACCGTTAAAAAGACAGGGTATCGAGTAAAATCCGTACCTGAATGAGATAGTTTGTAAATAGGTGGTACAGCGAAATTTTGCATTTCGTCCTTTTGGATGGAATGCTTTTTTTGTTTATCAAAATCTATTTTTCAAATTAATAATGGGTGGCACCGCGGTCATTTCGTCCCAGTTTGTGGATGAAATGGCCTTTTTGCATTTAATATCAATTTATTTGGAGAAAGGTGGTAAAATGATAAATTTGTCTGAAGGGGAGTTTTGCAGTTATAAAAACTTGAAGAAGAATTTTCCGCTGTTCATGAAAAGCAGCGGGGATGAGACGACTCCTATAAGTATTTATTACAGTTTAGCCGGAAAAAATAAATTTCTGCTTGAGAGCATACATTCTGAAAATGAGATAGGCAGGTATTCTTTTATAGGTGTGGATCCATATATGAAAGTGAGAAGTTGTGGAAACGACATATGTGTGGAAAAAAAAGGTTCATTAGAGAAAGTGAAAGGAAAAGTACTTGATTATATTAGAAAATATTTGAATGTTCCCTATGAGACTTTAGGCCTTTCCATTCCGTTTACAGGAGGGGCAGTAGGGTATGTGGGATATGATATTGCAAGGCAATACGAGAAGCTGCCTGATGAAAATAAAGATGATATTCAGACTCCGGAATCCTATGTGATGTTTTATAAAAAGTTTATCTGCTATGATCATTTCAAACATGAAATTTATTTCATTTACAATTTTATGAAAGGGGATAGTGTGACTTATCATGAGGTAGAATTTCAGCTGGAACAGTTAAAAAATATGGTAGGCAGGGGAAATTCATTTCATGAACTTGAGGGAAAAAATGCGGCAAAACATGTTACTTCCAATGTTACGGAAGAAAGATACTGCAAAATGGTGGAAAAGGCCAGAGAATATATAAAGGCAGGCGACATATTCCAGGTGGTTTTGTCCCAGAGGCTGAAGTCAAAGAGTATTTCCGATCCCTTTGACGTGTATAGAAGGCTCAGATCTGAAAATCCATCCCCTTATCTGTTCTATATTGATTTTGGAGAATTTAAGATAGCAGGGTCGTCACCTGAAAGTCTTGTATCTGTGAAAAACGGAAGAGTGACCACCAATCCCATAGCGGGCACAAGACCAAGGGGTAAAAATGTAAAGGAGGATATAAAACTCAGGCAGGAACTTTTAAGTGATGAAAAAGAGAGAGCAGAACATGTCATGCTGGTGGATCTGGGAAGAAACGATATAGGAAAGATAAGTGAATTTGGTAGTATAAATCTGGATAAATTTATGGACGTAGGCTTTTGTTCCCATGTAATGCACATAGTTTCAAAGGTGTCAGGCAGGCTGAAGAAAAATTTGGGATATATAGATGCATTGATATCCTGCCTTCCGGTGGGAACTGTATCCGGAGCTCCAAAGATAAGGGCAATGGAAATAATTGACGAACTGGAGGACAGCAAAAGGGGAATATATTCGGGAGCTGTAGGGTATTTTTCCTTCAATGGAAACATGGATACCTGTATTGCAATAAGGACCATACTTTTTAAAGACGGGTATGCCTATGTTCAATCAGGGGCAGGTATTGTCTATGATTCCGTTGCTGAAAATGAATATAGGGAAACACTTAACAAGGCCAGGGCCATGATAGAGGTGATATAATGATACTTTTGATAGATAATTATGATTCTTTTACCTACAATCTCTACCAGTATGTTGGAGAAATCTATGAAAATGTAAAGGTGGTGAGAAATGATCAGATATCTTTGAGGGAAATAGATGTGCTGAATCCGGATGGGATAATACTTTCTCCAGGACCTGGAATACCTGAAAATGCAGGTATATGTATAGATGTAGTCAGGAAATTTGGAGCTCGGATACCGATTCTGGGAATATGCCTTGGACATCAGGCCATAGGCTGTGCCTATGGGGGCAGAGTGGTGAGAGCGGGGAATATAATGCACGGGAAAACATCCCAAGTGGCTTTAGAACAGAGTGAAATATTTGAACATTTGAAAGATTCCATAGATGTGATGAGATATCACTCTCTTGTTTTAGAGAGAAAAAGTCTTCCCGAGGAGCTTGCTGTAATTGGCGAAAGCCTTGATGACGGGGAAATAATGGCTGTAAAACATAAAAAGTATAGAGTCTATGGACTTCAATTTCATCCTGAGTCCATTCTTACGGAAAATGGGAAGACAATTATCAAAAATTTTGTGGAGGGGATTTGCAATGCTGCAGGAAATAATTGAGGATGTTATAGGTGGAAATGATCTGGGAGAAAAAGAAGCTTATGCTTCCATGAATGAGATCATGCATGGAAGGGCAACTGATTCTCAAATAGGAGGATTTTTGATAGCTCTCAGAATGAAAGGAGAAACTTCTAAGGAGATAACAGGCTTTGCCAGGGCGATGAGGGACAATGCCCTGACCTTAAAGCTTGATTCTGATTATGTCATCGACACCTGTGGAACCGGCGGTGATGGTGGAAAGACCTTCAATATATCAACTGCAGCTGCAATAGTTGCGGCTGCTGCAGGAGTGAAGGTGGCAAAGCACGGTAACAGGGCAGTGTCCAGTAAAAGCGGGAGTGCAGATGTACTTGAAAAGCTTGGATTTGATATAAATTTAAATCCGGAGGATGCCAGAAGAAGTATAGATGAAAATGGTATGGCATTTCTCTTTGCCCAAAAGTATCACAGTGCCATGAAAAATGTGGCAGGTCCAAGAAAAGAATTGGGGACAAGAACTGTGTTCAACCTTCTGGGGCCGCTTACGAATCCTGCCTTTGTAAAAGGACAGGTGCTTGGAGTATATGATAAAGACTTGACTCATCTGACGGCTGAAGTGCTTATGAATCTGGGATGTGAAAGAGCTCTGGTGGTTCACGGAGAGGACGGCCTCGACGAGATAAGCACTACATCTAGGACTTATGCAAGTGAGCTTAAAGATGGTAATATAAAAGATTATACTATAAATCCGGAAGATTTTGATATCAAGGTCTCCAGCATGGATGACATAGCAGGCGGCACAGCTTTTGAAAATGCCAAGTCCATAGTTGAAATTTTAAAAGGCGGTAAAGGTCCCAAAAGGGATATTGTGCTTTTGAACAGTGGAGCGGCACTTTATATTGGGAAAGCTTCCGGGAGTATAGCAGAGGGAATAGATATGGCAGGAGAAATTATAGATTCAAAAAAGGCCTATGAAAAGCTGCAGGAACTTGTGAATTACAGGATATTGTAAGGAGGTGATAAATAAAGTGATACTTGAAGATATAATTGCAAAAAAAATACCCAAGATCAGACGGGAAAAACAAATTGTACCCGCAGCAAAACTTGTTAAAAACTTTAATGATTCGACAAAGAGGGATTTCAAAAGAGCACTGGACAAAAGAGGGATATCCATTATTGCCGAGATAAAAAAAGCTTCTCCTTCAAGGGGAGTGATACTAAAAGATTTTGATGCAGTGAAAATAGCAAGAATATATGAAAAATTGGATATAGATGCAGTTTCCGTACTTACAGAAGAAAATTTTTTCCAAGGAAATGATAGATATATAGGTGAAGTTAAAAAAGTAAATTCAAAACCTGTACTGAGGAAGGATTTTATAATTGATCCATATCAGATATATCAGTCGAAGGCTCTTGGAGCAGATGCCCTGTTGCTTATAACTGCAATTTTAAAAGATAGATTGAAAGAGTATTACAAGCTGGCGGAAAAAACTGGGCTTCAATGTCTGGTGGAGGTTCACGACGAGAGGGAACTTGAAACTGCACTGCAGACGGAATGTAATATCATAGGTATAAACAATAGAAATCTAGAGAATTTTTCGGAGAATTTAAAAAACACAGAAAAACTTATAAAAAAAATACCTTCAGGTATTACCGTGGTATCTGAAAGCGGGATAAAAAACGAGGAAGATGTAAGATATCTGGAAAGTGTTGGAGCAGATGCAGTGCTTATAGGCGAGACCTTTATGAGAAACGTAAATAATGTATCCAGACTCCATGAATTTGTAGGTAATATAAGAATATCAAGTTTTAAATATTAAAATTCAAATATAAAATATTAAATTTGGTAGATTTTCAGTCTTAGCTGAAAATCCTCATTAATTGTGAATTGTAAATTGTTAAAGTTTGTTCTTTGAACTTTATAATAAAGTGGCAGCATTTGAACAAGTATGGGGGGTGCAGCCTGTGACTCTGGTGAAAATATGCGGGATAAGGAGAAGCGCTGATATAGAAATTTTAAATGAACTGATGCCGGACTATGCAGGATTTATATTCTGTAACAGCAAAAGAAAAGTAACTGTAAGTGAAGCAGAAGAGCTTATAAAAAAATTAGACATCAGTGTCGGAAAAGTGGGAGTCTTCAAAAACAATGATGTGGATGAGGTAATTGATGCAGCCCGATATTTGAAATTGGATGTAATTCAGCTCCATGGAGACGAAAATGAAAAATATCTGAATTGTTTGAAAGCTTTTAATATATGGAAGGCAGTTCATATAGATGTAAATCAGGGGTACAGTGAGGATATTGTGCAAAAAATACACAGTACATGTAAGCTGGGAATTGAAGCCTTGCTGCTGGACAGCAGTGTAAAAGGCAAAAGAGGCGGTACCGGAATGAGTTTCAACTGGAATGTATTGAAGAATATTCATATAGACAAAAAATTGGTTCTGGCAGGAGGGCTTAATTCAGGGAATATTGTTCAGGCCATAAAAATTGTTAGACCGCAGGTGGTAGATGTGTCCGGCGGTGTAGAGGAAAATGGTATGAAAAGTTTTAAAAAAATAAAAGATTTCATAGGGAAAGTGAGGAGTATATAAATGGAAGGAAGATTTGGAAAATTCGGCGGCCAATACGTTCCTGAGACCGTGATGAATGCAATCACAGAGTTGGAAAGGGAATTCAACGAGGCCATAAAAGATAAAAAGTTCATAGATGAATACAAATATTATCTTAAAGAATATGTTGGAAGAGAGAATCCATTGTATTTTGCCAAAAATATGACGGAAAACCTGGGAGGAGCCAAGGTATACCTCAAGAGGGAGGATTTAAACCACACCGGGGCACATAAGATAAACAACGCCCTGGGCCAGGTACTTCTTGCCAGAAGAATGGGGAAAAAGAAAGTTATAGCTGAAACGGGCGCGGGACAGCATGGAGTTGCAACTGCAACTGTAGCTGCCCTGTTTGGAATGAAGTGTGAGATATTCATGGGTGAAAAGGACATAAAAAGACAGGCCCTTAATGTGTTTAAGATGAAGATATTGGGGGCAGAAGTGACCTCTGTTACTGCTGGAACTGGGACGCTGAAGGATGCAGTAAATGAGGCCATGAGAAACTGGGTCTCAAATATAGAAGATACTTTTTATGTAATAGGATCCGTAATGGGACCTCACCCATATCCTACCATGGTGAGGGACTTCCAGAGAGTTATAGGGGACGAGGCCAGAAGACAGATTCTGGAGAAAGAAGGAAAACTACCTGATTATATTATAGCCTGTGTAGGCGGCGGAAGTAATTCTATGGGTATTTTTTATCCTTTTGTGGAAGATAAATCCGTTAAGCTCATAGGGGTGGAAGCAGCGGGAAAGGGACTAGACACAGACAAGCATGCGGCAACCATAGAAAAGGGCTCCGTAGGTGTGATCCACGGAATGATGACCTATGTGCTCCAGGATGAAGATGGACAGATACTTCCTGCCTATTCCATATCGGCAGGTCTTGATTATCCTGGAGTGGGTCCGGAGCATGCATATTACAATGATGTAAAGAGGGCAGTTTATAAATCTGCCACGGACAGGGAGGCAGTGGAAGCATTTGCCTATCTTTCAAGAGTGGAGGGGATAATTCCCGCCCTTGAAAGTGCACATGCAGTGGCCTATGCCATAAAGCTTGCCCCAAAACTTGACAAGGACAAGATAATTATCATAAATTTATCAGGAAGAGGAGACAAGGACATGAATACCATGGCAGCTATAATGGGGGTGGAATTATAATGAACAGGATAGATTTGAAATTCAGCCAGTTGAAGGAAAAAAATGAAAAGGCACTCATACCTTTTATAACGGCAGGTGATCCGGATTTGGAAACTACTGTGAAAATTGTACTTGCAATGGAAAATTCAGGAGCGGATATAATAGAATTGGGTATACCCTATTCGGATCCTCTGGCAGATGGTGTTACAATACAGGCATCTTCAAACAGGGCACTTAAAAATGGAGTGAAGATATTCAAGATAATGGACACAGTGAAAAACATAAGGGAAAAAACACAGGTGCCTCTCGTGTATCTGGTCTACTACAGTTCCATATTCAAGTATGGAATGGAGAAGTTCATAAAAGAATGCAGCAGCTGCGGCATAGATGGACTCATAATACCGGATCTTCCCATAGAGGAGAGAAAAGATAT
>ENA-UOOI01003369-UOOI01003369.1-fermentation-metagenome-genome-assembly--contig:-NODE-3369-length-12152-cov-3.579565_pt1 | contig 12152 bp, 9 predicted proteins | sample MGYA00245779_ERZ724027 | MGnify/ENA primary metagenome ERZ724027 (study PRJEB28704, sample SAMN03018318) | fermentation metagenome | biome: anthropogenic terrestrial biome; feature: soil; material... | reverse complement strand
CATCTCTTTTTTAGGATAGGCGTCGATCCATCTTTTGATAGACGGTACCAGAAAGGAAAACGACTCTTCTTCGATTGTATTTTCCAAATCGAACGGCCCCTCTATATCATAAGTGTCCGAAGAGGATGTTTCCCCAAAAAGAGGCATTGGATAAGATCTTATTTGCGATAATTCGTATATTCCGTTTAAAGTATCCTTTACTTCCACTTTCTTTATTAATTCTCCAATCGTTGCCAGCAATACATACACGGAATAAATGGCGAATCCTTCGTTTCTTCTGTTATGCTGTGATATACTTAAGGGAAAAGAAGCAATTATGTTTTCCCTCTCAAAAATAAACGGATACTTTCCGGTGGGCATATTTCCATTCTCTTTTCTTAACTTAAGCATTCTATAGACTTCCTTTCTGGGAAATTTTATCATTCCGAAAGAATTCTTTTCTTTTTTGTCCTTATCCAGGATGGCCTGGATGTAGGAAGTGATGCAGCATGCTATGCTTTTTAAACTCGCATCACTGTATATCGATGCATGCTTGCACAATCCCTCTATAGAGGGTGACTTTAGAGAAACTGTTTTTCCGTTCTCTTTTTCCTGATACCCCAGGATACTTAATAAATTTCTTGTATAGCCGATTTTGATAAAGTATTCGAAAATGAGATAAGGATAATCGATCGTTTTTTGGCTGAAAAGAAAACTTAACGAGGTGAGAGCGCTGTTCAAACTGGAATCGGTCGTGGTAGGTTGCAACTGGTAAGCTTCATCCAATACCTTTTCCTTTATGAGTAATTTGAGTATAATCGGATTCAGATGTTTATAGCTGGATTTTGCCGTATCGATATCTACTCTTTTTTCATATAGGTCACTTAAAAAGGTATCCATCACGTCGACCTCATTAATACGCGAAATATTGTCAAAAGCCGAAAGAAACTGGATTTGTGTCCTTATCGGTAAACTCAATAAAAACGAACGGTACTCCTCCGCCTGGGAGGGGTTGACGATACCGAATTGACTCAGCAGATCATTATAGTAATCTACAATTGCTTTGCTATTGGTTTTCTGACCTTTCTCATTCTTCTGATTATATTCGATACATATACTTCTGGATTTTTTTCTGGAAAAATATATTTTTTCATATAAAGTGGTCAGGTGGATTCTTCTTTGGGGCTGCATCACTTTTTGCAAATATTGCCCACCCATTTCCGTGACTAAATCATCATAATCCACCATCCGGTTGAATTTTTCTCCTTCATTGATGACCAATGCCTTACTGAAATTTTTCCATTGTTTTTTGCGTACGGCTTTGAAGAAAAGCTTTATGTCGCCGCTCAATAAAGTAATAATCCGGGGAGAAGTCAAATATTTCCTGATCGTTTCCAATACCGGCCATCCTTTGCAAAAATCGATATCGATATCATCCAATGCTAAAATAAATAATTTCTTTTCAAGTATCTCCAGAGCTAACTCCACGAAATTGTAAAAATCATTTTCCAGGCTTTTGGCCAATTGAACGCTATTTAATCCCTTATGAATACAAAATTCCGGGCCCTGGCAGGTTTCAAATCCCCCGCCTGCTCCGTCAATGGCGGAAAGTCTAGCTGCAAGCGCTTTTGATTGGTTATCCCATTCCGTTTTACACAAACAGGGCTGACTTTCGGTATTACAACCATTTTCCGATATTTTCTTTTCCACCATCTTGGCGATCTGTGACATGATGGTAAGAAAAATATGCCCTTTCTCTTCAATCAGCGTCGGATCGATTATGTCGATTACGGCAATATCATCATTTTCTTTATACTTATCCAGCAGGCTTTTTATAAAAGAGGTCTTTCCACTGCCGCGTCCCCCTAAGATGCTGATGGTATCATGAAGGCGTTCATCCGATTGGTGACGGCAATCACTTCCGTTCTTTTGTTCTTCCTGATTTTTCAGGATATCTATTCTTTCCTGAATCCAACATGTAGCCTTATTGAGTTCTTCATAATGAACCAGACTGCTTTCATCAAATACCCGGGCATTCCGGCTTTCGGAAAGATTAATGGTAATAGGCTGCATAGTTACTCTTATTTATCAGATAATTCATTTACTTTGATAATTCGCGCTTTATTTTTTCCAATGAAGATATATCGTGAATGATATGTATGTAGGCCTATTTTGTCTACCTTTTCCAAATTTTTTATGTAATATCCCGGCGCATGATCATGTGATAAATGGTGAGTGCATTCTTATTTTTAATCGACAACCTCTTTCCATACTCTGCAGGCTGTTTGAAGATTATCATTCGTTTGTTTCATTTTTCTGTGCCTGCTTGCAATTGGAATGCAAAATTACAAAATAAATAACAAAAAATATCATTTTTAATACATAAAGAGTCAGAGAAATAATATACCGTTTAAGAGCGGCAATAGCCAGCGAAACATCACAAAAATGCCGTTTTGGAGATTTGCGTAACGAATTTGCTGACCGTTTAATTGTAAATTGATTTACAGATTGACAAAATCTTACTCATTTTATATTTGAATATCTCATCTTTTAATTATATGCTTTTATCTTGGTCATGTGTCAAATTTTTGAATTATTTCTCTAATCACCTGCATACCAAAGTTTTGTGGTTAAAGATTATACCATAGATTTGCATGATGTGAAGTGTGTATATTTTATCTGTTCAAAGGATATCTTCTTTGTCCAGAGGGGTATAAGGGCCGTCTTTCACTTCGAAGATCACTGTGCCGGATTCCATTACTTCCAGCGTATGCCATTGTCCTGCCGGAATATGTATACCGTACTCATTTTGTTTCGGGTCGATGGTGAATTTCCCGGTCAGCTCTTTTTCATCGTTGTAAAATAATACCCGGATACTCCCGCGGAGTACAATATAAGTTTCGGCCGTCCGTCGGTGACGATGTACAGGGAGTATTGTTCCCGGTTCCAACGCATTCAGCAGCCGCTGTGCCTTGGCCTCTAAGCTGTCATGCAGGTTAAAATTCATTCGCAGGCGTTCACTGGCTTGCGCCTTGGCCGTTACTTCGTCCAATAGTTGTTCGTCGATCAGCATGGCAATATTATTTTTCAATGATGGTTGTTTTCATTAATTGGAATTTCCGTCCATATATAATTACCAGAGTAACTGCGAGTATCAGGAAGATCCACCAGCCTATGGTCGGGTAGAGGGTAATGATCAGTGCGGAACAGATCAGTTGCGCCACAAAATAGATCAGGGAAACCTCCCTGTGATCCGTTTTGCATTCATTGGCCAGTATCTGGTAAAAATGCAGGCGGTGCGCCTCCATTATATTCTGTTTCAGGTAAATTCTATGCAGGATCGTGCAAACGGAATCTACCCCGTAAACCAACAAAAACCCGATCCATATCAGGGTTTGTGTTTCAATAATCAGCAACAGCAACAGCGTCACGATCCAGAAGGCAATGCTTACGCTCCCCACATCCCCCGCGAAGCATTTCGCCCGTTTCCTGAAGTTGAAAAACAGAAACACTACGGATGCCAGTAGCGGGAAGATCAGGAAATCGTTTTCGATGAAAGTCCGGATGTAGTTGTTCACATAGACCATCGGCAGCAGTATTGCCAGCGTATATAATCCTGTGATGCCGTTGATACCATCCATAAAGTTATACGCGTTCACAACACCGATAAATACAATATATCCGATCACAATAGCCCACCAGGGATAAATTCCGAACACGTTCGCCATGTAAAATGCGCAGGTCATAGCCAGCAGGTGGAACAGTAACCGGATTTTTTGTCCCAGGCCTTTCACATCGTCCCACAGGCTTACGCCCGCCATTATCGTGATACCGGCGAAGAACCATCCTGCCGGTTCCGATGGGTTTATCGACAGGTAGAGTAGGGCGGCCACCCAATAGATAATACCCCCTCCCCATAGCGTAATCCGGGTGTAGGAGTTTTGTTCTTTAGTATTATATCTGTCAGCAAAGCGGAAGTAAAAGAGTTCCGCGGTAAAAAGTAAGACGATGACAAGTAGATAGATCATTTCAACTCACATTGTTTTACATATTTTTAATAACCGAAATCACGCGCCGAATATCATCATCGGTAAGAGAAGAACCCGAGGGTAGACATAGACCATTGTCAAAGAGTTTTTCTGCCGTATTGCCGCCGTAATAAGGCGCGTCGGCGAATACCGGTTGCAAATGCATAGGCTTCCAGAGGGGGCGGGTCTCAATATTCTCTTCCTCCATCTTCAGGCGGATATCTTCACGGCTGAACCCCGCCACATCCGGATTTACTATGACGCAGGTCAGCCAGTGGTTCGAATTGAAATCTTCCGAAGGATTGTCAAAGACTGATATGCCCGGTATATCGCTCAACTCTTTTTTGTAAAGTGTATGGATAGCTCTTCTTCGCGCTATATGGTCGTTTAATACCAACATCTGCCCCCGGCCGATACCTGCACAGATATTGCTCATACGGTAATTATATCCGATATGTGAGTGCTGGTAGTGCGGTGCTTGGTCGCGCGCCTGTGTGGCGAGGAATTTGGTATATTTTGCTTCTTCTTCGGTATGGCAGACCAATGCACCTCCGCCGGAGGTAGTGATCATCTTATTTCCGTTGAACGACAAGCAGGCAAACTCCCCGAACGTTCCGCATTTCCGGCCTTTATATTCCGATCCGAGCGCTTCGGCCGCATCTTCGAGCACCGGTATTCCATATTCTTGGGCAATCGCCATTATTTCGTCCATTTTTGCCGGCAAGCCGTACAGGTGTACGGGGATGATCGCTTTAGGCTTCTTTCCCGTTTTGGCGATACGGTCTTCAATAGCTTGACGAAGATAATAGGGAGATATATTCCATGTCTCCGATTCGCTGTCCACGAATACCGGGTCGGCGCTCAGGTATTTAATCGGGTTGGCGCTCGCACTGAAGGTGAAACTCTGGCAGACTACCTCATCACCGGGACCGACACCTAATTGAATTAATGCCAGGTGAATCGCCGCCGTACCTGCACTTAACGCCACGATATACCTGTCCTCTTCTAGAAGCGTTTGTAAGTCTTTTTCAAATCCATCTACGTTAGGCCCTAATGGCACCACCCAATTGGTGTCGAATGCCTCCTGTATAAATCGTTGCTCTTGGCCCCCCATATGGGCCAGTGAAAGCCATATTCTCTTATTGTTCATAAATTTATTCTTTTTACCACTCTTGCAGGATTTCCTAAGACCAATACATTGTCTGGCACGTCTTTCATGACTACAGCACCGGCGGCAACAAGACTCCATTTTCCGATCTTGATACCGGGAATTATCACGGCTCCGGCTCCGACCTGACTACCTTCACCCACCAATACTGCACCGCAAAGTGTGGCGTTGGGGGAGATATGTACAAAATCCTCAATAATGCAATCATGGTCTACAGATGCAGTGGTATTGATGATACAATGTTCTCCAATTTTCACGCTTGATTGAATAATAGCACCCTGCATTACAACGGTGCCTTTATCGATAGAAGCATATTCGGAGATTATAGCTGAAGGATGGATTGCCCGACCGTAATTGATATCCTGAGGTAATTTTTCAGTAATCTTTTTCCTGATGTTGTTCACACCCACCGAAATAATCAATTCGTCGTTTCCTAATCGCTGAGAATCAAAAGAGCCGAAAACTGTATTATTCAGAAGTGTTTTCACTTCCGGATTATCGTCAAAGAGTCCTGAAATAACTACTCCAGAAGCTTTTAATGAATCGATAATTACTTTGGCGTGTCCGCTTGCTCCAAATAGATACATAAGAGATTCATATTAGTAGATTAATTGCCTTTAAACGCTTCCATTGTGGCGCTTGTATCGGAATTGATCCCTTCGCGTTTGAATACTTTTTGTAGGGTTCGCACTAGGATTTTCATATCCAAAGATACTGAGATGTTTTCCACGTACCATACATCATATTCGAATTTCTGTTGCCAACTGATAGCATTTCGCCCGTTCACCTGTGCCCATCCGGTTATACCGGGGCGCACTTGATGGCGGCGGCGCTGAAATTCGTTATAGAGTGGAAGATATTGCACCAAAAGGGGACGAGGCCCGATGAGCGACATGTCTCCTTTAATCACATTCAACAGTTGCGGAATTTCATCTAGTGATGTGGAGCGGACAAAATGGCCAATTTTTGTGAGGCGTTCCGAATCAGGTAATAGATTTCCCTCATTATCCTTTTCGTCTGTCATCGTTTTGAATTTAATGACTTTAAATATCTTTTCATCTTTACCCGGCCGCTCCTGGAAAAAAAACGCCTCGACACCCTTATTGGCTATCGTCAGCCAGATCCATACAACGATAAATATCGGGCTGATGATGATGAATCCCATAAGGGAAAGAACGAAGTCAAATAAACGTTTAAAAAAATGTTTATACATAGATACTATTTCAATCCTTTTTTAAAAGTCTATTGTATTCTTCTAATAATGCTTCCCACACTACTCGTTGTTCATATCGTTCGGCAATAAGTGAGCGGGCATTTTTTGCCATACGGTTTACCTCTTCGGGATGATGGAGAAAATAGTCCATTGCACCCAATAGTGCATTTTCGTCTTTGGGAGGAATAATAACTCCGTTTTTGTTGTGAATAATAATTTCATTGCAGCCGTTAATATTAGTAACGATACTCGGTAAATCCATAGCACCAGCTTGCATCACGACGTTAGGAAATCCTTCACGATAGCTTGGAAAAGCCAGACAATCGGAGATTGCCAAAAAAGTTCGCACATCATCTTGATATCCTACAGATATGATATTCGGATTATTTTCAATCTCCAGTTCCGTTTTGAGTAACAGTGGATCCAAATCCTTCTCAAACGGACCGACCAACAACAATTTACAATTCTTCGCTTTTAAACCAGAAAAAGCTGCAACTAATTCATTGATCCCCTTATCCTTTACCAAACGGCCAATAAAAATAAAGACAAAATCTTTTTCGTCTATTTGTAATGATTCGCGAAGATTTTTTTTTTCTTCAACTGTAAATGGTACTGAATCGAAATAAGCAGTATCAATTCCGTTTGAACTGCCACTTCCAATCACCTGTAATTTTTTTTCATTACACAATTTCTCGGAAACGATGAAATCCCTCAATCCATAAGAGTTTGGATACACTTTTGTCGCGAGCGAATAGGTCATTTTCTCTACAAAATTGAGAAGACGTCTTTTATTACCTGTAGCTTCCATCAGCGGGAGACCCGCTACAGTATGTAACCGCACTGGTACTCCTGCAAGTGATGCTGCAATCATTCCCACAATTCCAGCCTTTGGTGTATGTGTATGTACAATAAAAGGTTTCTCTCTTCGAAGAAATCTGAACATTTTCCACAATGCTTTGATATCCTGTACCGGAGTAATCTTACGTGTCATCTCAACTCCTTTAATCCGAATACCTTCATTTTCTCTTACCGTTTCAAGCACGTCAGAATAACTTGAAACAGCTACAACGTCATAATAAATACTCATAAACTTCAACTGTCCTTTCAGAAGTTTATGAAGAGAAATAGGCGCAGTAGAAATACGTATGAGCTTCTTCCTTATCATTCAGACAAGAGATGTTTGATGTTATTCTTCACAATTCTAAATTTTCCGCTTTTCTCTACCGGAATATTATCCACGTAATGGATTGATATTTCCATCTTGTTACCAACTCTGTCACGCCAGTTTTGAAGAAATTTATCCTCTATTTTCTTGTTATATACCACTTTGTCCGTTTCTACAAATAATTCGAGAGTGTTTAATTCATTTTGTATAACCTGGAAACGGATTATTCCCTTTGTGTCTTTCAGTGTATTAGATACATTTCCTAAATTGATTTTTCCATTTTCTGGTGAGAAAATATAATCATCAATCCGTCCTAATATTTCTCTTACCATTGGATTCTTATTTCCACATGAACAGGTTTTATTTTCATTTTCTAATGTAATAGAATCCCCAATATCATAACGAATAAGCGGAGTGCCGTATGTAGTAAATGAAGTTACGATTAATTTTCCAGAAGTTGTCGGTTGGTCATCATCGTCTAATACTTCGAACACTCCACTCTGTAATTCCAGATGTAAATTTCCTTCCGAGCATTCAAATATAAAAGGGGCTCCTTCTGAGGAAGCATATTGATTAAACATTTTTGAATGAAAGAATGGTTCAATAATTTCTCTCATTTCTGAAGTGATTGTCTCTGCAGTGGGGAAAATAGCTTTAGTTACCCTTTCTGGGTATTTATATCCATACCTTGTTCCATACTTAGCTATCTCCAGTATGTTTGAAGGAAATCCTACCAGATATTCCGGTTGGAATTGAATAATATCTTCCAAATAATACTTCAAATTATCCTCCTTTATATGAAAAGTGGAATAATACCGTACCTTATGCACGAGGTCTGTTTTCCAAAACCTGTGTTTACGAACATCTCTTTTGGTAAGTAAAGATTTGCCGGAAAACCAAGCTGTTTTTTTTCCTAATTCATACCCGTACCGGCCTCTGAAATCATCTAACATTGCAAAACGTTCCTGCATGTTCTCTGTCGTGAAATATACTTCCAGCGATTTGCCAGTTGTTCCCCCCGTTTTAGAATGAATAGCTTGTCTGCTGCTTATTGTACGTACATTATCAATTTCCTTACGCAGGAGCTCTTTATCAAGAATAGGTAGTTTTGAAATCTCATTTACTGATGAAGATGTTTCAATGTTGTTATAGAGAGAACGATAAAAGGGTGAATTAACTTTAGAAAAATTCACTAAATCTACGAACCTTTCATTTTGAATTTCTTTCAGTTGAGTAAGAGACAGAGTTCGGTTTTTTATAAATCTATCAAGGTATTCTTTGTATTCACCTCCATATCTTTTCTTATACATGAGCTTATTGTATAAGGAAACCATCAAGTTTTGAAAAAAATGAGGTAATGTTTGATATATATATTCTCCTTTCATAGTTTAAAACTAATTTGACTTTGTTAACTCTAATAAAAAACCATGTATTCTTTTTGCTTGTACTCTGTAATTAAATGTTTCGTAAACAAGGTTTTTACCCTTTTTAGCAACAGCTAGAGCACTTTCATAATTATTCATTATATATTTTATATTTTCTGCAAAGGCATAATTATCATCTGGTGTAACCATGAATGCATGTTTGTTGTTTTCTAAATACAAAGGAATATCGCCAACTTTGGTGACGATAGCAGGGTTACCTGTAGATAAGTATTCTCCCAGTTTGGTAGGGAATCCTCCTGTAGATTGTAAACTGGAAGGTCGTGCCAATGCCAAAATTTTCGCATTGCATAAGAGTGGTGGTATTTTATCTCTCGATACAACACCGTAAAACACCACATTCGGGCAACCGATCTCCTTAATGTAATCTTCTAATTTCATTCTCTCACTACGGTCTTTACTATCTCCGATGAGTAATAATTTAAGACTCGGAAAATCTTTTGCGATATAGCTAAATGCCGTAATCAAATTTTGAACTCCATCCTTATTTCCACCTATATCCCCACAATATGCAATATAGTCTCCAATATTATTTTCGACTTGTATCGAAAATCTTTCTGGCTCAACTGTCATGGGTACAACAATTGTTGTACAATTATTTCGTACTTTATCCTTAAAATAATCCTCTAGCTTGTAAGTCATTATTATCAACCCGTCAAAAAGTTTATAGGTCGTATTAACGTAGACATAGGCGAAAAATCGACCAAGAACTGATTTATTATTTAATACAAAAGGGAATTCACTTTTTTCCTGAACGAATTTTATTCTTTTTATTTTTGTTACAAGATATAAGGGATGAATAAGGAGTAAATTATTAGACACAAGAATAACAACATTAGTACGTTTAGATATAAGAATTCGTATTAATCTAATAAGAGCACCGACTAACGATAAAGTATTTTTGATTCTTGATTTAGACACATTCCTTAGTGCTTTATAGCGAATTCCATTGATTTCATGTTCTAAAATATCTTTACCATAGGCTGTTGAATATACTGTAACCTTGTTTCCAATCTCCACAAGACCTCTTGAATAAGAGAGAATTCTATTAACGGATGCAGCTCCGGATGGGAATGGCATCGTATTGACTATGGTAATATCTAAATGATTATTCATAGATGATTTTTGATAAGTTTGGTGTATTTCTTCGTATTTTGATAACTGTTCATTATTATTTTATATGAATTATAGTTTAATCTTTTTAGGTACCAATTCAAATCTCTTTTACTCTTTCTACTTTGAAGATAAGCATTGAGAAGTTGAGTTCTTTTTTCGTTATACACCTCTTTGTCATCTTGAAGTCGGGCTGAATATTCTGAAATACGCCGTAATATGAGATCTTTCTGTATCCTTTCACATACTCCACCATCGAATAAAGGAATAAATTCATATCCTGTCAATTTAGAACTATCGTATTGCAGTGATAAAATTGCTGATTCATGGTTGTTTTCATTCATTTTTACCAATGGTTCTTTGGACTTGTTTGTATAAACATCATCAAAACAGAAATTTCCCAGGCTATAAGCAAAAAGAGAATCATTAAATTCTTCAACACCTTGAAGAACATGAGGATGATGTCCATAGTAAATATAAGAATAAACAAGCGAAAGCTTTCTAGCCATCTCCACATGATCATAATTAGGATAATTAATATGTTCTTGGCCAGCGTGGATACTTATGATGCTTGCGTAACCCAAAGACTGATCCTCTTTCAACTTATTTTCCACAATTTTATAATCTAAAGGGTTGACTCCTGTTGACGATGCATTGATTGGATTAGTTGAAAAGCAGCAATACCCACTAAAAGCAATCTTATTTCCACAAATAGTTATTTTCAGATCTTTATTTTCAACTCCAAAATAATCAATGCCGTTCTCTGAAAGGATTTTTTTTGTCAAATTATACGACTTGTAACCAAAATCAAACATGTGATTGTTGGCAAGACAGACAGCGTCAACTCCCAAATATTTCAGCAACTCAATGTTTTCAGGATCGGATTTTATATATGCTGATTTATTCCCAAATCGTTTAGCATTATCCGAAGCAAAAGGAGTCTCCAGGTTTAGCACCACGTAATCAAAGTGTTTAAGAACATCAGCGGTCTTTTCCAGAATCTTTTTCGGTGTCCCATATTTCAAGCAAAATTTGCCATAGAATGCCGTATCTCCTAATAGAGCAATTTTCATAATATTAACGGTTTATTCACTCCAAACGACTCGTTTAATATAATCCGTATAGGAGATGATGATGCGTACTACCTTGTCACTTACGTTGGGCATGCTGTAGTCGGCCACGGGACGGAAATTTTGTTTTTCCCCAACCGATTGATATTGTAACTGCACTAGCCCCTGCATCACCCGTTCGGGGTTCAGGCCGACCATCATGACCGAGGCCTCTTCCATGGCTTCGGGACGTTCGTGCGCTTCGCGGATATTTAACGCACGGAAATTAAGGATGGACGACTCCTCCGAAACAGTTCCGCTATCCGATAACACGGCAAAAGCATTAATCTGTAGCTTGTTGTAATCACTCAACGCCATTGGCTTCATCAATTGTACGTTTTTATGAAATGCAACCCCTTTCTTTTCAATCATCTTGCGCGTGCGGGGATGGGTAGAGACAATCACCGGATAACCATATTTCTCCGCCACGCCATTCAGAATTTTCACCAAATTGAAGAAATTTTTTTCTGAACCGACGTTCTCCTCCCTGTGTGCGGAAACAACAAAATACTTTCCATTTTCCAATTGCAACTCATCAAGAATCGTTGATTTTTCTATTCTCGGCATATATTGTGTAAGCACTTCGAACATAGGACTGCCCGTTTTGATTACCCGATCGGGGCGTAACCCTTCAGCGAGAAGATATTCACGGGCGATATCGCTATAGGTGAGATTGATATCCGCCGTATGATCCACGATCTTGCGGTTGCTCTCCTCCGGCACCCGCTGATCGAAACAACGGTTACCCGCTTCCATGTGGAAGATTGGGATATGGCGTTTCTTCGCAGCGATGGCGCAAAGACAGGAGTTCGTGTCGCCAAGTACGAGGAAAGCGTCGGGTTTCACCTCTTCCAGTACCGGATCAATATTGATCAGGATTTGTCCGGCTGTTTCCGTGGCGTTTTTTCCTGCCGCATTTAGGAAATAGTCCGGCC
>ENA-UOOI01003368-UOOI01003368.1-fermentation-metagenome-genome-assembly--contig:-NODE-3368-length-12154-cov-3.951897_pt1 | contig 12154 bp, 11 predicted proteins | sample MGYA00245779_ERZ724027 | MGnify/ENA primary metagenome ERZ724027 (study PRJEB28704, sample SAMN03018318) | fermentation metagenome | biome: anthropogenic terrestrial biome; feature: soil; material... | reverse complement strand
TAATTAATTTATTAAAATTTATAATGAAAGAATTTAAGTAGGCTATTATGTAGTGCTTGAGATGAGTACTTTAGTTATTTGATATTAAATGAATACAAAATCTGAAAATATTGATTGGAAGCTATTATAATATATATTTTATAGTAGTTTCCTTTCCTTTTTTATATAATTATTAATTATGGTTCGTTAAAGTATAATTAAAATATTCCGATAACTGTAATGACAAAATGTTGGAAGAAATTGATTTTGATTCAAGTAATCAATAAATATTTACTGTTTATTCGGAACCCAGAAAAGGGTTAAGAGTTTGTGGCAATATGAATAAAAAAAAGTTTAATGTTGAAAAAGATGGAATAAAATATATTATATAAATAAAAGACAAAAACTTATAAATGTCTGTGGTATTGGAAGAATAGCTGATTTTATTGAATCTAATTTCAAAAACAGGTAAAAATTTTTTATATGATTTATATTGAAATAAAATATTTATTAAGGAGATGTTTTGTTATGGATATAACAGCAATGTCAATTGTGATGAACCAGTCAAAGGTCCAGCAGAATGTCGGTATAGCAATCATGAAAATGGCAATGGATACAAATAACCAGACTGCGGCACAGATAGCTGAAATGATGTCGGATATTTCAGCAGATCCTAATTTGGGAAATAATGTAGATTTCATTGCTTGAATTATCTATCTCAAGAAGTTTATTTTATATGAACATGTTGGTAACGGGTGGAGCCGGGTTTATAGGGCGATGAGTTGTGAAGAAGTTATTGTATGAAAATTATTCAGTTGCTGTACTTGATAATTTGTCCAATGGAAGACTTGAGAATATAAAAGAATTTAAAGGCAATTCTAATTTTAAATTTGTTAAGGGTGATATAAGGGACAGGGACAAACTAGATGAAATTTTTAAAGATAAATTTGACATAGTGTACCACCTGGTTGCATCCATAAATGTTCAGGACAGTATTGATGATCCTGAAACCACTTTTTTCAATGATGCTGTCGGAACTTTTAACATACTTGAAAGGGCAAGATTCCAGATGTTTGGGAAAAATGGCAGAATGGACGGCGACAGCTGGATATTGGATTCTGAAGAGAATACTTATCCATGTAAAGTGGTGTTTATGAGCACGTGTATGGTGTATGACGTATCCGGAAGTGAAGGTATTTCGGAATGCCATCCCATAAAACTTTACTCTATAGGGAAAATAAAATAACTTATTATGTCTATAATTGGAAGTCCATAAATAATTTATTATATCAATAATAGAGAATTGATATTAAATTAATTTTATTTGATATGGAGATGAAGTAATGTCTGGATATATGAAGCATATGTTTGAAAAGGATTTGATAAAAATCAACTCTGATTTAACAAAATATCTCAATAGCCTTATTCCATTGTTGCCATATACTTATGACTTTGATGAGATTGAGGCGTTATTGAAACAATACTATCCATATGAATGGTTTATCATTAATGAAAAGTATAAGTATTACTGTATTAAAGAAGACTGTCTTAAAAGACATAGGAAGAAGTCAAGATTTAAAATAGATTTTCCATTTTTTGATTTAAAATTATTAGCCTTAAGCCTGAATCCTGGGAAAAATTGAGTATTCCAATCTTTACAATTTCAATTCCTATGTCAAGGACGGTTTTTAATATCCAGTCAAGGCTGTGGTTGTAAGTTATGATCAGCAGCTTTTTCCTGCCAATATGGGCTTTAATTTCTCTATTTTCCGGATGTACAGCTTTTCATTACGGCTTATAATTTTAACTGCTTCATCTTTTTTTCCGAAAAATTCACCGACGCTTTTCAGTCATTTTTTTGTTTCCTCAAAGCCTATGGGAAAGGGTTTCTTTAGAAATCTGCAGTTGTATAAGTATTTCGTTTTCAAAACGAAATACTCAATAAATTTAAAAAATATGTAGTATTATATAAAAATATCCATATATATGAAGGATTTCACAGAAAAAAGTAGAATATATTTCATATATTTCTTAATATATAAAAATGATGATTGGAGGACAAATTGTGGATGAATGTAAATTTTATATAGTAAAAATTGACATTGGAAGTAAACAAAAATATATTTTCAGAAGCAATAGACTGAAAGAAATAATAGGGGCATCAAAAATAATAAAGTTTGTTTCAGAGAAACTTGGCAATGAAGTACTTAAATATATGAAGCTGAGTGATAAGCAATTTGGCAAAAAAGAAGGTTCAGGTAATTTAAATGACGGGCATAGGTTGTTTGCAGCAGGTGGGAATTCTGTATATATATTTTCTAGTGTTGATAGTGCAAGAGAGTTTAATGGAATATTTAGCAAATTTGTTATGGAAAAATTTGATGGACTTGAGCTTTTATTAGTAATAAGGGAATTTGATATTTATAATGAAAAATTAATTGATATATATGATATTATGGAAAAAAAATTGACTGCAAAAAAGGGCAAGTCAGAAAATAAGTTTAGAAGAATAGGCTATGGGCTGACGGAATTATGTAAAAGTACTAGAAAACCTGCTGTAGAAATATTCCATGAAAAACAGAATGATGAAAAGTTTTATGCATCAAGGGAATCAAATGATAAATTAGATTTTTTTAGTGTAATATATAAAAAACATAATAAAAATAAAAATGACAATTACTGCATAAAAATAATTGGCAAAGAGAAAGGATTTCAAGTTGAATTTGAAGAGGATTTTATCAAAAAATGCGGACTAAATGATGATTATAATATACCAAATGAATTTAAATTTACGGATAAAATTGATGAGATAGGTGGTAATTCTGATAATGGAGGAGGATATATAGGGATAACATGTATAGATGGAAATGGAATGGGGAAAAAGATACGGAGTTTTAATAAAAGATTTGATCGTGTGTATAGAGAAAATATTTTTGAAGGAAATATTGAATATATAAAGGAATTTAATAAATTAACTGAAGAAATAACTTTATGTTATGAAAATGTTTTTAAAGAGACAATAGCAGAGCTTATAGATAATTATGAAAATTATGCAGAGAGCATAGGATATGAGAGAAATTATGTAGATAAACAAGCAGCAAATATAATACCTCTAAGGCCTATAATTTCAGCAGGAGATGATATCATTTTTATAACTAATGGAAAACTATCTGTTGATATAACAAAAAAATTTATTAAAAAAATAACAAGTAGAGAAATCGCATTTGAAAGTGAAGAAAACAAAGAAAAACTCACTGTTGGAGTCGGGGTGGCAATAGTAAAAGAAAAACATCCATTTTTTAGAGCTGTAAAAATAGCTGGTGAATTAGAAGAAAATTCGAAGAAAAAATTGAAAGAGATTAAAAATAAGTATGAAATTCATGGGATTGGCAGTTATGATGCTTCCATAATTGACTGGCAACTTGATAGAGGAAATATGATGGGTGATCTTTCGGATATCAGGACTGAAAATTATTCTGATCCTGATTCAGAAGTGCAGGATAAATTGGCAGGCAGACCATATATAATAGATGAAATTGATTATGGGAACAAAAAAACATTAAATAAAAAATATAAAAATAATGGCGATAAGCTTGAATATTTAAAATCTGCTGTAAACTATAATTTTTATCATTTTGAAAAGATATTGAATGTGATCAAGCAGACAAACAGCAGGAGCAATATGAAGGGATTTTTTAGAGCCATGAATTCAAGTAAGGAAGATTTTAAACTGTTTGCATTAAAATATAATCTTCAAAAAACATTGAATTTTTATAATAATAGTAAATTCGATGTTTATGCTTTGAAGCAGCCAATATATGATGCCATTGATATTATGGATCTGTATGCTCATGTGAAAGGAGAAAATGGAGATGATTAGATATCCAATCACTGTAGAATTATTATCGGAGACTATATTTGGAAATGGAGAATCCAAAAATGGCGTAGTGAATACAGAAATACTTTTGGATGAAAATGGGTTCCCTTATTTTATGGGAAAAACTTTTAAAGGAAATATGAGAAATTCTGTAGAGAAAATCTTAAAACCATATTATAAAGATGACTTTAAAAACATATCAAATTCACTTTTTGGTGTTGGGAGCATGGAAAAAAGTGGGGAAGGCAAATTGAAATTTACTAATTTTTATTTGCATAAAGATATTGTGGATTTATTTTTAGATTATAGAAATGATAAAGATATTATTATGCCATGTCTGACAGATATAAGATATGCAATTAAAATAAATGACAATGGTGTATCGGAAGATAAATCCTTAAGAGCAGCAAGAGTTTTAAAAAAAGGGTTGGTATTTGTTGGATTCATAGAAAGTGACACAGAATTGGATAAGAGTGAAATTCAATTTATTAATATGGCTGTTAAATCCCTTAAAAATTTAGGAGTGCATAAAAGCAGGGGAAAAGGCAGAGTGAAGATATCTCTACTGAAAAAACAGGAGGTAGATAACTGTGAATATAGAGAATTACATGAGGATGAGTTTGATTATATATTTTATGAGTTGGACTTAAAAGAACCGGTAAAGATAGGAGATAGCCAGGCTAAATATGATTATGAAGAAAGTAAATTTTATATAACGGGTTCCTCTGTTAGGGGAGCTTTACTCAATAGATACAGTTATATGCAGCAGGAAAATGATAAAGCTTTTGAAGCTGTTCTTAAAAATGTTGGGTTCTATGATGCATATCCAATATGTACTTATAATAATGAAAAGCATTTTTCATTTCCCACTCCAAATCTATTTAGAATAACAAAAGATAGGGATAAATCCAATGATACTGTATATAAAAAAGAAGAATTTTCTATGGTATTTGATGATGATTTAAATTGCGGTACAAATAGAAAAATTAAAAAACTTAAGAAAGGTGTTTTTTCATTTTATTCAGGTAACAGATTATACCAATTTAATGTAAAAAAAGATTTTAGATTTCATCACTCAAGACAAAAAGATAAATCTAATATATTCAGGTATGAGGCTATTGGAAAAAATCAAAAATTCTATGGAATAATTGATGTTTCTAACATAGAGGAAAAATTGAAAATGTATATTTACAATGATATTTCAAAAAATAACATTTTTTATTTAGGAGGATCCAGGACAGGCGGATATGGTAAGGTGCTCATATCAAACGTGGAGAACATTAAAGATTTTGACAGACTTAAAGAAAAGTTACAATATTTTAAAACTACTGACTACAATGATGATAAAAGCTTGTATATCTATTTTTTATCCAGCACAGTTTTAAGAGATAAAAATCATCAGATAACTCAACAATTTGAGCGAGACTATCTAAATAAAAAATTAGATGTAAACCTCAGTCAGCAGGAATATAATGAAATAAGTCATGCAATAGAAACTGCAGTTATCACGGGATTTAATACAAAATGGAAGTCCAGTTTACCACAGGTTTATGGAATTGAAAATGGAAGCACTGTAAAAATCAAATGTGAAAATAAAATAAAAAAATTAAATATAGATAATTTTGTAAGGGAACAGCATGGGGACAGAAAACAGGATGGTTTTGGCAGAGTTATTATAAACCCTGCTTTCCTCAATGTTAAATCAATAGAATATATAGATAATATTGATAATGAAAATCATAGTGCTGATAATGAGTATTATAGATATTCAAAAGTTGATGAGAACAATATTGAAATGATTAAAAATAGGATAGATGAAGTAGTCCTTGATGAATGCATAAAGAAATATATAGCTGGCAGTAAAAATAAAATCAGCAGCTTGAATAATACACAAGTTAATAATTTTATATCAACTTTGGATTTAATTTTAAATAGTAAAGGAAATTATTTAGATGAACTCAAGAATTATATTGAAAGACTTAAAATTACAACGGAAAATAATTCTAGAAATAAAGCCAAGCAAAGTATGTTAAGTCAAGAAATATTTGATGGATATAATTTAAATTCAATTTGTGGTTTATGTGAAAATAAAGAATCAATAAGGAAAGTTTTAAATAAACTTATTGGGAAGGTAAAAGAAAATGATTTGGAAAGAGTTTTCTTAAATTTAATTAGAGATTTAATTTATTATTCCTTAAAGAAAAAGAATGAAGGTGAAAATAGTGAAGCTCAATAAAATAAAACAATATTTGAGTATTGTAAAAAATATATCGCCTATTAGAATAGGAAATGGAGAAGATGAAGGGAATGGACTGATCTTAATTGACAAACATGCTGTTATCAGTGGGACAACATTAGCAGGAGCATTTAGAAATTTCCTAAATAATAAGGACAGCTCAATATATGATCTTGTATTTGGTGAAGAAGGAGATATATCAAGTATATATTTTTATGATTCTTTTTCTATAGAAGAAATTGACATTAAAGATTTAAAATGTAGAGAACATGTGAAAATTGACTATAAAACTTCATCTTCTTTTGAAAAATGTCTGTTTAATGAATATCATATATTGGAAGGTAAAACTTTTAATCTTACCTTTGAAATAAGGGGATTTGAATTATGTGAAGAAAAGTATACTGAATTGTGCAAGATGCTGGAAGAATTCATAGAACTGCTGTCAGATGGAAAGATAGCCATAGGGAGCAATAAGACTTTTGGTTTTGGAAATTTAAAATCAGTTGACGGATATATATATGAGCATGAATTTGATTTATCGGATAAAATAGAACTTTCCAGATACCTTGAAACAGAACGTATAGAGAAAGAAAAATTAGAAACCAAGAGGATTGAACACTTTGAAAATAACGAGATAAATGTATGTTTTAAGGCATATTGTGAAGATGGGTTTATTGTTAAGGGAAGTTCGGAAAGAAGACCAATCAAAAAAGATGGAGGAGATAAAATCTATATAATATCATCATCTACCATTAAAGGAGTTATAAGAAATTATATTGATAAAATATACAGGACATTAGATGCAGATATGAAAGATATAGAGACTATTTTTGGCAAAAGGGTTAATGATAATAGAGAACTGAAGGATAGGGACAATTCACTTGGAAAAGTTATTTTTTATGATGTAAAAGTTAAGGATTTTAAATTACAGACATACAACAGGATAAAAATTGATAGATTTACAGGAGGTGCCATGGGGGGATCTCTTTTTTCAGAAGATCTGCTGACTGTACCCGGATGCAGCCCTGTTAAATTCAACATAACTGTAAAACAGGGAGACAGGAAAGCACTGGCACTTATATTATTGACTTTGAGGGATATAGGCCTTGGCCATCTTCCTATAGGAAGTGGTTCTAATGTTGGTTATGGACGTTTTAAAGGAACAAGTATAACGGTGAAGGACACTGATTGCCAAAAGTATACTGTTACATTCAAAGATAAAGGTGAGTTTGACGGGAATTTGTGCAAGTTTGAGCAGATCATTTCAGAGGGATTAAGGTGATGGACATGGAAAATTTATGTTTAAACAAAGAGGAAATAAAAAGTGAAATTTTAAAACATAATTTTAAGTTTGCATGGATAAATACCTATAGTGAATTATATTTAAAAAGAACTGATGATATAACTGACCTTGAATTTCTTGATAATTTGATAGAGGCCAAATTTTTTAATACAGATGAAGAGATGTCAATCATGGAAAATGAGGAGGGAAGGTTTTCTGTAGTTATATTTAATTCAAAGGGAAATGAAGATTATATAGAAGAAGGGCAAATTTTAAAAAAAGGCAGATCTCCTTTCAAGGATGAAAAAAATGGATTTATTTACAAGCTGATAATTAGACATTATTTGAACTACGATGATGATGGACAAGCTTATGTTGAATATACGAAACTTTATAATATAAACGAAGAAAAAGAGAAGGTGAAGGAATAATGGAGAATAAATATGAGTATGCATCGGCTCCATATAATTTCATACCGTTTCCAGATAAAGTTGTTTATAGGCATTATATTAAAGAATATATGGATAATTTATGTGAAGACGAGTTAGATGATTTAAAAAGCAAATCTATAGATGAGCTGCCTTATCATGATAAGTTTTATAAAAATCTAAAATCCGGACATATAGATTATATGATAAAAACACAGACACCAATGTTTATAGGTGACGGCAGTGGAAATTTTTTTAAAGTTAATGATACTTATACAATTCCAGGAAGTACTGTAAGGGGAAAAGTTAGAAGTAGTGCTGAAATTTTATCCTGGTCATATCCTGAATTTATAGAAGATAAGAGATTATGGTATAGAGGAGCGTTTTCAGATGATGTACTTAAAGAAATATATAGAAAAGTAGTATTGCCAGAAAAAGATTCAAAAATAAATGATAATGTTAAAGCTGGATATTTAACTAATGAAAATGGACAGTATAAAGTAATCTCTGCCAGAGAAGATAAAAACCATAAAACTTTTAGAAGTATCCATGAAGGAGAATTGTGCAGGGAATGCGGCAAAATAAAAAAAGGCAGCGGACTGATATCATTTATGTATTTTCTAAATTATAATGAAAACCCCGAGAAGAACTCATGGAATAAATTTAATAAATTAAAAAATGCGAAAAAGTCTTTAGGAAATGAGTTAAAAAAGAAAATAGGTAATAAAGAAGATAAAAAATTAAATAGTGAAGAGAAAAGACTGAAGAAAGAATTAAATGATAGAATTAATAAAATTGAAGAAGAAAAAAAAGATATACTTAAAAATAGTACAAACAGGTATTATAAGCCATATTATTGTAATGTTAAATATAAAATAGATAAGGATAATAAGTTGGAAATCACAGATATAAAAAAATTTGATTATGATGAAAATTATGGTATCCTTATGAATTCCAATAAGATAAAAGGAAGCAATAAGCAAAATCATTATATAATATATGCACCTGATTTAAATGGAAAACCTAAAATTATAGATAAAGATTTAAAAGTCAATTTTGAAACAAATGTCATGTATGGCATAAAAAATACACAGGATCAATTTAAACTACCGGATAGAGGGAAAACAATACCTGTTTTTTATGTTCTGGGAAAAAATAATAAAATTGATTCATTTGGATTTACGCCATATTTAAAAATAGCTTATGAAAAATCTGTATTGGATGGACTTAAAATAAAACGAGAATATAAGAATCAAGCCTTAGATTATGTTCAAAGCATGTTCGGATTTACAAACTTTAGTTATAATGGCAGTGATGTTTCATATAAAGGAAGAGTATGTTTTACAAATGCAAAATTATACAATCAGAAAGGTGCTGTTAATTCAATCTCCAATAGCCTTATGAATCCTAAGATAAATTCTTTTCAGCTTTATTTACAGCAAAACAAGATAGAAGATGAAGATTTTCAAATGGATAAATCAATTTATAAGAAAAGATTAAAAAAATACAAAATGAATTTAAAAACTTATAGCGGTGATTTTAACCTCAGGGGTCAAAAATTTTACTGGATAAAAGATAAACCAGATATTAAAAGTGGTTGCAAAAACAAAGTAGAGCCGCAAAAAAATCAATTTGTAGAATTGGTTCCTATAGAAAGTGAAGCTGAATTTAAAGGAAGGATTTATTTTGAAAATTTATCGAATGATGAGCTGGGTCTATTGCTGATGTCTATAAAACCTTTTGAGGAAGCTGTTGAAAATATAGGACAAGGCAAACCATATGGATTTGGAAAAGTTGAATTCAATATATTAGATGTTAAAGCAGTGAATTTTGCCAACCGGTTTAAAAAATTCAATTGCAGGGAAGAAGAATATGTAAATTTAGATGTTGAAAAATGTAAAAAAGCATTTGAAGATTTTATGAAAAACAGCCTTGGGTGTAATTTGAAAGAAGCTTATAGATATAAATGTTTTTGCATAAGTAAGTATAAGAATCAAGTCCCTAAAGATGAAGAAATTGAATATATGGAGTTGAAAGAATTTAAAGATAGAAAAGTATTGCAGGATATGAAATATTATGTAGAAAAAAGCTACGAAGATAATGAAAGTGAGCCTGGGGGGATTAATATGAATGAATTAGTAAAAAAGTTTGGAAATAAATTTGGATCTGACAAAGTCAGTAGGATAAAAAATAAATAGTTTGAATGTTAGTTGAAAGATATTTAATGAAATTGGGGGAATAGAGATATGGATATAGATAAAAAAGAAGAGAAAACCATTAAAAAAATCTATGAAAATTATGAAAATATAGAAAAGTCCTTGGTTAATCAATTGTTATTGGAAACTCCCAATCAACAACTTACAACGGGAACATACAGAGAAACGGTCTGGAAAGATTTGTTTGAACAAATTGTTCCTAAAAAATTTTGTATAGATCAGGGAATATTTATTATGGATTCACATGGACATATATCAGATGAAGTGGATCTAGCTATATTTGATGAACAATATACTCCGTATATTTTTAATTATGGTAAGATAAAATTTATTCCCATAGAAGCAGTGGCAGTAGTTATACAATGTAAAAGCAAAAAGCTAGATATTGGTATACTTAGAGAATGGATTGAAAGTATAGATAAACTTACTACATCATTGAATTCAGTAGCAAGGGTTATGAAAGGACTAATTGATAACAATATTAAAAAGATAAATGAAAAAAAATCTCAGACTTCAACGAGACCAGTAAAAATATTATGTTGTATTGGAAAAAATGGAAAAATAGGAAAAGAAGTAAAAAATATATTTGATATTTGTCTTTATGTCAGTAAAGGAATGAATTCTTTAAAAAAAATAATTGAACATGAAGATTGGACATATTATCAATGGTATGAGGAATTAAATCATTTTAAATTGGAGAGATTTGGAGATGAGTTTGAATTATACAATGAAAACAAAAGTAAAAATGGACAGGAAATATATAAAAAACTTTCTGACATTAAAATCATTGATAATAAAGGAAATGAAAATGTCATACTTTCATTGATATTTCAGCTGAATCAACTTCTTATGCTTATTAATAATCCAATGTTGTTTCCACATAAATCCTATGCTAGAATGTTTAATGAAATTGGGGGAAAATTGGATGAAAAAAATGTTTAAATATTTAGCTGTAGTGTTTATTGTATTCAATTTATTTTGTGGACGAGTTGTCTATGCGGATGCAAATACTGATGATAAAATAATTGAAAATCAAAATAATATAATGGAAAAGTATCTGAATTTAGAGAGTAAATACAATGCACTTAAAGGAGAATGGGCAGATGAAAAAATTCAGCTGGAAGATAAAAAAAGAAAGGTTGATTTAAATATGGTTGAAATAATTACAATAATTTCAGGAATTATTCTTCTTGGAGGTGTGGTTGGACCTATTGGGATAAAAAAATATATTAGGCACAGGGTTAGTGAAACTGTGGATAAAAGAGTGAGAAGTGAAGTTAAAAAAATAGTGGAGAATTATGAAAAAGAAGTACAAATCAAGAAAAATAAACGATTATGTATTATAGCCTTTCAGAAAGATGATAATAAAATGATTGCTCCAATATTGGAAAGATTCAGGAATAAAGAATATGTATATGTAAATAACGACGACAAAGATCACATAAATAAATTGCCTTCAGATTCAAAAAAATCAAGAAAAATTGACGCTGTTATTTTTAATAACATAAACAACAATTTTGATAATCTGGATGAGGCACGTGTAAAAGATATTAAAGGCAGTGTAGAAAAAATAAAGTCAAAAAATGATTATTTAGTATATTTAGGGCTAAAAAAAGGAAGGTTTGATCTTGGACAATATGGTGTGGGAGTAGAAAACGTGAACTATGCTAATTCGGAGATAACGCTGTATGCCAATTTGATGAATGCATTGAAATATCAGGATGATGTTTTATTAAATAAATGGTAAAATTTGTATTTGAGGTTAAAAGTTTATGGTGAAGAGCGAAAAGTAGCAAGTTCGGAAAGACCCTCACTATCAATATGAAGGTGGGAAATAGCTTAATAAAAAGGCAGAGCTTTTAGCTCTGTTTTCTACATATTAAACGGAAGTGTGAATTATTATAATTTATTTTGATAAAATGAAGAGATATTTGTTCATTAACATAATTTCTTAATATTTCCTTATTAATATTCGACATAAAAAACACTCCTTCTTGCTAATAATTGTAAATCTATTATCTAAAATTATTGCCAGGAAAGAGTGATTTTTATTCACTTTACAAAAAAATTTTTTCAGGCTCACCTTGTCTCATTGCCTCTTCCAACTTTTCCTTACTGCCGTATTTATCCTTTATT